>MDSQ01000140.1_pt1 | contig 13637 bp, 13 predicted proteins | sample 1008251 | NCBI WGS metagenome assembly MDSQ01 (sample SAMN05526597, study PRJNA338239) | gut metagenome | isolation source: Hindgut content | host: Naso unicornis | place: Saudi Arabia: Red Sea | collected 2016-05
GGTTCAGGTTCTGGCTCAGTCTCTGGTTCAGGTTCAGGTTCTGGTTCTGGCTCTGGTTGAGGTTCTTCTATTTCTGGCTCTGGCTCAGGTTCTGGCTCTGGCTCAGGTTCTGGCTCAGGTTCTGGTTCTGGCTCAGGTTCTGGTTCTGGCTCTGGTTCAGGCTCTGGTTCTGGTTCTGGCTCAGGTTCTGGTTCCGGTTCTGGTTCTGGTTCTGGCTCAGGCTCTGGATCTGGCTCCGGTTCCGGCTCTGGATCTGGATTTGGTGTAGTAGCAGTTAATATTTTATCTACTGCATTATCAATGATTTCTTCTAAGGCTTCTGTAAATTTATCTTTATTATTTTCTATGGCCTCATCAATTGCATTTTTAATTATCTCTTGTAAAAAACTACCGATTTTTTCAACAGTAGTTTTTTCTTCCTCTTCTTCACTAAATTTGCTAGGTAATTGTTCATTTATTCTTGTATATACACTATCAATCGTAGCTGGTATTAATTTTTCTATCATCCTTGTTAAATCCATTGTTTCTATTGTATCAGTTTTATCAGTTTTATCAGTATGTATTTTATCGTCTACCTTCTCAACTACGTCTCGCTCAATTTCTTTTGAGTGAGATTCTTTCATAACGTTTGGTGTATGAATTTCAAATGCATTCGAGATGTCCGAAACTACATCTTCTACTTTTTCTGTTATTTCAACCACTGCATTTTCTACTTTATCTACTATGTCCACAACTACATCTTCTACTTTACCTGTTATTTTTGTAACAGTGTCACCTACTTTTTCAGTAACTTTAGAAAAAACGTCGTCTACATCTTGATTATTTACTTCTACTTTTTCTACAGCTTTTTCTTCTACTTTAGTTTTAACTTCCTTAACGTCATGCACTTCTTGTTTATAATAAGGTTTATTAACCTCAGGCTTCACTGTTTGTGTTTCTACAATTTTTGGTAGTGCCTTTTGCAGTAAAGGAGACGGCATATATTTATTTCCACTATACCCCGTTAAAACTATGTCTGTATTTCCAACGCTTACGCCCTCAATCACAATGGCTATACCATCAATCTCATTCGCACTAAATCCTTTTGTGCCTACGTCTTCTATATTAATTTTAAAGTTAGTTTGTTTATTTCTACTGGGAATATTAATTTCGCCTAATCTAGCTGATTTATTTTTTATCTTACTCATAACGTAACATACATAATTTTTTGATGGTGAATCTTTTAAGTTATCAATGTATAATTTAACTCTACCGGGCTTAGTTATTGTTGCATGTCCAGTTAACGAATTATTGTTTTTAGTATATCCAGTTATGTTTTCTTCAAGATTAATAAAAGTATTCAAATACATAAATTCTCTCCTTTATAATATCTTATTCATATTATACAGTATATGAATGCTGGTATTTGGGTAGAACAAAAAGAGATGTACTGTAACTACATCCCTTTTTTTAATAATTCTGTTAGATAAGCAAACTCATTAATGCCTAATGTTTCACCCCTAGCTGTTGCACCAATACCCGAATTATCTAGTATTTCTCGTAACTCTTCCTTTGTTATACTCATAGTTATATTTGAATATAACGTATTTAATAAAGTTTTCCTCCTCTGAGCAAACGAAGCTTTTATGATGTTAAAAAACAGAGGTTTATCCTCAACATTAACTGGTGGTTCTTTATATAAAGTAAGTTTTATTACAGCCGACGTTACATTAGGCCTTGGCATAAAACAATTTTGCGGTACATTTGCTACAATTTCGGCTGCACTGTAATATGATACACTTGCTGTAATCGCCCCATATTCTTTAGAAGCTGGGCACGCCACTATTCTATCAGCAACTTCTTTTTGCACCATCACGGTTATGCTGCTAAGCGGCAATTCATTTTCTAGCAACATCATAATTATCGGCGTTGTAATATAGTATGGTAAATTTGCCACTACTTTTACATTTAATCCGCTAGCTTCTTTTTCTATAAGCTCTTGCATATTTATCTTCAAAACATCGCTACTAATTAATATAAAGTTATCGTACTTACCAAATTGATCGTTCAAAATAGGAATTAAATCTTTATCTATTTCAATGGCTATGACTTTTTTAGCTTTTTTTACTAACTCTTCTGTAACACTTCCTATCCCAGGGCCTATTTCTATGACACAATCATCTTCAGTTATATTTGCAGATGCTATAATTTTCGACAGCACATGCGGGTCTATTAAAAAGTTTTGGCCATAGCGCTTTTTCATCATAATTGGATATTTATTTAATACAGCCTTTGTGCCTTTTGGCGTAGCAATTTGTTCCACGTTTTCACCTTTCATTCTCTAAAATAACCTCTTAAAACAACCACTCAACTAATTTAAATCCAATTTTATAGGGTTGTTGGCATATTTCATATTCATCAACTTCTTCTTTTGGTACTACTCCTGTCGCAACATCAACGTAGCATAACGGCGGATACATTATGCACCACCAATTTTCTCCTATTGCATCTCCTATTAATATCCGACAAGCCTCATATTCTCCTGCTGGAAAAACTACGTCTCCATATCGTCTAGTAGGAAAGTCTGCGTTACTAATTTCAATTTTAACTTCATAATCCATACCCCAGTTTTCTACTACTTCTGTTGCAATATTTTGCATAATGTCCATATTGTCTAGTAAAATCTGCTTGCTTTGCTGTAAATCTTGCGACTGGCTTAACAACGGTTCCATATAAGTTAGTACGTTATCTCTTACATTCTCCTTTAGTAATTGGTCGTATGTAATATTACTATTTGCTACTACGTGAAAACGGATTACTTCCTCTTTTAGTTGGCTGCTAGTCATATATGCAAACAATTTTGTATCAAAAAATAATGTTATTAAAAATAATGTACCTAATACTAATCCTAGTGTTATTGTTGATATAATATTATCTATATTTTTCATGGCTATCCCTCTCTTAATCTATGTATTATATTAGAGTTTTGCCATGGTTTAGAAATTCTATACATAAAAATATTACTAGAAAATCTAGTAATATTTTTATATGTCGCCTAATAATTCTTTTAATGGATTAATATTATTATCTGATTTTACAGATAATTTATTGCTCAGTTGTATTTCTTCGTACACTTCTTTCCTTAATATTTTAATTTCTCTTGGAGCTTTAAATCCTAGTTTTACTTTTCCATCTTTAATAGACAATATCTCAATATTTATATCATCATTAATTATTATAGCTTCATTTACTTTTCTAGTAAGACTTAACATTGATCTGCCCCCTTAATCATTCTACTTAAACTTTCTTTTACTCCATATCGAGTGCCTTCTAATATGGCCTGTACCCCCATACGCCTTTCCACATGTATCAGCAACGGAGCTTGCAAATTAACAGTTATCTCATCCATAGTTTTAGCAAGCTTCACTATTAGGTATAAAGAAAATTCTTCGTCCGCCCCTCCTCCTAAGTCTGTAAAATAGCTTTCTGATATAGTAGGCGAATACTCTTCTTTAAAAATGTGCGGTGAAATTATTACAAATTCTATGCTTGGCTCCTCTTTTACACTCAAATAATATAAGCCACTTGACTCATCTTCTAAAATTAAATATTCCGTGTACTCCTCAAATCCTAATATTCCCTTACTAAAGATTATAGCGTTATTATCCATTTCATTCCTCCTGCGTTTCCTCTTCTATTTCTAGTCCTATCATTTTAAGCAAATATTTTGCATTAGTCTTAGTAGTCATTCCTATTTTCAATTTGTAATCAAAATACATGGTTTCATTGTCAAAGTAATCTGTAAAATGATAATTATTAATTCCGTTAATCTCTTCTAAAGTGCACATCTCTAAATCATGAGTGGTAATCAGCCCCATAGCCCCTGCTCGTTTTAAAGCTATTATAATACTTTTTGCTCCGCTTATCCTATCTTTTGAATTGGTACCTCTAAATATTTCATCTATTAAAAATAAAAGTTTACTAGATTGTGCTTCTAATATTAGTTTCATCCTTTTTATTTCTGCATGGAAAGTGGATGTGCCTAAATTATCCACTGTACGCATCGAAGTATAAATATCAAATTTAAAGCACGTAAACGATTTCGCACAAACTACGCCGCCAGCATAGGCTAATACTAAATTTATCCCTATTGTGCGTAAAAATGTAGTTTTACCAGACATATTTGAGCCTGTAATTATAAGTATTTCATCTTTCATTCTGAAGCTGTTGCCTATTCTTTTATCAGGACTAATTAATGGGTGAGCTAAATTTTTTACTTCAATTACTTTCCTATCATCTATTACCGGAAAAGTTGCATCATCTACTATAGATACAGTTGCAAGACTCATAAGAGCTTCTATTTCTGCTAACCAACTAATAGCCTCGCTAATTTTTATGGCATAGTCTTGTTGCCATTTTTTACATACTTTCAGCACCCAAAAGTCCCACATCAAAACTCCATTTAAAGGTATTGTTAAAATCGGTTGGTATGTTATATTTGCAAATGCCGCAATGCGGTCTAACTTTTTTAGAGCTGTTATTATACCAAATTGTGAATTTAAAATTTCGGATGTTTTTTCTATTAAATATGGAGCTTTAAAATTATATTCCGATATTAATTTTATTGCCTTTAAATAAGGTTCAATCTGATAACTTGCATGTCTTAACACTGATAATTTATGAGAGATATATGGTAATTTATACATTAAAACTGATAGATTTAATATAACTAAGCATATGGCAATAATTTTCAAAAAATTGTTACCAAACATAAGTAGAATTATAAATATTGGAGATGTTTTGCATAAAATATCCACCAATCCCGTAATTTCTATTGTTTCTTTTGAGAGATTGCTCCAACTAGATGGGTCGTTTTTCACTTCCTCATTACTTCTTAAAATAGTTTGCAGATTTATTATAAAGTCCACATCTTTTGACAATTCACTAACTGCTTGTTGCCTTGCTAATATGTCGTCTAAATTATTTTTATTAAGTAAAAATTGTCCTAGTTTTTGTCTGCCAAAAAAAGTGTTGCACACACTTATTTTTTTAAATAACGACACCGAGCCTATTATATCTAAGTCATATGCATATGCATGATTTACATTTGCTAAATCATCTCCTCTATCCTTAAAATTCTGCCATTCATCTGTAGTTCTGTGTATATATTCTAGATTTATTTGTTGCTTTAATTTTAAAGTGGCAATATCTTTTTTTAGTTGATTATGCTTAATTACTTGTATAATAAAAATGCCTGCTGGTAATATTGTCCATAAAGTAGATTTATAAATACCGAATATAATGATAAGAGCTACTACCAAGCGATAAGTTGTAAATTTATTACTAGTATTTTCTAGCAGAGTTTGTTCTTGTTTTAGGTTAGATATATTATTATTAAACATTTATATTTGCCTTTACAATTTTTAGTAACATTATACGCTAAAAATACTAATAAGTAAAGGCATAAAAAAAGTCATAGGATTTAACCTTCCTATGACTTTTTTCTTTTTATTTTCTCGTTAACAAATATTCTTTAACAATTATTCTGGTTTTGCAGCGTCCACTGGACATACGCTAGCACATGCTCCACAGTCAATGCAACTGTTTGCATCAATATCATATTTTGAATCCCCATCTGAAATACATCCTACTGGACATTCTCCAGCACAAGCTCCACAGCTGATACAAGTATCCTCAATTTTATATGCCATTTTTATTTCCTCCTTAAATAAATGTTAAGATTATTAAATCTAAACGTAGTATACAACGAGCATGCCGAGTTAGTCAATTATAATATTAAGGTTTTTCAAATTTCCATTCTATTTGGTTATTTTGGATACCTTTTATACTGACTATAGCATCAAATTTGGTATTATTAACCGTTTTAAAGCCTTTTATTAAAATTTTTCCTTTTTTTAACATTCCTTTAACAGCTGTCTTTGTTACCTTTTTATTATATTTTTTAAAAATTTCCTCATCTTTCCATATAACAAATCCACACCCACTTTTATATCCCAAACACCCGAAGCCCCTCTCCCCTTCCACTATATCATTTTGGCATAACGGACATTTTCCAACCACTTCATGTTTAACTTCTTTTTTTGTTGCACTCTGCTTATCTGCAATTTCTATATTACTTGTTATTTTAATAGGCGTAGCACTTTTAATCTGTTCCACAGACCTAATGACAAACTGCTTAATATGTTCCAAAAATTCATCTTTAGTAATTATTCCTTTTTCTATATCAGAAAGAGTTTTTTCTAATTTTCCTGTATATTCAAGATCCATTAATTCTTTTACCGGCAAAGCTTCTATTATTGCACGACCCTTTTCAGTGCAATGAATATTTTTTTTATTCATTGCAGCATAATTAGTAGTACACAGTTTTTTTATCGTCTCTGCTCTGGTTGCTGGGGTTCCTATGCTAAATCCACTTAATATCTGATTCATCATTTGGATATCATCATGGTTATCATTTTTAAACTGTCGTCCGCATGTCTCCATTGCACGCAACAAAGTTTTTTCAGTATGTGGCTTGGGTGCTTTTGTCATATTATGTGTTAGTTCACTATTTTCTACTATACCAGCCTCTCCTACTTTAACATCTGGTAGTATAACTTCTTTAGTTTTATCTTGCTCTACTTTTTTAAAGCCTAGCACCTTTTGCACCTTACCTTTAGAAACAAAGTTTCCTGCCACATCCACCACTTTTGTTATAATTACTGTTTCTTCATGCTCTGCTATGGGCATAAATTGCATAATAAACCTGTTAACTATAGAATTATATACAACCTGTTCGTCTGCAGATAAGTTTTTTGGCAATTTATAAGTAGGGATTATAGCACTATGACTTTCAACTTTTTTACTATTAAATACTCTAGGCGACTTAGTAAATATTATCTCTTGCTCATATTCTCGTCCTTTCTTGACTATATCCAAAACTTGTCTTGCCTTATCTACTAAAGTATTATCTAATACGCTACTTGCCGTTCTAGGATAACTGAACCTCCCACAGCTAAAGCAGTGGGGTTCTAAAAAGTTATTAAAAACTTTAAAGAAGTTTGATGACCTAAGCCACCCTTTTTCTTTTAGGCGTGTCCAGTTCGCCTCTACTGTATAAACTTGCAAAATCACAAGTTACAACGCTACTTTTCCTCATTATGTTCATCGCTCCATTCAAGTCTGCATTAACCAAATATCCTTCCTTACTTCTGTATAATCCTCTCTTTTCTCTAGAACCACTGAAACTATGCTTCCCTTGCCTCTTTGGATTATACTTCGGTACTTTATCGTTATCTAATGCACTTGCCTTGCTCGTATAACTCTCCTCCTGCTTCACCAACTTTATTCCTACAAGTTTAGCTTTATACTTAAAATACTCTAGTATCTTCAAATACAGTATTCCTACAAATGATTGATTATTCTTATTTCCCATTTCCACATCTTTCTTAACCCCTTTATTGTACCCTATGATTAGTGTTCCTATATCATTTTTTATACAATACTTGATAACTTCGTTCGTAGCTTTATGGAGACAATCATTTACCCTGTTATTTCGTTTTCTTAGATTGCTAAGTTGTTTATTTGTATAATGCTTATGACCTTGCAGGTCTTTAATTCGTTGTAGTTTTGCATTTCGTTTGTTATACCATTGGTTTATTGATTTTATCTTTCTACCATCTACTATAAAAGTTTTTCCTGTGTTCGTTACACACGTCATTAAGTTGTTAACACCTAAATCAATTGCTAGTGCATTGTTTTTATTTAAGTCTTGGTCTGCTTACTCTTTTTCGCATACATAGTGTATCTCGAAAATCCTAGCGGTATTTCTTGGTATTATTTTTACTTGTTTTACAACTCTGTCTTTTAATATTTCTGGCAAATTAATATAGATCTTTGAATGGTTCTTTCCATATTCTCTTGATTGTGGTATCGTCAATATTCCATCTTCTAATGGGAATTGACTCATACATAAATTAAAATGTCCATGTTTATCTAAATACTTTGGTAGCTTAACTTTATTCCATTCGTACTCACCTTTTTTAGCCTTTTGTCTCAATTCCTTAAAGGACTTAAACATTTGGTCTACAACTTTTAAAGTTTGTTGTCCAAAGTGAGAGCCTAGCTTTATATAGTTTTTACTGTGTTTTAATACAGCACACAAAGTAGCATAATTTGGAGTGGTTTTATTATTAAACCATTGTTGCCTACAAATATAAATACTTTGGTTAGCTAAGTTTTTAGATAATCTTGTTAAATATTTTAATTGTTTATAATCTGATTTGGAAAGTTGTTTAATGACACATTTAGTAGTTAATTTCATGTTTTCACCTCCTCTATATTAACCAAGGAGATATTAACATAAATACCAACTGTCCCAAGGTGACACGCATATATTATTTAATAATTTTTAGAACCGTATCTTTAGATGATACGGGAGGTTGTCGTTCACATAGAAACGCTACTTTCTATGCAGTCTTGCCTTTCGGCAGACCTCTTTATGTTTCCATAAAGCACAGACTATATCTTCTCCCTCAGCCAATTTATATGTTGCTGTTAGGGGCTACCCACTTCCACTACCAATCGCTTGTAGTGTACTTCCCTCAAGAGGAATAGTCGTTGAAGTTTCTCCTTAATATTTTGCTCTCCTCTTTGAGGAGAAAAATACCGTCAGAGCTTACCTGCTAGTTGCCCATTGTCTATTAGCACTTAGGATTTAACCGATGTCGCATTTAAAATACAAAATGCTCAATATGCTATTCAACCAATTTTTTCTGCTTTCGCAACATTCACGCTTAAGTATTGTTTCAACTTTACGTTGTAGTTTGGTTGACTTTAGGGGGTCCAAGCAATTCAAGTAGTATATTGGACGGTGAATGAAACCGCCACTACGTACAAGTTTCCCTATACGCTTACCTTGTTTGACGTATTCATCCCACCACTAAAGCAGTGGGCTTTCTACGCTTAACATTGTAATATGCTTTTTTTCATATAAAGCTTGGGCAATTTTTAGCACTTTATCTGAAGTAAATCCTTTATATTTACTAGTTACATATCCTTGCAAAGCAGATAAATTAAACAGCAAAGGCGGATATTCCTTATTAAGATTTACATTTTTATCTTGCACTTTGGCTGGTTTACTCACTAAATCTTGATTAATATTCTCTAATAGTTTTTTATCCTCAAACTTATCTTCTTTTTTATTCTCTTTATCAATTGTATATGTTCCCCTATATTTTTTTCCTTCAATATCGAAATCACACTCTAATTTATAGTAAGGTTTAGCCACAAACTTTTCAATTTCTATATCTTTATCATATATCATTTTTAAAGTAGGCAACAACACACGCCCTATGTTATATAATTGTTTTTGCTCATTTTTATATTTTAAAGTAGCCACTGTAGTTAAATTTATTCCTATTAACCAGTCAGCATGTTGTCTGCTTACCCCTGCATCTTTTAGTGATTTTAATGTGTCATTAGGAACAACATTTTTAATACCATATAAAACTTCTTTTTCCGTCCATTCATTAAGCAACATGCGGTATACCGGTTTTTTCACCTTAAGATATTCTAGAATTAAATCACCAATTATTTGCCCCTCTCTATCGTAGTCACAAGCTGATATTACACCGTCCACATTTTTATTATTTATTAGTTTTTTTATGCAATTAAGTTGCTTTTTAGCTCCTGGGTCTACTTTCTTTTTGTTTGTTTTTATTTTATATTCAAATTTTTCTGGTATAAACGGAAAATTGTTCAAACGCCAACTTCCCATCTTCGCATCATAATCTTTGGCATCAAATAATTCTACTAAATGTCCAAATGCCCAAGTTATATAATACTCTTCTGCTTCTAAATATCCATCGTGCCTACTTTTTATTTTTAAAGCATCGGCTATATTTTTTGCAACAGAAGGTTTTTCTGCTATTATCACTTTCATTTTTTCACCTCTTTAATAATCATCTAATCTATTTATATCTTTGTAAATATCTGTCTCCCCAAAATCTTCCATACAAAAAAAGAATTTTTTTCCGTTAAATGTGTATTCTAAGATTAAAACATATTTTCAGGAGGGAATTATGGCTAAACCGCAACCTACAAAAAAACTTACATTACTTTCACTTATTTTAATGATCTTTACATCAGTTTATGGCTTTGCAAACATACCTCGTGCTTTCTTTTTAATGGGATATTCTGCTGTTTTCTGGTATATATTAGGAGCTGTATTATTCTTTTTACCATACGCCCTAATGCTCAGCGAATACGGTGCTGCATTTAAGAAGGAGAAGGGAGGCATATATAGCTGGCTATCACATACTGTCTGTCCCAAATACGCATTTATAGCCACCTTTATGTGGTATATGTCTTTTCTTATTTGGTTAGTAAATGTATCTTCTACAATTTGGATACCTCTATCTAATGCACTTTATGGAGTTGACATTACACATAATTTAAAATTTCTAATATTCCGTGGACCACAGGTATTAGGTTTACTGGGTATCTTATTAGTAGTCTCAGTTACTTTGATTGTTAGTTTAGGCATAGATAAAGTTAAAGCTGTAGCCTCTATAGGCGGTATTGCGGTTGCACTACTCAATTTAGTATTACTAATTTGTGCAGTTGGAGTTTTATTAGCAAATGACGGTATTATTGCCCAGCCTTTTAGCCTAACTTCACCTAATCCCGACTACCAGTCACCCCTATCTATTATGTCGTTTTTTACCTTTGCTATATTTGCATATGGTGGGATAGAGGCTGTAGGCGGGTTAGTAAACGAAACAGTCAATCCAGAAAAAACTTTTCCACGTGGCATTGGTATATCAGCTATAGCAATAGCTATAGGATACGCCATTTGTATTACGTGTATCGGAATATTTACAAATTGGCAAGCCGTGCTAGCCAATCCTAATGTAAATATAGCTAATATAACCTATGTTATTATGAATAATCTAGGTTATGTATTATCTATTAGTCTAGGCTTTTCAAGAGATACGGCAGCGGATATTGGCATGTGGTTTGCTAGATTTACAGGAATATCTATGTTTGTAACTCTTATTGGCACTTATTTTATTTTATTATACTCGCCTTTAAAGCAATTAATAGAAGGTACCCCGTATGATATTTGGCCTAGCAAATTTAGAATTACTAAAAATGATGTGCCTATTTATGCTTTATATACTCAAGCTGTGATATTAATATTTATTATACTACTATTATCATTTGGCGGACAAAGTAGTGCATTGTTTTTTAGCAGGATAACTATTATGACTAATGTTGCTATGACACTACCTTATATGTTTTTAGCCGCAGCGTTTCCTTTTTTTAAAAAGAACCGAGACATAAAAAAGCCTTTTGAAGTTTATAAAAGTTACAAAGCTTCTGTAATCGCTTCAATTATAGTCACCTCAACTGTAGGTATTGCAAATATTATATCTATAATAGAACCGGCTATAATACACGGGCTTTATATCAATACTATATTAAGTATAGCTGGACCTGTTGTATTTGGTCTTATTGCGTACTTTATGTATTCAAGATATGAACATCAACAAGCTATACCAATTAAGCATTAATCCCAAAAAAAGCTGTTACAAAGTTGCAACAGCTTTTTTTGATTGATATGTTATTGTTGTTCTGCTTGCTTTTTTAATTCTCTTTTTCTTTTTGTCATAAGACCGCCAATACGACCAGTTTCCTTAGGTGTAAGACCTTTCCACCCGTCAGCTTGGATTTTGTCTAGTAGACCTAGCTCCTCCGCAATTTCAAGCTTCATTTTCTGATCTTCTGATAATGCGTCAAATAACTTCTCTTTAGTTTGCATAAAAAAATTCTCCTCTCTAAACTCTTTAATATAAGTATGCAACTTTTTACCAAAAAATATACACCCTATCCCTTTATTTTTAATAAATATATATTTTTGAGTGGTATCTCCTAGCTTAACAGTGACAATAAACATTTAACACGATATATTTTAATCATATTATATTTAATATATTAAGTCTTGACATAGAATGCAATCACATGTTAATCTTAAGTGAATTAAATACGAGTGCAATTTTTAGGTGTTGTGCTACTTTATATTTTTATTATAGAATATTTTTATTAATAAGTCTATATATTTATTGTATACTATTTTAGCCAGCTCAACATTTTTAGCTGGCTACTTCTATATCCAAGGAGGATTTTAAATGGAAAAGTTTAATATTGCTGTTGTAGGTGCTACTGGTATGGTAGGTCGCACTTTCTTAAAAGTTCTAGAAGAAAGAAATTTACCGATTGAAAATTTTTATGTTTTTGCCTCAAAACGCTCTGCAGGTAATACTCTTACATTCAATAATAAAGAATACACTGTGCTTGAGCTAAACGAAGCAAGTTTCACTGACTACAAAATTGATATTGCTTTATTTTCAGCAGGCGGAGGAACTAGTCTTAAATTTGCTCCTATTGCTGCAAAGAGTGGTTGTATCGTTATTGATAATAGTTCTGCTTGGCGTATGGATCCTAATGTGCCTCTTGTTGTACCAGAAGTAAATGCACCTGATATTCTAAAGCACAACGGAATTATTGCAAATCCAAACTGCTCTACAATCCAAGCAGTTGTGGCACTTAACCCACTTCACAAAGCATATGATATAAATCGTATAATATATACTACTTTCCAAGCAGTTTCAGGAGCTGGCATGGGAGGGTATAATGACCTTAGCGAAGGTTTAAAAGGAAATCCACCTACAAAATTCCCTCATCCTATAGCAGGTAACTGTCTTCCTCATATAGATGTATTTTTAGATAATGGGTATACTAAAGAAGAAATTAAGATGGTTGAAGAAACTAGAAAAATTCTGCACGCACCTGAACTTAAAATTACAGCCACTACCGTTCGTGTTCCTGTATTTGATTCGCACAGCGAAAGTATTAATGTGGAGTTTAATAAATCATTTGAACTTACTGAGCTAGTAGAAACATTAAAGAATGGCGAAGGAATTATTTTAGAAGATGATGTACAAAATAATATTTATCCACTAGCTCTTAATGCAGCTGGTAAAGATGAGGTTTTTGTCGGTCGTATACGACGTGATGAGAGCGTTGAAAGTGGCGTAAACCTATGGGTTGTAGCGGATAATATCCGTAAAGGTGCTGCCACCAATGCAGTGCAAATTGCTGAATGGATTATCAAAAATGTGTAAATAGGAAGGTTACTATATAATGATAAAAATACTAATGCATGGATGTAATGGAAAACTTGGTCAGGTAATATCAAAATTAATAACTAATTATAGCAATTTGCAATTAGTTGCAGGAGTTGATGTAAATCTTTTAACTCCCAATGACTATCCTGTATATGCAAATATATTTGATTGCGACCAGCCTATAGATGTTATAATAGATTTTTCAATCGCTCATGCAGTTCCTACAGTATTAGAGTATGCCAAACAAAAAAATATTCCTGTTGTAGTTTGTACAACAGGACTTAACGCTGAACAACTAGAATTAATTCATAGTTCTAGTCAAAGTATACCTATATTCTTCTCTGCCAACATGTCTCTTGGTATAAACCTTTTAATTAATCTTGCTAAGCGTGCCTCTGAGATATTAAGTAACAGTGGCTTTGATATTGAGATTATCGAAAAACACCATAATCAAAAAATTGATGCACC
>MDSQ01000141.1_pt1 | contig 13635 bp, 7 predicted proteins | sample 1008251 | NCBI WGS metagenome assembly MDSQ01 (sample SAMN05526597, study PRJNA338239) | gut metagenome | isolation source: Hindgut content | host: Naso unicornis | place: Saudi Arabia: Red Sea | collected 2016-05
TATATGATGTATCTGCATAATACAAGCTATAATAGGAAAAAATTAACTCGCCTTATATCCCCATAGCTAAAGCAAGGGGCTTTACGGCGTATTCGGTAAGATGTTCGTTGTTAAATTTTACAAATTAATAGGTTATATAATTTACGGGATAGTGGGTAGAATAATAATAGATTTTTATAAATTAACAGGGCCAAATTAGTTTAAAGGAGAACTACTTATGAATTTATTTAATAAAAAAATATTATTAGTAGATAATGATGTGGAAATACTAAATTTACTCAAATTTATGTTCCAAAAAGAACAATTTACAAATGTTTATTTAAGTACAACTGGAAATGAGGCAATACAGTTATTCAACCAAATACACCCTGACTGTATGGTTATTGATATAATACTACCTGATAAGAGTGGCATTGAAGTATGTCGCGAAATTCGTCAAACATCAATGGTGCCTATTTTATTTTTATCTGCTAAATCTGATGAGGTTGATAAACTTATTGCCCTAAATATGGGAGGAGATTCATATATTACTAAGCCTTTTAGTCCAAAAGTAGTTATAGCAAATGTGGCATCTATGCTAAGACGTACTGCTTACTATACTCAGCAAACTCCAAATAATATACTATCTTTTGGAAAATGTACAATTGATTTTAATATTAAAGAAGTTTATAAAGAAGGAAAAAATGTTAATTTAACATCGAAAGAATATTATTTACTGGAGTATCTAATCAATAACAGACAAATGACTGTATCGCGCGAACAGATTTTGGAAGCAGTATGGGGAGATAAATTTGAAGGGTACGATAACACTGTAATGGTACACATTAGCAAACTACGTGAAAAAATTGAAGATCTTCCATCAACACCTGTACATATTATCACTGTTAAAGGCAGAGGGTACAGATTTATAGTATAACTGTAAATCATGACCACCCATTAGATAGATAGTCATGATTATGGTATAAATCAATTTTTTGCATTAGTTTTAGAAACAATAGGCAAATCCACCCTAGTACCATCAAGTTTTACAATACGACCAGGACACCCAACAGCAGTAGCATTTTTAGGTACATCCCCCAAAATAACAGCGTTAGCACCTATTTTAGAATTCTCTCCAATAGTTATATTTCCAATAATTTTAGACCCAGTGGATAGTAATACGTTATTACCAATGGTAGGATGGCGTTTACCCGTATGTTTACCCGTACCACCTAAAGTAACTTGATGAAAAATAGTTACATCATCGCCTATTACTGCAGTTTCCCCAATTACAATACCACAGCCATGGTCAATAAATAACCTCTTCCCAATTGTAGCACCCGGATGTATTTCTATATCCGTTACAAATCTAGATACATAAGATAACATCCTAGCAACGCAAAAGAATTTTTTCTTCCAAAGTTTATGCGCAATTCTGTGTAAAAAGATAGCCTGAATACCAGGATAAGCTAAAATGATAACTAATGAATCAGAAGCTGCTGGGTCTTTAGTCTTGTAAGTATTAATAACTTCCTTAAATTTATTTAACATAATTCACTCCCCTATAATATCTCCAACAAAATACATGTATATTATATACTGCTAATCCACAAAAAATTCATATAGACTACAATTTATAAATAATAGTACGATATTTACAAATATATAAAATTATGTTATAATTAAGTTCAGGTTAGGGATAGCAAATGGAGGGGTAGCTATGCAATATATTTTTCTTATATTATTTTATACAAATACGTATATATTCTTTAAAATAATGGGCTTAACGTTAAATTCAAACATTAAATATGAAATTCCAAAACATATAGCTTCAGCAGTTAATGTATTGCTAGTATATATACTTATAAATACTACCGCGTTTGCAAGTTGGCATTTATATATTATGTTGTTAGTGTTATTTGTTATAGAAACAGTTGTTATGTTTGATGGGGAGACGGTTACAAAATCAATATTAGGTTCTTTCTTTCCGTTTAATTTTATAGCTATAAATATGTTAGTACTTAAACTTTGTGGTATGCCAGGTGTGGCAATTTTTATTACTATGTCTATTGTTACATTTTTAAATGTTTTTGCATTATTTAGAATTCATGGTAAATCTGAGATAGTAGCACAAATATTTCACCAGAAACAAGAATTGATAATATTGTATGCCATTATCCATTTTTGTACTTTACTTTGTTTAATTATTAGCAGTATTATGTTTGAAGCTACTATAATTACTATGGTGTTTTTAATCTGTTGCGTTATTATTATATATAGCGGACTTGCGCTACTGACTACATTTAATATTGTGAATGGGCAACGATTTATATTAGAACAGCAGTTAGAGACTATGGAGATGTATAAGAAGTTGTTAATAGGGCGTTCGTTAACTGTGATAGAAGTTGATTTAAATGAGGATATAATTAATTTTTATATGCATGATAAGTTAGCTTTAATAGAAAATGTAGGTATTCCATATTCTCAGTTTATAGATGATAACATTATTTCTAAAGTATATTCGGCAGATAAGATTAGGGTGAGAGAGCGGATTTCAATAGATTATATAATGAAAGTGTATGATAATGGAATTGATGCATATGAAGTTGAGTATAGAGTTTGTGATGCTAATAACAATTATAGCTGGGTTAAATGTATTATACATACTCATCATCAGCTTATAGATGACAGATGTGCAGCCGTGATGAATATTATTGATATTAATAGCGAGAAAGAGAGAGAACATAATTTGCTAAGCCAAGCTCAACGCGATACTTTTACCGGGCTATATAATAAGCCTACTACTATTAAGCTAATTTCTCATTATTTAAAAAATCATGGGCAAGGGATTTTATTTATTATTGATTTGGATAACTTTAAAAATGTTAATGATCAGATTAGCCATAGTATGGGAGATATCGCAATTAAGGAGTCGGCTAATAAAATCCGTTCAGCATTTAGAGAGAATGATATTGTTGGGCGTTTTGGTGGTGATGAGTTTATTGTATTTGCTAAAACTACACCAGAGGATTTAGATTTACCTGCAAAGTGTAGGCGTATTAATAAGTTGATTGATACTGCGTATAGAGGTGAAAATATTGAGGTTAGAATAAGTGCTAGCATTGGTGTGGCGATTGCTAGTGAGGATGTTAACTGCTATGAGGAGCTTTTTGAATTGGCTGACCAAGCGGTTTATACCTCTAAGAAAAATGGAAAAAATACATTTACAGTTGCAAAAAAAGACTAGAGTCATAATGACTTTAGTCTTTTTTTTGTTTTGCTATATTACAAAATGAGAAAGCTGGTTATTTAGTGTATCTAGCTGAGCTTCTACCTCTTCACTTATTGCAACGTTTTCTTGTGATATAGAAGCGTTTTTGGACATTTCTTTTTCGAGTAGTTCTACGTTAATTATTATTCTGTGCAATGAATCTTTTTGTGTAATTGCATTTTCTGATACATGTTTTGAAACATTTCGCGTCTCTTCACTTGCAAGTGCTATATCATCTAGTGCTAATACTGCTATTTCTACTAATTCTTCGCCTTTTTCTAAACTTGCAATATTTTCGTTTATCATTCCATAAATATCATTAACAATGGATGTCGTTTTTGTAGATAACTCTCTTATTTCTCTTGCCACAATAGCAAACCCTTTTCCTGCTTCTCCTGCTCTAGCCGCTTCTATTGCTGCGTTAAGTGCAAGTAAGTCCGTTTGGTCGGCTATATCTTCAATTGACTTTATTACTTCTGTCATCTCTTTATTTGATTTACTAATTAACTGCATAGCATTCACCAAACGTTTCCCTTGTTCGGTTCCGTGTAAAGCTTTATTTGCCATTATATCTGCTGTTTCATGATTTTTATCAATGTCTTCAATTATACTTATTATATCTTCTGCAACTCGCACTGTTTCTTGCTTAAAATCAGTAATTAATTCACATTGACTAATTGTAAGCGAGGAAAGGTCTTGAGCTGAAGTGGCAATTTGATTTGCCCCTGTACTTATTTCTGTAGTAGAAGCTTGAGTGTTTGATAATAGTTCTTTTAGATGGTCAGAAATTTTTGTTAATGATACTTTAATTTTCCCAAAATCTCCTATGTAATTTTGTTTAGGCTCTGGGGTAAAATCACAGTCTGCAAATGAGTCTAAAATCTTATCTATTTCATTTATATATGAAGTTATTGTACTTGACACTACTTGTAATGATAGTACTAATTTTTCCGTTTCTAAATTTGGTGTGGCAATATGGGTCGTATCCACTTTTAAATTCCCATGTTTAATTTCATCTAGTGCTATTACTACTAATTCTAACGGAGCAATGCATTTTTTAACTATAATTGCTATTACTACCCAAATCAGTGCAAGTCCAGTAATTAATAGCGCTATACTTGCAATAACTTCTGTTATTATTGCATTCATTACATTACTAGCTGGATAGTTTGATACTATTTTAAACGGTGTGCCTTCTATAGTGCGTACGGAGCTATAATATGTATCTCCCTCTGAATTTTCCACTTTTGTCATTACACCATCTGCTAAGGTTAATATTCGTGAATATGATTCGCTAACATCTGCTATGTTAGAGTAGGAGTCAATCTGAGGCATATAATCGTTGTTTGGATGGGCTACTACAATTCCATCTGTCGTTATCATAAACGTAAAGCCATCATTTTCTGAAGCTAGGTTTATTAACTCAGACTGCAAAGTATCTAGGCTTATATCTATAGCTAATACACCAATAACGCTATTGTTTGATGCTAAAATTGCTTTAGCTAGTGTTATAGCTGACTGCCCTGTTGTTACGTCTAAGTATGGAGTTGTAACATATATATCATTTGTGTTTACTGCTCCCATATACCAATCTCGGGTAGTTATATCAAATCCTAGTTCTCCAGCAGGTGTAATTCCTTGTGTTCCTACTACTTTACTATCGGAGTTAGCAAAGTACATATCCAGAACACTGGTTCGACTTTTCGCATGAGTTTCTAAGTATCCTTGTAACGTTTGGTCAGTTATAGAACCTCGTTCTAAGCCTCCACTAAACTGTATTGCCAAGGCTTCTATTAATGAAATTTTTGCGGTTAGCTCTACATTTAAGCCATGTGCAGCGATTTTTGCTTCGTCTATCGATGTGCTAGTCGCTACTTCTATGGAATCTTTAATTATAGTTGCTATGTTAAACATTGTACTACATAGTAAAATTATCACCATTACCCCACAAAATGCTGTTCTGATTTGTCTTCCTAATGTTATTTTTTTCATTACACATCTCCTTTTCGTAAAAATACTTCTGTTAACTTAATACTTTTTTGTTAACAAAATTTTAAAAAATCATCCCACATACATTATTTTTATTCTTAACTTTAATTATATATTAATATTTTAGTCTTTACAACATGTATATACGTAATATTTAGATTTCAATTTTATTACATATTAACGGAATTACTTGTTTTATTAGCTTTTTTAATGTATAATTTAGTTAATATAAAACTTTTTTAATTAATAATATAATCCACGAAAGAGCCATTAACTTAATAAGAAACTTTTCATACAAAGTAAAGGAGCAGATTTATGAGTATTATAAAGAAAAGATTTGCATTGCTTATTGCTTTAAGTTTATGCTTGGTCGGTTGTTCTACTACTCCAGTTGTTCCAACGTCTAGCGCTAGTGTTGGTGTTGATACTTCTATCGTTTCAACAGGTGAGATTGTTCTTAACGAAAGCTTTGTTGCTACTATGTCGCCTAAAAAAACTACATATGTATTTTCGTCTATGGCTGGCATTGTTGATGAGATTAATGTTGAAGTTGGCGATAGTGTTCATGTGGATGATGTGTTATTCACTTTAGATAGTGAGTATCAGCAGTTGTCTCTAGAGCAAGCTAATGCAGCTTATTTACAAGCTCAAGCCGGAAAGGACCAGGCTTTGCTTATGGCCACAGCTGAAGTTGATAATACAGTTTCTACTTATGAACAACTAGAACTTGCCAAGTCTCAAGCTTTAATTCAAGCGACTAATGCGGTAGATAACACATTAGCAAGTTATAACCAATTAGTTGTTGCTAAAGACCATGCTTTAGTTCAAGCTAACAATATGGTTGATAATACTGCTGCTAGCTATGACCAGCTTATGGTGGCTAAAAACCAAGCATTGACGCAAACTTATAATACTATTGATAACACCAGGGCAAGTCATGACCAATTAGTTATTGCACATGAGCAAGCCATTACTCAAACGGCAAACACTATTGATAGTTCTACTTTAAGTTATGACCAATTAGTTTTAGCACGTGAACAAGCTATCATTCAAGCTGAAAACACTATTAAAAATACACAGATTAGCTACGACCAGTTAGTGTTAGCTAAAGAACAAGCTGTCACTCAAGCTCAAAACGTAGTAAATGATGCTAATCTTAGCTATAACACTTTGCTCGCTAGCCGTGACCAAGCTATTGGTGCTAGTGTTGATATGCAGTTGTTGGAATTAGAAATTCAAATGGAAACGCTAAGAAATAATATGGCTACTGCTAATTTGCAAGTATCGCAAGCCGAAAGTGGTTTAGATGACTTTTCGTCTACTGTAGGCGATGCTAAATCTGATTATGACACTGCGCAGCGTGACGCAACATCCGCTAGTAGTACAGCTGACGCAGCTTATGCTGAATATGAACTTGCGAAATATAAATCAGATTTAGCACAGGATTTAGCAGTCCGCTATGCGGCGGTTCAAGTTCAAAGTACTACTTTAGCTGGTATTACTATTAATGAAGCAATTTATTATACTGATGGTATTCCGGATAATATAGTTAATGAAGTAAATTCTATTTACACTACTATGATTAGAAATGATATTCCTGGCTTAACTCCAGAAGATTTATTTAGACTTGAGCAAGCTGTAACGGTTTCTTATAGTGAGTATATTAGTGCACAAGCTGATTACACACAAGCTCAGGCTACACTGACTCGCACCGAGATAATGTATGATTATTTAGATAGCTCCTATAGCTCAGCAGAAACTGATGTAGCAAATGCACAGGAGCTTACAGATGTGACGATGGAAGGGTTAGAAGCAAATCTTAGCTATTTAGAAAATATTTATGCTTCATTAGAATCAGATGTTACTGCTGAAGTTATGGATATTTATGCTGCACAAATCGAAAGTGCTGAGTTTGGGATTTATCAAGCTGAACAAGGCTTAACTATGACTGTAGATGCTTATGATGAGCAACTTAGACAACTAGAGGAAGCTATAGCTCAAACCGAGCAAGGTTTAGCTATGACTGTGGATGCTTATGATAAGCAGATAGAGCAAGCATTGTTTGGGGTTACGCAAGCGGTAGAAGGTATTGATATGACTAATGATGCTTACAACGCTCAAATTAAAGCTGTAGAACTTGGGATTACTCAAGCTATTGATTCTATTGATATAACTACCGATGCTTATGATGCTCAGCTTAGAGCCGCTCAGTTAGGCTTAACTCAAGCTAAACAAGGCATTGGCATGACTTCTGACTCTTATAATACGCAACTTATAGCTATGGAACTTGGTGTAAATCAAGCTAAGCAAGGTGTTGATATGACTGCTGATGCTTATGACGCTCAACTTGGTCAATTAGATATTGCGCTAAATGCAGCTACTCAAAATTTACCGCTTATTGAATCTGTTTATGATGCACAGTTAAATAGCGCTAAAATTGGTATTGCTAATGCACAGTACGTTTTAAATGAGTTAGTAGTAACATCGCCTGTTGGAGGAATTGTAGATGATGTATTTATAAAAGAAAATAATCCTGTTAGCAATGCAAGTGCAGCTATAACAATTGCTGATTATTCTCAGATGGAAGCAGTGTTTTACGTTAGTACCGATGTTAAAAATTCATTACTACTAGGACAAGAAGTAGTGCTACAATATAAGGGCGAACAATATTTAGGTGAAATTTCAGAAATCGGCTCCAATATAAATCAGCAGCAGGCGTTATTTGAAATTAAAGCTTTAATTAATGCTAGCCATGGCGAAATTCCTACCGGAGCAACTGCTAGCATTTATACTAATACAAAACATGTAAATGATACGATAGTAATACCATATGCCGCTTTAAATTTTGAAAAAGGAGAGACGTTTGTTTATGTGGTGGAAAATGGAATTGCAAATAAACGCATAGTTACAACAGGAATTTTTGATGCAGAAACTGCTGTTATAACTAGTGGACTAGAAATAGGACAAGAAATAATAACTACATGGTCATCACAACTACGTGATGGCGCTACCATTAACTAGACTGGGATTATCCTAGTCTAGTTTTTTTGCATTAAAGCATAGGTAATCAGTAATAATAACACTAAAAAGGGAAGTGTATAATATGTGGATTACTAAACTAGCATTAAAGCGGCAAGTGTCTGTAGCATTGTTAATAGTGCTTATGATAATATTTGGCATAACATCCGTAATGGGACTAAAAATGAGTTATATGCCGAGCTTAAACTCACCAATGTATTATATAGTAACAATTTACCCAGGGGCTTCGGCTGATGTTATAGAAAAAGAAATTACTGATTTAATATCTGAGGCTGGTGAGACGATAAGCGGATTTACTCAATCGGTTACTACATCGTTAGAAAGTGTATCGCAAGTTAGATTGGATTTTGACTACGGAATTGATTTAAACCAAACTTATATTGACTTAAAAGCTGCAATTGATAGACTTGAATTTCCAGCTGATGCACAACAGCCGTTAATTTTGCAAGTTTCATCCGTAGGTTCATCTATAATGGAAATTTCGGTACGCTCAACATCGCAGGCAGATGAATTAGTTTTTGTTACAGACATATTGGAGCCAAAGATTAGCACTATATTAGGAGTGGGAGATACTGAGATTTTCGGTGGTATAGAACAACATGTGGAAATTTTATTAGATGAGCCGGCGATGGAGCTTTATGGATTAAACTCATTTATGGTTGCTAATGCGGTAAGTAATGCTAATTACACATTACCGTTAGGTGGCGTAAATCAAGGTAATCAAACTTTACAGCTACTTGCTAGCGCTTCAGCAGAAACTATGTATGATTTGCAAAACATACCTATTACAACACTAACTGGCATGACTGTTTTATTAAAAGACGTTGCAAGCGTAGATTTTGTTGCTAAAGAAGTAGAAACGATTAGTAGATTTAACACTAACGAAAATGTGGGATTAAGTATACAATCGACTCAAGATGCTAATGTGCCACAGGTTACAAATCAAATTATGGAAGCTGTTGTGGAACTTAGACAGTTATATAGTGATATGGATATTCAAATCGTATCTAATACAACAGACGGTATATACGAATCGTTATCTTCTGTTGCGACTACTCTAATTATAGCAATTGCACTATGTATGTTTGTGCTACTTATGTTTTTAGGAGACTATAAAGCCAGTTTAATCGTAGCAAGTTCAATACCTACATCGTTGCTTATTACCGTAATTGGTATAGGTGCATCGGATTTTGAATTAAACTTAATTATCTCATGCGGATTAGTTATAGCAATCGGGTTAATGGTAGATAACTCAATTGTAATATTAGAAAGTATATTTAAAACTAAAACAGATGATAACAGTTTTTATGATGCAGCAGTAGAAGGCGTAAAGTCAGTAGGCTCTTCAGTAGGAGCTTCTACGCTAACAACTGTTGTAGTTTACGTTCCATTAGTATTTTTATCAGGGTTATCAGGCGAATTATTTAGCGAACTAGGATTTAGCATTATTTATGCGCTAGTATCTTCATTATTAGTGGCCGTAACTATTGTGCCGTTAGTATATTATAAATTGCAACCAATTGAGAAAACTACAGCGCCACTTAATAAAGTTATGGTTTGGTTAGAACGAGCATATGAAAAGGTAGTACGTAAAGTGCTTCATGCTAAATTTTTAGCAGTGTTAGTAGCTGTTGGAAGTTTAGTTTTAACAGGATATATTGTAACGCTAATACCTATTGAAATAATTCCATTAGTAGATGAAGGTATTATTGATATGGAAATAGAATTTAGGCCAGGCACAGATATTATGTATATTAGTGAAGCTGTTGTGCAAGTTGAAAATCAGTTAGCCAGTGATAATCGTATAGAAAATTTCAGTGTGACTATTGAATCTAATGTAGCCTCGGTTGCAATATATGTTGATGAAAAATATAACACTTGGGATATAGCAAATGATTATGAGTTAATGTATCGTTATATGCCTGATATGGATAGTGTAATTAGTGTAAGAGATATATCAGGAGTGAACACTGATATGCCTAGTTCAACAATATCAGTGTACGGTGTGGATTACGATTCAGTTTTGGAGCAGGCGGCTAGATTAACTAATGAAATGTATAATATAGCTGGGGTTATAAAGGTTACATCATCGATGGGAGCGCCTGTAACTCAAGCTAAGCTTAATATTGACCCATTGCAAACAGCTTTTTATGGGTTATCTGTATCAGATATATCGCAACTAATTTATTGTATGAATAACGGAATAGATGCAGGTACGATAGAAGTTCATGGAACTGATTATGATATTGTTATAAATTATCCTGAAGGATTGTATGATGATTTTAATAAGTTAATGTCTATGACAATATCTACGCCTAAAGGGCTAATTGCTATAAGCGATGTGGCGCATATAACATTTGAAGATACAATACAGTCAATCCAACGGGTAACAGGTAATTATTATGTAGACTTAAAAGCATTTACGTTAAAAGAGCATTTACCATATGTAGAACAACAAGTGCAAATATTAAGAGACAATATGCCACAAAGTGCATTAGTAGCAGTGACGGAGCAAATTATAGAAGACCCTCTTGGTGGTGAGATGGGTGCTATAATACAAGCTGTTGCAATAGGAATATTTTTAGTATTTGTAGTTATGGCAATGCAGTTTGAGTCAATAAGATTTTCATTAATGGTAATGGCTAGCATAGTGTTTAGCTTTATAGGTTCGTTTGGTCTATTGTATTTATCAGGACTTGATTTATCGCTAGTTGCGTTAGTTGGATTATTAATGTTAGCTGGGATAGTAGTAAATAACGGAATATTATTTGTGGATACAACAAATCAGTTGAAAGAGCAGATGCCATTAGAAGATGCGTTAGTTAAGAGCGGAACTATGAGGATGAGGCCGATACTTATGACAACAGCAACTACAGTGTTATCGATGGTGCCATTAGCGTTAGGAATTGGAAAAGGTTCGCAATTGTTGCAAAGTATGGGCGTTATAATAATAGGTGGTTTATTAACATCTACAGTTTTAGTTTTATTACTAATGCCTACGTTTTATCTAATAATTAGCAAGAATAATTAATGCTTAATAACAAAAAACCCACGCCGATTAAGACGTGGGTTTAATTTTAGCTAAACATTATCATAAAAATCCCAAGTGTAGTAAGAACTATACCAGTACTTCTGTTTAAAACTTTAGGAGTAGCCTTATTTGCAAAGCGAGCGCCAAGAAGCGCGAATACTAAAGTTGAAATAACACAAGTAATAAAGATTATAGGGTCAGGGAACGCACCTTGTAAATAGAAATGTGAACTTGCCCCAAATAGTGCAGTGAAAGTCATTATGAAAACGCTAGTTCCAACAGCAGTTTTAAGCTCATATCCTAAAATCATAGTTAAAATCATAAGCATCATAATACCACCGCCAGCACCTATAAACCCACAGATAAATCCTATAAACGCACCACATAAAACTGGAACTATGATAAGCATTTTACCTTTAAATTCGCGAGCTTTTTTAGGTTTCTCAGTTTCTTTAGTAAATAAAAACTTAAGACCCATTAATAATGAAGCGTAAACTGTAAGGTTACCCATAGTAGTAGTTGGTACTAAGTGAGCAACACGACTACCAATTAGCGTGAATGTTAAAACACTAATAATTAGCCATTTACTATTTACTATATCTATATTTTTATTTTTTGCGTAAGTTACAGCAGAAATAGCACTTGCTAAAACATCAGAAGCTAAAGCTATACCGATTGCTTCATATGGATTAAGACCTAAAAATGTAATAAGCATAGGTGAAATAACAACCGCTGCACTCATTCCAGCAAAACCAGTACCTAATCCTGCGCCTAGACCAGCTATTATACAAATTATAATAGTTTCCATTAGAATATCCCCCTTTAATAAGTTAGCACTTTTACCAATTATTTGATAAAATTATTATAACATTATTCAGGAAAAAAGTCAATATTATTAGCTTGTCTACCAAAAAAGTAATATTGTCTTAATTTGGTTGAAATTTTAGTGAAATATAACTAAATGATTTAATGCATAATTTAGAGCCTACATTATTATAAAATGCAGGCTCCACTTAACTAAACTTTAATGCGCGTCCACTCTCCTTTAGCAAATCGCATATATATAAGACTAAATCTAATAAATTGGTCAACAAAAAATCCAATCCAAGCACCTATAAGGCCAATTTGTAGGATGTTGCAACAAAAGAAGGTTGTGGCAGGACGAATAAGTAGTACGCTTAAAAATGATGTTTTAGCGATAAACTTTGTATCACCAGAGCCACGCAGTGCCCCTGCTAATATAGTTTGCGAAGTTTGTAGCGGTACGGCAAGAGCTGCGATAATAATAACAGTGCCGCCTAAAGCAATAACTTCCGCTTCATCTGAGAAAAGGCCCATTAGAGAATATCTATTAAAAATATAAAAAATAAGTAAGCAAAAAGAAATAAAGCCACCGATACGTTGGCATACTTTTCCGTAAACAATTGATAAATCAGGACGCTTAGCACCTAAGTTTCGCCCCACAAGAGACGATGCAGCAATACCTATCCCTTCTCCAACGCTAAATGTCATATTTACAAATGTAATACATATTTGATGAGTAGCATAAGCTATAACGCCTAGACTTGTAACTAGACGAACGTAAATTATAAATCCAAGACGCATGCAACACTGCTCAATAAAAGAGCTACTACTAATGCCAAGAATACTTTTAATAGTTGGCCAGTCAAGTTTCCAGCTATCACCTTTAGATAATTTTAGACGACCATTAGGATTTAATAACGAAGAAAACGCGATACAAAATGCAACTATGTAACCCATAACAGTAGAAACTGCTGCACCAGTTACTCCTAGAGCTGGAAAACCAAACCTTCCTTCTATAAGCAGAAAATTAAAGCATAAGTTAACCAAGTTAGCTACTACATTAACCCTCATAGATACGCGAGTGTTACCAGCACCGCGCTGAGCCGCAGTGATATTAAGGCTTAGCGCATTAAAACACATACCGATTAAAACGACTCTAAAATAACTAACTCCATCATCTAAAATTTCAGGACCACCACCCATAAGAGAAAGCATATTTGGCGCAAAATAGAAACTAATGCTAGAAATGACTAAAGTTGTCAGTAATATTAAGATGATAGATTGACGAAGAACAGTATTAGCGGCCTCGTAATTCTCTTCGCCACAACGTCTAGCAACAACAGCAGTAACGCCAACGTTTAAAGAGATAATAAGAGCAAGTACTAAAAGCACAGGTTGCTGGGTAATACCGATGGAAGCGATGGCGGCAGAACCTAGCACGCCGACCATCATGGTATCCATGGCATTAACCATGCTAACTAAAATACGCTCTACAGTAGACGGCCCAGCGATGTCTATAACA
>MDSQ01000142.1_pt1 | contig 13634 bp, 5 predicted proteins | sample 1008251 | NCBI WGS metagenome assembly MDSQ01 (sample SAMN05526597, study PRJNA338239) | gut metagenome | isolation source: Hindgut content | host: Naso unicornis | place: Saudi Arabia: Red Sea | collected 2016-05
TATATGAAAAATTATCTTTTAAATTGCCAGCCATCATGTGTAGTTAAGGGCACAAGCCAAACGTGATCAAAAAATAATCTGTCCCTCTCCACTGACTACCGTTCGTCCCATGGCCTGGAAGTAAAGGGGTGTGACTTAGGCACTCTATAGGGCCCTACAATCTCAGCCATCCTCAAGGAAAAATGTGTGCAAACTTCTCCACTCCATGCATAGACAGATTATTGGAAAATGTAGAACCGTAGTTGCAAGTATATCGGTACATGTTTGATCTTTAAAACCTGGGACATTAACCAGTACATCAGCCCCTTTTGAACTTGGTTACGTGGACCAGTGGGCACTGCTGTAAAGTTACCATGTGCAGGCTCTGCTACTTACACGAGACAGCGAAAAGAAATTAGAAATTTGTTTCTGTGTGTGGGTGTGTGAAAGGAAATGAAGGTGTGAAAGATGTGTTGCAGCAATCAAAGAGAAGATAGAGGGATGATTTAGGGATTGAATAATTTACTTTGATAAAGGCATGGACGGAAGAACGACAGATAATCTCTGCTGGCTGCTGTGCTTTTCTTTTGTGACAAAAGAGGAACAAAAGTGAAAAATAGAGAGTGTTTGTTTTTGAGTAAAATGCTACCCTGTCACTCTCCTCAAAAGCAAAAGAAAGAAATCTCTAAAATCATTTGGGGATCAAAGAAGAATCAAGAACAATAGACCTTCCAAAAAATCTTGTCTCTCCCTCCTCATCACTTCCTCTCTAACTTGTTATTTTTCTTTCAGTTTCTCTCTCAGGGCCCTGATCAGAGATCTGAGATTCCGCAGATCTGTAAAGCAAACAAACCATCTTCATCACCATGTGCCTTTGTAAAAACACATAATGTGTTCTTTTTCCCCAGGAGTGCAACTAAGTCAAACTACATGGCATATGTTTGTGTCGACGCAGGCTTTGCATGCTCAGAGCAAGTCAAAAGTCAGAGCAATGCTTCGTGTCTGTGTATGACACACTGTGGAGACACTTATATAAAAATTACCAGCATGAAAGGAAGTGTTTATGCATTGTGCAGTCAGTTTAATGCTCTAGTAAGAATTTAAACCGACTGAACAAAAAAACACAGTCAGGGCAAACAAGCTGACCCCTACTGCAGAGCTGATGGTAACTGTAAAGAAAACATCTTTTTACAGTGTCAACAACCTTCCAAGACGCCTTTATCGTCATAAAATGGTTTCATCATGCACTGCTTATGGGTGCATTTCAGAGAGGCTGCAGTGCCTTATGTCGGACTTGCTGAGAAGTGTACGCCTTACATCACCAAAGGAAAAGGCACAGTAAAATTTTGGAGAAATGTAAGGCTTATTTGCAAGCTGACCGTGGAGTGGAGGGAAATCTCACACATACTGAAAGCCTGCCACCATCAGTTTACATGCTGAAACACAGAGAACATGTTTCCTTTCTTTTTCTTGCCCTAAAACTATGAATACAGACAAGTGTGTTTTCAATTTAGAAATTCATTTCAATCCCTGAAAAACAAACATTTGCTTGTAAAATGTTTCCCTCGTTTCTGTTGAAAGATGAACCCACAAATTTAGAGAAAAATAAGCCAAACTTCATCTTTTTTTGCTCTTATCTTCTTCCAGATAAGTCCAACAAAATTATTTTCCAGTAAAATTACTTAATGAAAGATTTTTCTACAGCTGGTTAAGCTTTTTTTTAAATTCTGTCAGTTGGAACTTTCGTGCCCTCCTTTGCACGAAGCAGAAATTGTTCAACTTTTGACCCGTCATTTTCTCAAGCTGCAGTTCAGGCTTGTGTTGCCTGCTATCCCGAAGTGCCTTAAGAAGAGTTCACGCTGCTTTCTATAGAAAATATGTGTCCATTTCACACTCTCATTCCTGCATACAGTGGTAAAGGGATTGCACTTATACAGTGCTTTTCCACTGTTGTGGACAAAATGCTTTACGATTCTCACTTACACACCCACTCATGTTCTCTATGCTGGACATTGACGGGCCTTCCAGCGCACTTTGGGGCTTATGGCTGCTCAGACATGTGGACAGGAGAAGTCAGGGATTGTCCCACCAACCCTGTAATTAATGGACAAACTGCTTTGTACTGCTCTAATATGTGAGTGGCATTCAAATCACATATGACTGTTTCACAATATGTCACCTCGGTAGTAAAGTTAGTCTTATCTTATTAGTCTAATCTTATCTAGTCTTTGGTTTCAGAGATTTGGACACTCTCATCCCTTAAAGTCCACCTAAAATAAAAAACAGCAACAACAACAACGAAAAAGTCTTTTTAATTCTGTAAGATTCCATCCCTAGTCATATTGCTCACTTTTGCAACTATATTAGCAACAAAAAATCAGTTTCTTTGTATTTTCATATCAAAATTCAATCATATTTTCTCCCTGTCTCCACAGGGATTAATAAAGTTACTTCTCTTCTTTTCGTATGATCCCACTTTTCTATGGTTCAATCAAATTCCTCCCAACATTTCGTCCCGTCTATATATCCTCTTTATACCCAGGAAGAAGTCTCGTGATGAAAGAGTGAACAAGGACAAGTGGAAGTAGAAACTCTTGAATTGCCATTTCAGGTGGATTTTAAGGGTTGGGTTGTGATGCTGAACTTCATAACCACAAGGCAGCTGGCTTCAAGTCTTATCTAGATCATTTGCTGCTTGCTCTTTCCTTTGTATTTCATATACACTCTACTATTACTATCGAATAAAGCCATAAAATGCCCCCACAAAGGCAATGTGCACTCTTGGTCAGAGACAAGATGAGATCAAAGCCATCCACCCAGACCTTTTGTTAGTGAAACATCTCACTATGACCCTGCTACTCAGAGACAGCAGTTACTATTTGCGGCACCACAAGGGGTCCCTTTTCAAGAATGAAAAACATAGGTTTGTTGGACCAAACAGTCAATGTCTTTGTATTTGTGGATGAGACAGACTGATCATAATTGATCCACCTACTCCTGATACACAGAGCAGCTTCTGATACTGACTGATGGTCCTACGTGTGCACACTTAAAAACACACGCTCACATAAACTTGCACCATACTTGTCACGCCCTCCTTCCACTTTTAACTTCCCCTGCAGAAGTGTACGCCTGTCCTCAGTGTGTTGCAACAGTAATATGGCACCCGAGGGAAAGGGTGGCTGCTGGTGCCTTAACAAGGATGACCAACTCACTTCTCTCCTGTATGTTAGTAGTGCTTATCAGGCTGCACCATGCCCTTAGCAAAGCTTCCACTTCACAGGGCCACCAACACCTCCACTGCCACTGGATGTTTACACTGATCCCTTCATAGAGGACTGCCCTGGGCTGCTGTATCTGTTTGTGTGTTTTTGTGCGTGTGTGTGTGTGCACAAATCCCCTGGGCCACAACACAGCTTGTCTGCATTGAGCCTCGTGGAGTGACAACGCCGGGTCTGTTCCTTCGGAACACAGACGAACAGTACATGCCAAGGGACAAGTGATGAAAGAGTGAACAAGGACAAGTGGTCATTCAGGCCTCAACCACTTCCACGTGAGAGCATATGCAAAAGCTGTAAAGCAATGGACAAAATATAATATGCATACTTTAATTGCAGTTTTTATGATTCATGAAATATATACTAAATTTTTCAGTTTAAATATTATAAACCTGGTCTGCAGGTTACTGAAAGAACACTTTCAACCTCGGGACTCAAAGCACTCTTGGTGCTTTGAAATGCAGCTAAAAGCATATTCTGCGAGAAAGACATGAATTCCTTCCTTTAGCAAATCACTGTGGCCACATTAATGGTTAAATTTGTGTTTAATGCTATTCAAACAAATTTTTCTGCATTTGACTGTGTGGATCTGGTATATTTGTGAGTCTGAAAGGTTTCATTCCAACTCTAGTGGAGACCCATCAGACAAAGATGCCTGGAAAAGGTGCATCTTGCTTCAGTTCCAGGCAGAGCAAATTTTTTGTGTATTTTCACATGAACTTGACCATCAAACAGTTTACCATTAGAAATGAGGTCTTAGATAAAATTAATAACCAGTGGATAAAACACACCCTGAAAATATGGTCAAATGTGAGAGGGAAGTTAAAACTCCCCATGTCACATTGCAAATAACACAGACCTTCTTCCATCCAAACTAGAGGCAGGGTTCAAAAAATGGAAAGAAAAAGGTCTGGTTCTGTTGGGCCAGCTGTTTGAAGGAGGAGTTCTAATGTCCTTCGAACAACTTCAGCGTAAACACAACCTCTCAACTTATGATTTTTTTAAGCATCTACAGTTGAGACATTCTTTACAGACACACAAAATGGGACAAACTATGCACTCCACCATCAAATACAGAACGTTTCTTTATGTTGACAATTCAAGGAACCATTAAAAAGAAGCTTATATCACACATATATAAGATACTAAAAGACAATCCCATGGACGATAGTTTGGGTGTTAAGGAAAAGTGGGAATTAGAAATGAACACAATCATTTCAGATGAAAAGTGGGAGCTGTCATGTAGAGAGGGACACAAGGCAACAAACAGCCACACTTGGAAGGAATTCGAATGGAAAGTTAAGATGAAATTTTTAGGACGCCTCTTGTTTCTTCAACATTTGGGGGTACCTCGGGTCATTGCTGGAGGGGCTGTGGCCTGGTGGGAGACCATACACATATATTCTGAGACTGTCCAAAATTATCAGGATACTGGCAAGACATACAAAAAGAGATTTCAAAATGTTTAAATATAGAAGTGCCATTAGAACCATCTTACTTTCTAATAGGAATATTGCCAGATAATTTAGAAAACAATTGTCAGATATTATTACTGAGAATTCTTCTTTTAGTTGTCAAAAAGATGATCACGGTCTCCTGGCTGAAGCCGCAGCCCCCCATAGTGACACAATGGAGGGAGAAGATTAAGGATGTTTACTACATGGAAAACATTACAGCAAGGTTACAGCTAAAAACAGAGGTATTCTTGTCTAAATGGTCACCAATTATTTCTTTTCTTTCCCTCTGACCAGTGTGGTCCAAGTGGAAGGGAGAATGATGATCCCATTTTTCTTCTCATTTAAATGTGAACAATCTTAGTTATTTATTTATTTTAACATTTTTTTCTCGTCTTCTCTCTTCCTCTCATTCCCTCTTGAAATAATGGATGTATGGATAATGGATACATGGACAATGGATATACGGATAACGGACATACGGTCATTGATGGAAGGTCAAAATCCATGGACAGACCCTTACCATTTATACATTTATGCCTGTACTACTGTAAATGTCTGAAAAGCTGATTGTGCTGTACAACTGCACTTGATAAAAGGAAATAAAATAAGTTTAAAAAAAAGACTGCTGAGGCCATTCTAGCATTCACCATTGCTGTGACAAGGTAAATTGAAATAGGAAAACCTAAAACACAAATGCATCAAAGAATATGGTTATCAACTGCATAGTTGCACACAGAATCATGTGTAGGATTACCATGAGCAGGATTGTGACCCCCAAGAAGGCATTAAATTTGGGGAGCTCAAGAGAGACAAAAACAGACAAAGTGAGAGGGAGAGGAAGAGTTTTAGGGGTGATATCTACGGCACAGGAGAGAGAAATCCATGGGAATTCAGCTCATTAGCATTTGAATCAAATTCCAGCAGCAGAAAAAGACAAACATTCAGTTTGGAGGCGGTTGTTGGGAATGCCAGCAGTAGATGAACAAAATCATTTTCTTGGAGCGCAAGGGTCAGAGTTAATCCTCCCATGGTTTGCTACAAAAGTAGAATTAACATTTCAGAGGCCTCACTGAAATGAAAAAGATAAGATAACCTATATCACTGTGATGCACTGCAGAAACTGAAAGAAACTTGTACAACATTTGCAAAACGTGCTAACCAGATGCTCAACTGTGCATCAAAAGGGCTCTAAGACAATATTTTCAACCTGGGGTCATTTATTCACATCTCATGCACCACTAACCTCTCTACCCTTTAGTTTGATCATTCAGGTAGAGCTGCATAAAACAGGGTTTTATCTTTTTTACGATAAAATTACTTAAAGCCACTTTTGGTGTCTGTAAGTAACTACATTTATTTAAGTACTGTACTTAAATCAGCTATAATCAGTCATTTTTAATATAATATGCTCAATTGATTTAAAAAAAAGGAAAAAACAGGTGTTCGCTAAAGTTTGCCATATCAATTTCAAAGTCAACATACTGTACTAAACTTGTTTTACTATGCAGATAAGAATTTTAAATACAAGCCTCAAGTGCCCAATCACACATAGAGTAGCTAAAATGAGCTCCACCTTAACCAGCTACAATAATGCTGCTTACACATAATGAATAAGCATGAGAGGTTAGATTTTGTCTTGGAGAAGCAAGAGTTGTTAAGTCAGGATAAAAGAAGCAGGGTCATAGTGATGTCACCATAGGCGGTGGTGCGACTGCAATTCGAATTAGCTGCCAACGGCAACTGAAGAGAAAAAGATGTCTTAGTTAAAGTTCGTAAAAAATGTAATGCAAGTGTCAAACAACAAGACAGTTAAGAAGATAAAAGAGACTGATAAAATGGAGTTTTGTTTATCCATCATCATAAACTGCAATAATCACCTTTTTGACTGAACGTCCACACAGACGCATTGGAAGGTCGACTGACTTACCGTGTGGCTCTCAAGGGAGGCGAGAGAGCTTATCTGGTCTACGGCTGAGCCGATACGATAGTCAGTATTGGTATCGGTCCAATATTGCCCAAAAATCACTGGATCGGATATCAGAGAGGAGAAAATGAATAATCTGATTAATTGGCTCAAACTCTCCTATAAATGCTTAATTAAACTATTCAAGACATGCCGTAAAGAGAAATGTCAGCACAATACAGACTAGCTGCATGTATCATGTGACTAATTTAAACGGCTAGGTTAAGCACAGTGTTTCCATACAGATGTATTATCTATAGCTTTGTTGTTTAAGAGAGGGGAAAGGCTGTATCATATTGATATCTGCAGATATTCAGTGTTCTCTTATCGGTATCAGACATGAATAAGTGGTATTGAGCTATCTCTAATCTGGCCCTAGCGAGCTGGTTGGGAGAGGCTGGACAGTGTGTTAATCATTCAGCTCCCCCAACCCCTCTTCTGATAGGAAAGGTTACACTATCCCAGGAAAGTTTAGGTCTCATTTTCATGTTTAACACAGCCACCACGGAGAGTTCTTTGTTTAGAGTTTACTACTGGAGGCAGTATTTCTACAAGCCTAGGCTTGCACGGCAAATAATGTATGTACAACACTGTTATTCTAAATATAAACTATAAAAACTTAATATGAAAGAACCTTGATGATGACATTCATTTCATTTTCTTAAAAAAGCTGTAAATTGAAGACATTTACTTATGATTCAGCACTTGTCTCAGTGTGGTTTTGCTAAATAACCAGTGCTCTCAGATCGCCGCCCACGTCTGAGTCTGGACCTAACTGAGGTTTCTGCCTGTTAAAAGGACGTTTTTCCCATCACTGTCATCGAGTGCTTGCTCATGTGGGAACTGCTTTCAGCTGTTTGGTTTTAATAAATTTAATACAATTCAATGTGGTCTAGGCCTACACTCTATATATGTGAAGCGGCTGTGGCTCAGTAGGTAGAGTGGGTCAGAAGGTCGGTGGTTCGATCCCTGGCTCCTTCAGTCCACATGTCAAAATGTCCTTGGGTAAGACACTGAACCCCAATTGCTCCCGATGGCTGCGCCATTGGTGTGTGAATGTGTGTGCATGAGTTCCTGATGAGCAGGTGGGCTCCTTGAAGAGAAGTCACCTGCCCTTAGCGTGTGAATGTGCGTGTGAATGGGTGAATGCTGACTTGTGTTGTAAAGGTGCTTTTAGTAGTTGAAAAGCGCTACATAAATACAGTCCATTTACCATATGTAAAGTGTCTTCAGACGACTTTGTCACTTCTATTTAAGTAAGGGATTTAACAGGATCTTCTTCTACATTGTCCACTTTATAAATGATTAAAGATCAAGGAATACACTGTACATGCCACATGGCAGAAATTTAAAGGGGATTGAGCCCACTACGGTACTACAGCATTACTGGTGGGAAGCTGTTGAGTCTCACGAAGATAATCCCAGCCTTTAAGCAGGGGAACAAGTATGAACATGGAAACCATGCATCACAGCGAAATTCTTTTCTCCTGTCAAACACAGGAGACCCATCATTATGTTTATTATGTATATCATTATCGTTATGTTCCTCACAAATGTGCATGCTGTAAAGTCAGATTCAGCTTTGATTGTGTGACATGCTCTGATTTCAAATGAGCCCATCTCAGGTTTCTTATCTACGGTTTCCAGGACCAAAACAAAACACAGTCTGCTATCATCACGTGACAAATTTGCAGGAGGTGACCACACGCAGGGAGGATGTTTACTTCATAGTCTGGCAACTGGGACACGCTGTCACTGTCAACAAGTCAATGTGCTGTGTATGTCACAACTTGTGTCAGTATTTTGGTCTCAAAGTGGGCGTTTGTCCCGAAAGAGGGTCTTAACAGTGAGGGCACTGTTCAAAAGCAGGAGTCCAGATGAATGCCACGAAGAGCATTTCAAGTGCCAGCAAACCGTGTTCCTCACTCACTAAGAGGAATTCAGTCTATTGTCAGCTGAACTTCTGCAAAAGCTCCTGAAAGTGCAGCACAGGAGGAGGAGGGAGACTGAGGACAAATGCGTGACCGCCCTCAAAGCCGGATCATCCTGCCCCTCTGGTGCTTGCCGGCAGAACTTAAGTTGCTCCAATTCAGACAGGGGTGCAAAGTTATTTGTGCCCCCTGTGTGAGGCGTTTATTCCACCAAACAGTTGTTGGCTGGAGCGGTCATGACCTTTGCCCCCGGTTGTGAGAACTGCTGGAGCTGAAAGGCAGAAAGCCAGACACCATGGTAACAACACCATGGTAGCCACGCCAAAAACCTTTACTGGCAATTTTGAAGAATTTCCACAGGAAACAAGCCGCATCCCCTGAGGGGCATAAGTGTGATGCTAATAAATCTGTCGACAAATGTAAAAAGGCAGACAAGACGTACAGACTAAGGACACAATCAGTTTCTGACAGTGACCCCTCTATTTTAAACCTCAGTGTTGACAGTGGTGAGTCTCTGTGTCGGTGAATCCTGTAAATATTTCACGAGCATTCCAAATGTGGACTGGCTGTCCTCGGGGGAGAGCAATAAATTCCCTCGCCAAATACACACATCAGTGCTCAACTTGTTTAGTTTCTCTTTTAATGGTGTTCTTCTGATCAAAGCCAAGCAAGTATCATCAAAGTATTCAGAGAGAAGGGTTGTGAGGGATTCCTGCATGTCCTTTTAGGGCACAAAAGCAGGGAGTCACTCCTCAAACTAATACTCCCAGCAGGAAAGACCATGGGAACGACAGAGCAGAGCCACCTGCCATTCTTCATCAAAAGTAAAAATTCTCCTCCAGATTCCTTCTGTCCTTTAGTGTGATATTTGGTTCTGGTTGCAGATGATTGATGGCACGGTTGTACCGAGGATCTGATCTGCAGTAAGGCCAGTTTAAGTTGCTCAAAACATGATTTAAAACACGCAAAAATCAACTATGACACTACGCTCCTGACAGCTGTCATCGTCTCAAGTACACAGACTGCTAAATTTATTCATGTATGCACTATTCTCAGATTATCTTCTTACAGAGCACTTAAACAGCTAATCCACATGAATGCTTTCACCACATCTATTGATATGTAAAGAATGTGACTGTTGTGCTTTTCTAAGAAAAGCAAACGCAATCACAATTTTTTTCAAATTCTTTTCAATTTCTCTCCTTCGGGAATGTGAGATACTTTGCAGCTCTTGCCATCTTTAAAGCACTCTTTACATTAGTTTACCACATACCAACACTTTAATTGATCATAGCAAAGTAAGAATAATTGACAACTGTATTTTAGTATTTTGTATTTAAATTCTGCATGGATAAGAAAACTTCTATTGCTTCATACTAAGCAGCTCATTGGCAGTCTGATGTTATGAGTCTATGGATTAAACTGTTCTAATTAGGTATGTTGTGTTTTCCACTCCTTTGCTATTCCTTCTTATTATAGGAATCCCCAACTGTGTCTGCCTCGTCAATAAAGTTCCAACACAAAAATCGATTTCTTGTGGCTCTCAGAATTTGATAAAACAAATGCACTCACTTCAGCATCTGAAATCCCTTCAGGAGGTTAGCGAAGTTATTTGCAATCTTGACAATTTATTCTACCACAAAATTAGATTATTAGTTTATGATATAGCCTCTCATACAGCCTGTTGATAGCATAATGTTGTGGAGTTTTACTCTTCCCAGCGCGTCACTGATTAAGTGGCTGAAAAACGCACCCCCTGCCTGCTAAGGCTCTTACGCCGCACTAGCTGCTCCTAATGGATAACAATGAGCTGCTCAGATGCTGACAGCAGCTAAACATACTCTTTTCTGTCACAACATATTTGGCAGCATTTCAAACCCTTTTAATACTTTACACAGTCACAGAATGATGCATAACTGGGCTACATACAATATGTCATGATACTACAGCAATAATACGATATGTTATTCTACAAATATTCAAGTTTGGGAAGTGTTTGTGTCTGTTTAAGTCTTACGGGTTTAACCAAGAACTGCAGCACCATGTGAAGAGCAAAACTCCTCTGACAGGCTCCAATTATACAATTACAGAGGTTGCCGAAAGGCTATTATGTCTTGTTTTTCTCTTGAAAGAAAAGTCGATAGTTGGAGACAGCATGCATGGCATGTGGCAACACATGCTGGATATACCTGTCCCACAGTGACTGTTCCTCTGAAGAAGTAGCAGGAAGTGATTTACTGGGACACTTTTACATTTATGTTCTCTTATTGGTGCCACTGGGGACTATTTGCCTTGGAAAGTTTTGATTTTCATTTCACGGTGTCAAAGCATTATGACATTTCCAGCGTGAATCCACTGTCACTTTGCATTTAGGTGCTTGCTTTATAAGACATGCACTTAGAAAACCCACTCACCGTCTGACATTTAGAATTTATCAGCCTTTCTCTGCATCTAATAAAGCAAAAGCGCCGGTGAGCACCGAAACTGGAAGGCTCGCTCCATTTTTTGTGGAAAACTCTTTCGTTTATACAACTCGCATGGTAGAGTTTATCTTAGAAGGGACAAAGATTGTAAACTTTGGTCTGAGGAAGGCAGAGCCAGAAATGCCTGTCTGTTTTAAATGGAATGCTGAATCCAAGAAGAGCTGCAACAATTGACAAGAATTAATCACAGCTATTTTGATAATCAGATCTTTTGGGTTTTTTCCATTATTTTTTAAGTAAAAATTCCAAGCTGCTGCTGGTTCCAGCAAGTCAGATATGAGGAACTGATGCTTTTATTTGGATAAATGACAATTACTTAATATTGCTGTGTTTTGGCTGGTTTGCTGATATTAATTTTGTTGCGCTAAACTCTGACCGGCATATTTGACAGTTCTAATAATTCTAATAATTGTAAGAGAAAATAAGCACCAAATAAAAGTAATCCTTATTTGGCATACAACCCCCATCCCAACAACCGGGCGTGTAGTCTTCTTGCCGCAGTCTTCCGAATGGTAAGCCGTTTTTGTGGGGGTTTTTTGTCATGTTTTGTTTTTGTTTTTGTTTTTAATGGGGGGCAGGATGCATGGCTTGGTTGATGACAAAAGCCACCACCAGACATGTCATAAATCCTATGATCAACCAAGAGAAAAAATATTTTTGCATTAACCGCATTTTAACCAGTAGAGGGCAGTCGCTATGCAAATTATAACAGAGTATGTAGAATTCAATTACTTTGCGCTAAAATGTCGAGATTTAGACCTGAATCAATCAAAGACACTACAACACACTTATTAGCATAGGTTTTCAGCTGAAGAGAGTGGTTTATGGGATTAGTTATTTTTTAAAGGTCTTGTTTTTATCCTACATACCGTCCAAAGCACAATAAATTCACTTTATATTGATATAAAAAAAAGAAAATTGCGAAATCTTCTCACTTCTGAAGCTGGAATTGACACAACGCATCATTTATCAGAGTAAGACGTCATATTAGGATGGAATCACAGCAGCTACGACACCTGTCAAAATTTTGACAGATACTAGATAAGATAGTTGTCATTACTGCATTATTACATGAGCACTCAGTGCTCATCGTTGATCCTCGATCATTAGCACCATTTAGACACGAGGCAATTCAAAGTGCTTGAGTCACTTAAAGCCCAAGATTAACCATGTTTAATGTTTAACATTCCTCGTACCGAAACCAGGGAATACTTTAGCCTCTATCATGTCAGGTCACGTGTTGGGTGGCACCATACACAACAATTTGGGGTTGCAGCTGGTGTGATCCCATTACAAGACAGTCTCTAGTTTTACTTGATGTTTAAGAGTGGACAAAAATAATTGAAACTGGGATGCAGTGATCTGTGAATTAAAGCAAATGTGGGCCAAGTGTGTACAGTTGCCCCTTCCACACTTTCAGTCCACCCTATTTCCCTTACTCAGACTACACCCATCTTTGAACTTGACCTTCATTTTGATCTAAACCACCTGTGTGTTGACGTATCTTGCATATTGTGACGCTATTGTGTTGACAAATTCTGTCTGACTCGTAAACACCTGGCAAGTACTCAAAATGATTCTGTACAACAAGAGAACATTTTACAATGATTACACACACACACACAATGATTACACACACACACACACACAATGAAAACAATACAAGCCATAGTGTCGGGGTTGGTAATAATCTAAATGAGAGAGAGACGCATCACGCCTGAATGAGCTCATAACTGGATGTGATTCAGAGTTTAAATTAAAAGCTGACCTGTTTCTCACGTAACAACTTGCTGTAGTGTAAATGAATTTATTAAAAGCTTGGCCCAAACATCACCACAGGAAGTGAGGATCCCAGGGCTCCCCAATTACTAGCACATATCAGTCAGGTTGGGTCACACAGAGAGGGAGGCTCGACCCATTTCACCATAAAAAAGCTGCAGAGCCTTGAATAGAACAGCTTCGAGAGGAGGGAGTGCTGCCAAAGCTCTGGGCAACTCACTTGCCACCACTCTTCTTCACTCTCTGAATGACCAGACAGAGGAGCAGATACCGAGAAACCACCACCAGAAACCTAATGCATTCATGTAAGGAATTCTGACTTCTGAGAAGAGTTGAACGCAAGTGAAGAAGTGAGTTTAATATGACTCTACAGCAAATTATCATGTACATCTGAAAAGCTAAAACAGTGTGAATCAAGAAACCCTGTTTAGAATTAACACTCTAATTAAATCTGCTGTAGAATATGTAGTGGTAGAAGCTGCTCAGCATGAGAGACTGGAATAAGACAACATCTTGACTGTAATCAACAGCCTGCGGCAAGAGAAAGAAGGGGAGCAAACTCCATAACATTCCTGAGAGATGCCTCAGACTCCTTTACAAAACACGGGTCACAAATTACATTAATATTAAAATCCTCGTCTGAAGGGTGAACGAGTTTAATCCACTTGAATGGTTTTTTGGAAAACTTTAAAGTTAACTGTGGCACCAGGGACAACTATGATGCTGGTTACAGGAAAAAAAAAAACACATTTGTGAAACACATG
>MDSQ01000143.1_pt1 | contig 13544 bp, 10 predicted proteins | sample 1008251 | NCBI WGS metagenome assembly MDSQ01 (sample SAMN05526597, study PRJNA338239) | gut metagenome | isolation source: Hindgut content | host: Naso unicornis | place: Saudi Arabia: Red Sea | collected 2016-05
TACAGTTGTTGTTCTGAATAACCCTTAAGTGTTAAACATCTTCTTGACCACTGTGATAAAGGTGCACAGTTTCACAGGTGAAATATAAAAAGGCCTCTAATACACACCAATTTACACATTTTGTCTTAATTGTTTAATGTTAACACAAATCGAACTATAAAAATTACAGTTACTGGTTTCAGAGGAACATAATAAATAATAATAAACTTGCCTGAACATCATCTGTTGACTTTGTCTTTCTTTTGAAGATTGATGATGATCTTCCATCACACGGAAAGAAATCTGATCAGCATGTTTTCCAAAATGATGAATTACTATTTTATGTACTAAAACAAAAACTGTTTCTGCTCTGTCAGCATTATTGATGTTTTGCACGTGTTTTTTGAGACCATTGCATTATTTTTTACATTCAACAGTGACTCATGTCACAGATGTTATATTGCAGGAAACATTAGACAGGCAGAGCAGTTTTTGTTACGACCGGCTTGAACGCTGAGCATCACAGTTTGTGTTTTTCCTTTCTTTTTTCTGTAGCATCCACTGTGCAGCTGCTGAGATATCATCTCCTCTGTAGCTTTCCTCTTATTTTGTTCTCTTTTCAATCTCTCTCCAGATTTTTTTTCTTTCTCATCATCTTCTCTCATTTTCTCCACCCTGTCACTGCAGTGAAATGGCCCATTGTAAAAGAGCAGACTGTGTGCGTCTGAGACATTAGCTGCTGATTTAGTGGGACATTAGCTTGATGGATGGCTACGCGAAAAACTCCCAACAACAGTTGATTTGCATCCAGAGAAACTTTCAGTCTGAGCCTGAACAGCGTTCAGCAAACTCATCTTTTATGTTCTGCATCTAATAATGACTTCCACAGCAGTGATGTGAAGAAAATGAAACCTCTCGAGCCACATCTGAGCACCTCAGCTCATTTATCCTGAGCTTTTCTAGTGAAATACATTTACGGAAATATGTCAGAGCGATATGTCAAAGAGAGAGCTTCATAATAATAATAACAATATACACTTTTTAAAACTTACTTGAAAGAGTTCACTAGATGAAAAAGAGTGGATGACAAAAAGAATAAATGTGACAGTAACTCCAAAATAATCGCTGGATTTTTAGTTGAATTGATGAATTGTGACATAAACATGCTCACATACATACATAAACATACTACATCCAGCGCTGGGTTTGCAACAGTAACCAATTATTAAATGTACTTGAATATGTCTCAGGAGTTATCATACAGACACTGACTTTAATGATATAATTGTTGACAGAAGGTCTGTATAAGGGCACGCTCACACTAGGCCAGTGTGTGATTTGTGAAAAAAACAGAGGGGGGGACATCCTCTAAAAAAATTTAATGAATAATGTCGCCTCCTGATCTGAGCTTAAACAACACTGCAGTATTACTATAGCTATCTCAGCAGTAAAAAAAGACAGTAAAATTAAGCAGAAATTATTGTATTCAAACATCCAACAGTAATTACACTCCAACATGCACCGTGCCCACATAGTGGTAGAAAATATTCAGATCTGATCATCTTTGTCCAGAGTCGAGGTGGACCTGTGTTACACCTGTGTGGATCCAAGTGATGCTGGCTACTGGTACGTTGTTTGTCCTGCCATCTAGGCTATTTGTGACTTTTTCTGTTAATTTTAATTTTTAGCTACAAAAAATGAGGAAATGCTCTGTTGCCGTTTCATTTTGGTTATCACTTTACATGGCTACAAGCAGACTGCAATCAAGCTAGTTGTTACTGTTAATGACAGCTGACTTGACACTCACAGGGACCAGTAGCTCAGTCATCATCGCTTCGGCAACATAATATGAGAATTCCATCTTCTCACGATTTGGATCCATAATGTCTTTTTTTGTTTTGTTTTTTGTTTTGTTTTTTTGTTTTGTTTTTAAAGAAAAAGTACTTTATCACAAGATGTTAGTCTAATTGTATGCTAAGCCACTTTTCAAAAAATTGACCTTTGTGGTTATTCTGTTTTTTCTATCGTAACACTTTTATCCCATAATTCTGAATTCATTCATGTCAATTCCAGTAAGTAAAACAATAATTTCTTATATTTTAGGCATTCTGAACTTCTGCCGGAGGTGAGTTTTTCTTTCACTCCTGCTGGGTATGCCTGTGCAGATTTAATCACAACACATCATGTAGTCTCTATAGTGTCCAGCTCTGTCCAGTCTCTTAAGACCATGTGGTTGATTTGAAAAAAAATGGCACCAATTCCACTGAAATGTGAAAATGACATTAGAAATACCTGTAAGTCGTATTACTGTATTTTGGAGGTAAGTCACATAAATATACTCTTTCTCAGATATAATAGCACATATTTCCTATGCTCTATTTTATGTTGTACATAGATCATACATTTTAAAGATGTCTGAAGAGTGATTTTTGAGACTGTAATTCAAAATATCATTGTAATATTCTGTTTTATTTTCTGCGTGGATAAACTTTGGCTTTCAAGACATGAATGTGTCATCCACCAATCTGACTATGACTGGTCAAGGTCAAGATTCCTTCTCTCAAGCTGTGACCAAGAATGTGATTGTTGTTGTTATCTGGATCTCCATGAGCTACATCAATGCAAGTCTCATTCACACCTTCTGCAAACACCAGGTCCGAAACTGCTCTAATTCCAAGCTATTGTTTATTTGAAATTTTTTCGGTATTAATTAATATTAATGTCATCATGACATCTACAGATACCATCAACATGCAAAAATGTGCCTGTAGTGCTTGTGACATCAGTCACACAAGATCTGCCTGTGACAGCAGAAGCTACACCAGTGAGATTTAAAGCAACAATACGTAACTTGATCGTAACCTGCAGCTCTGAAATTGAAACTTAAGAACGCACATTAATATATCGTACAAAACAGTAATTTTAGTCAACCATATTTTACAGAGAAAATGTCCTCCGGTTTTCTCTCTGATGTCCTACAACTGCTTGGTCTGTCTGCAGCCTTGTATTTAGCAGAGCGGTCCTCCACTTCAGTCTGCAGGCAACCTCCATGTTGTTTTCAGGAACATGTGTGAATCACAGAGTTGAGGCAGAGAAGTTGCAGGACGTTAGAGGGAAAACCAGAGGACGTTTTCTTCGTAAAATATGACCCAGTTTTACAAAATTAGCTGTTTTGTGAAATGTATTAACATGCATTGATAATTTTCATTGTTGTAGCTGCAGGTCTCAGGCAAGTTACATACTGTTGCTTTAAAATAGTTAACAAAATTAGTATGATGAGCCATGTACTGGAAGGTTACTACCCAATAATTCTTTAACAATTTACTTTTAGTAATAATAATTCTCAACAAACTCAAATAACATAAGGTTGAGTTCGTGCTACAGTCTACAGTCTGTCACTGAGTCACACTCAGAGTCTGAAATTTTAACTTTTTTGTTCAGCAGCCAAATGGCGGGTAGATGAAAAAACCTACTTTTATTTTTGTCAGCCTAGAAAAATTAAATTTAGGCCTGTTGTGGTGCGTATTATACATAAATAGCAACACACTGTGGTGGTGAATTAAAACAGCGGTCATATAGTAAAGTGCAACAAAGCAAAGTGATACAAAGTGCTAAAAATAATATAACCTTTGATTGTTAAAGGTGGAGGCAGCAGCATTTGTTTGTTGCGGCTTGTAAACACAACATTCAAATTGGGCCCCTCCTCCTGGCTCAACACAAAAGAAGTATCATAGCTTAGTGTGTACTACGTGTACTGTTATACTGCTTGTACCTACATCTGTTTTAATGGAGAAGTCAATAATTTAGCAAATTAATAAGCTAAATGGCAGTAATCTGCACCTACCTGTCCAACAGAAAGCAGGCCAACTCTGTGTCACTCTTCATCCCTTTTAGTGCTCCACTGCTGTACAGCGGGTGATAGCCAAACAAGATTCACTCTCATTCTGAAACGAGCTAGATTCATTTGCCATTTCACCTCACCAGAGCGACATTTCCTTTTCTTCCCCAGTATGTCCGCATCCATAATTTTGTCCAGTCTCAGTGGTGTCCAGCCACTCTGCTCCCAACCTCACCTGCACGCTGTCATTGCCTGGGGAAAACCCTCTCCACGTCCAGTCCCGTCCCTAACAGGTCCAGAGTCAACAAAAACTTTGAAATACAGGCAGAGGGCAGTGTGTCTGCATGCACATCCACCACAACACATTTATAGAGGGCCAGAAGTGACGATTGAGCAGCAGTTACTGGATTTGTTGTGAACTGTCTGTATTTTAAGTTTTTTGTGTCTCTCCGGACATGATTTCTTTCAATGTATACACTTCATGGAGCAGCTGAGTTTTAACCTGAGAGACTATGGTGCAAGTGACATGATATTTCGTGGAATGCAGTTTCAGACATAGATGGACAGATGAACATGCTTGCCAGGGAGCAAGTGGGGCTGTTACAGTGTTGACATTGTCATATTTTGCTGCAAGGAAGGCACCCGCCAAAGTTGTGGGTGGCCCCCGAAATTTACCTACAAAATAAAACATCTACTCACATTTGGCCAGTTTTCATTTTGGACCCTGGTTACAGTGTACTTAAACAAAGTACTTGCAATGTCTTTAATCTGAAAAGTTAACTCCTCGGTCATTGTAGTGGTTGCTTTAATTGCATGATGATTTGGGAGTGGATTATCAGCTTTTGACCTGGCAGTGGCACAAGTAGAGACCTTACTAACGACACGCATTAACTGTGATATGTATTTATACCCATGGCACATTTCTGCCATGGGTATAAATACCAAATGATTTAAATTAATTGATACATGTCTGTGGCTTTAATTTTTGTATGTGGAATGTGCCAGGTTTGTTTACAAACCAATTTGTGTCTTAAACATCTGGTCCCCATGTGGCCGAAATCAATGTAAAAATAATGCTTACTAGGTGTGAGTGCAAATTCCTGTAGATCAGAAAGGCATAATCCACTTACAGATCACATTAATACAAACTGTAAATAGGGAAGAAAATCGCCAAGATCTTCCCCTTTGAGCTAATGCCAAGATGGAAAAAAATCTACCCTCTTCTGTCTCACTTCCCCCTCCTTACTTATGCATACTTTGGTTTCAACCTCCAGATATTATACAGAACTCCACGCTATATCCTGTTTATTCACCTGGTGGTCAACGACATGATCCAAGTAACCCTAACCGTCATCCTGTTTGTGATCAGCTACACCATCTACAAAGTAAATGTCTCTGTCTGTTGCGTCTTCATCCTGCTTACTCTTTTCACCACTGAAAACACACCTCTGAACCTCGCTTGCATGGCAGTGGAGTGTTACATCGCCGTCTGCCTCCCTCTGCGCCATGTGCAGATCTGCACTGTGAAGAGAACTTTGACGTTGATTGGTTTCATCTGGGCAACAAGCGTGTTGTCTGTTCTTCCTGATCTGTTCATCACTTTGGCCACACAGCCTCTGAACTTCTTTCATTCCAGAGTGTTCTGCCTCAGGGAAACTGTTTTTCCAAACCCCCACGTTATTAAGAGGAGGGATATTACATATATTGTATATCTTGCTATAGTTTGGTTTGTTATCTTTTACACTTACTTCAGAATACTGTTTGCTGCGAAAACAGCTAGCAAAGATGTTAAGAAAGCCAGAAACACGATCGTCCTCCATGGGTTTCAGGTGCTGTTGTGTATGGCAACATATGGAGGACCCCTGTTAAAACAAGCTCTGTGGCAATGGTTTCCCAAGAATTTTTCAGACTCCCTGTTCGCTTGTTACATTATTGTACAAATCCTTCCACGATCCATCAGTCCAATCATCTATGGCATACGAGACAATACTTTTAGGAGGTACCTTAAAAGGTATCTGTTGTGTCAAGTAAGTCCACATTAAGCATCAATCAGATAATAAAACACAATGATTTCTTTGCATTTTCTCTGTTGAGTTAAAATGACAGCAGAAATCAAACTCAAGCCACACCGGATTCATTCTGAAAATAAAACCAGTGGCAACATTCAATGAGCTATTACACTGATGTTTTGTCAGGCTTGGCAGATTTAGTTTAAATTTCAACATCACTGACTTTAATTCTCCCTAAGCATTGCATATGCCATGGACGAAACCATTTCCATTTCTCTGCCCTCAGGTTCCTTCTGATGCTGCTGTGGTTCCTGTTGCGAAGGGATTGCTGCTGCCACCACCATCAACCCCCTCCCCCCAATTTACCTGCTTGGTGGTGCGGCCCGGGCCTCGGTCAGGAAGTGCTGAAGCTGATCCAGCTTATTGGGCTGGCTCCTCCAGGGGCTTCTGCCACCATATGGCTGACCCAGGCCCTGCAGCCTCCCCAGGGGTGACTCGTGCCTGGATCAGAGTAACGAATCTGAGTACACAGCCCTCCACGTTACACCCCCTCTTTCCCCAGCACGACTACACAGATGTTGCTTCAGAAAATTCCTGAAAATGCGAACTATGGTGGGGAGATGAAAAAGAAGCAGGGTTACTAGAACCATGCAAAGCTGTTCATTTGACTTTATAAACTTTTACACTACCTCGTTTCTCAGCTGATATTAGATATAAGTCAGTATCCGACAGTTTTTGTTTGCCAATACTTGGATACAATTACAAACACACACACAAGCACACAATAGCACAGTTTGGCATGTGGTCAGAATGGTCTACCTGTGGCAGTATTCACCACAATACTTACGGCGCCATGTGGGAGATGCACTTTCCGGCTGTTTCACTTTAACAAGCAGTGCCCTGACATTTTAAATATGCTTTCACCAGTGGTTTCAATGGTCTTGCTCCAATATTTGCATGCCTTTTGTACCCAAAGGCAACAAAAGAGGAAAGAAAAGAGATAGAGAGGAAAAAAGTCAACAGTTTTTACACTAGCCAAAGCTGTATCTAAATGTGTCTTACATCTCTGCTCCCTGCCAGGCCCCCCATCCCTCTCATCCCTCGTTCCTCTCGCCTCCTGGAGGGCAGAATGATTGAGGGGCACTACCCCTTCCTTTTATCCTTCATACGAAGGTCTGCTTCTCTCCATAGTCAAAAACATCAACTGTAGAGGAGTAGTAAGGACGAGGAGAGTGAACGGGAGGGACGTAAAGTGTCACACAGTGTATTCCCCTAAAGCACAATGAGCCACGCACAGGTTAGATGCAAGGATATGGAAAGTCATTATTTGCAGGCCTAAAGGGATGTACTTGCTACGTGGGCCAGATGGTACATCAACAACAGGCAAAAAAGGACAACCTATTACAATCCTCTGTTGTATAGTGGTTTGCTATCAAAGGCCTACAAAGGCCTTGTTGTGGCTACCTTGTTATCTAATTTGTGCATGTTTATTTATGTGCCATGTGCATTGGTTCCCCATGAGAGTATAAAGACGTCATTTACATGTTTGAGCACACCAGATCTGCTATGCTTAAATGTAGTGCACTGCAGTGCATATGCATTTAAACATATGAGCAAATTCTGTTGCATAAAGAATGATTAACTAACTTGACAACAATTCATCGTTGAATGTTCGTTTTATCTGTCTAATTAAAATCATACTTAACTTCTTACAATCAAAAGAGCTTATTTTGTTGTTTTTGACCTTTATATAGTCTAATTTTAGATGCCTCATGGAGGTAACAAAACTACTTTAAAATGGGAGCAATTATACATATTTAGCGTTTATTTGTAGTATGCACGTTTCAATCTTAATATCTCAATCTCAATATAATGATTAAATGTTTACAATACACATAATATGTAAAATTCAGTGACAAGAGGAGCAAATAATAGAGCTGCAGCTGGCAGCCCAACTACTACTGCAACAAGGCCGAGCTCTCCTGCAGTCAGTATATCAGACAATAAGACATCATGAATACAATTAAAGCCCAGACATAGTGGCACAGAGACAAAAACAGACTCAAGACAGTTAAAATCTATCAAAGTACAGGAGACGGCACATAGCGGAACATCAGGTTTCAGTTATTGCTGGGTTATTGCAGGAATTGGAGGCAGAAAGCAATTATCAGCAAGAACATCAGTAAAAGCATGGAGCCGTTGACATAAAAATGTCCACTCCAGTACGACTCTGCAGCTCATTCCAGTTGCTGGGAACAGTAAATTGTAATGAGCAGAGCCTGATGGAGGCGTTAGCTCTGGGGACTGTTAACTGACGGGCAACTCGGGTGTTATAACTGACAGATGAGATTTGTAGCATGCTTAGGTCTGTAATCTAAACCTCTGCTGTCATCAAATGACACAATCAGGAGTTGTTTTACTGTTGATGTATAGGAAAATCACTTTGTTGCTAGAACATCTAAACTGAGAAGAATTTTATTGCATGAGTGAATGAACTCGGTTAATGTCTGTCTGCAAAGAGCGTCTTTGGAATTATCAATATAGCACCAGAGATGTAACACTGGATGTCACCACCATATTTTGTTTTATGATTATTTGAGAGATATGCTTCAAAAATAAATATTTTACTTAACTTTTAAAGGTCAAAAATTTCCAGTCTTGAGTGCATCCAAGCTTGTTTCCAAATACAGAGGTGTCCATTTACTATTTAAATGCCATGTAAATTTATGCAATAATTTTTCAAGATAGGTGACCTATTCAGCCAGAGTATTCATGGTCTATTTATACTTCTGATAACTTAAACTGAAGAGATCTATGCGGAAATTTCAATACAGTCCTTACAGTGTCTTACTAGGTTTAACAAATACAACAGAAAGTCAAGCAAGCATATAAAAAGTTTAATTACTCTCTAATTACCACTATCTTTGTCACTGTGGCCTCTGGTTCTGTAATAGTGAAAGAGATGCTGATGATTGTTATGTTTGCAGTTACAGCAGTGCCATGCTGCAGGCAGGACCAGCACAGAGCAGTATTTATATGGTTTGTAGGGACACCTATTGGCCAAATGTGAAAACTACACTGTGCTGCAGAAGCACACAAAATGAAAATGTCCCACCAATGAAGACTGCGTTGCTTTTAATTTGTGTAGTTCATCAACGTGGAAAACAAACATTATTTATCATACATAATCAATCATAAACAATTAAAGTGCAACGGTCTTCTTTCCTTAAAAACAGAAATAAATGGGGCAAGAATTTCTCTGACTTTTAATACACAGTGCAGTCACATACTAAGCAGTCAAGTCAGCCTGTAAGGAATTAAAAAAAAACAGTGCTTCCTTAGGACATACTAATGAATCATGTATTAAAGATAATCATTATTGGTTTATAAACGCTGGCGTCTCACAAGCCACAAGCACACAGCGCAGTCCCAGGATATGCAACAACTAGTAATATTGTAATTAAAACTAGAAACATGAAATTCTGAGACTTTAGACAACAGAATATTACAACAACAACAACTCTCAATTACATAAAAAGCAGGAGCGCCAGTAACCTCAGCAGCTCTACTTAAAATGTCCAAGGACACATGGAAGATTTTTAGCTTTCAAATGAAAAATACATCTTATTGTTTTAATTTTATTCATCATAGACACATCTTTCTATTTTTAGGGATATTGTTGTGACGTACAAAATATCTTATTAACATCTTTGTTTTTAAATCACTGATTTTTTTACTCGCATGCGCTGGAGAATGTGTGATCAAAAGTTAATATGTTTAATGTTTTAATGTCACCTCATCTTGATCTACATTGACTCACAAAAATAATTACAAGGAAAATTACAATTAACACATAAGAAGAACAGAAAAAAAATCTTAATACTTAAAGATTTCCCTTTAATGCTGGACTCATTTAGCTTCTGCTCAATTCCTCGTTGCTCAACAGGTGTCGTTTGCTACGGTAAGTCGCTATTAACGGCAAAAAGACTTTCCTCTTGATTCAGTTTCACCTTTCATGGACCAGCTACCTTTGAAAGAGTGAGTGTATACAATAAATGGAATAATTCATGATTTTGTCATTAAAAATGAAAAGTTTCTTTTCCTCATACTTTGGATGTGTTTTGAAATTATACATAATGGACCATGGATGTTCAGAAGTTTTCCAAACCTCCTCTAGCTACATTGGGAGACGTACAAGAGTCCCCCCTTGCGTTTCACGGGAGAGCGGTACCGGAGCTTTAATTATGTGCAGAGCTCGCATCATTAGCATGGATGTGGGTGCAGTATGGAGCGTCCTCGTCTCCAGTCAAGGCACCGTGCTCTGAGTCGACCACCCCCTCCTTTCTCCTCTCATGTAACAAACGAGCTCCGGCCTTGTTACCAAGACACAGGTTAACAAGCACAGCCACAGTACGCTCATGCTGATGAGCCATAAATACATGCAGGGGAGAATATCTGATTATACAGGTAACAAGCAGCCAATAACTGTGGTAACTACTATAAATCTATTGAAAATACAGTTTAGAGGATATATTTTTTGTTGTAGATAGCCTACACAAGTTTAAGGTTTGTACTAAGTTAATTAATTTAAAGCAGAAATGCAAAAAAAAGTGCATCCCTGAGAAAAAAAATTATAGAAACATGTCTTGTTGTGACCGTATATGATCAAACCAGTGAGTCCCATGATAGAAACCCAGCTCTATACGGCTGCGCTGCTGGAAACAGTCGGCGTATTACCGTGACACAGATACACGTAACGCTCACGCACATTTATCCCAACCCAGTTCTAAACTTTCTCAATTATTCATTAATATGAAATTGTGTTTGTCTCAAGTGGAACAGTGTGATTTCCTCCTGCGACACACAGGCATTGTTTGGCCCCTCTCCTGGGCCACTGTCACTTCTTTGCCAATTTCTCCATTGACACATATTGTTCAGGAATCCATTTCCCTCCTGATAGTTTGGAGAACCCTGATTTGTCCTAATCCTGAGACCATTTGTAATACAGAAGACTGGGATAAATAATAAATTGTGTATGACAGAGTCAAAGGAACAAAAAGTGGAGCTTGCGAACAAATGGTTTGTTTTATGGTTGGGAATGAAAATCTTTCTTTATGGTGGCATTATCAAATCATGATATGTATATTCACTGTTGAAATGAATAGTAATAAGTGGGATGTGGGAGAAATATGTAGAACAAAAATATCTGGTGTGAGGCTGCTGTGACGGCTTCATAATTGTGCCACTCTGAGGCTGCTCGCCGTGAAAACGTAGAAATTTGTATGTTGTTGAAAATCATGTGTTACATGTGGATACAGCTGCATATCAGTCACAGTCTGTGGACGTTATGTGGAATTTTAATGTGCGAGCCATTAAGAGAAAATGAAGAGTCTCCAGATTAATAACAGTATATCTCAAAATATTAATCAGGAATATTACCAGTATTTTATGACATACGATTAAGCTTTTAAATATCTTTTAATTTGAGTTGCTACTGTAATTGAGAACAGATGTGACAAAAAAAGGTATTTGATGAAAGAGCCAATAAATAAAAAATTAAAGGGGCTGAAAACTCAGGAAATGGAGCTACTATACGTTTAGACTATTTAATGGGTTTGTCATTAGCAATATACAGTATATATTAACTCCAATGATGTGTTTTAAATTAGTGTGTAAATAACATAACTAACCTCTCAGAATAGTTTCACAGTGTTTATTTTTGAAATGTGAAATAAACATTTTCTTTAGTTGCACCAAGAACAATAAATTTAATCTGGGGAATTAAAAATCTAAATAATAAAATTATTGAATCATAATAATTTAGATACTGATTACAATCCTTTTTAAGCTCCTCCATGCCAACACTGTTTATCTGGTAGACAAATAAATCAATTGTAATCATGTTGATAATTTAGTGTGATGTCATGCTTGCACATGTTCAAACTGAAAATCTAAAGAAATATGAAGTGACCTCTTCCAGAATTTCCCTGTGGCGTTTTTTATTCCATGAATGCTGCATGGCGAGTGTGAATTCATACATAATTTGGAAACACTCTGTCGTGTGATCTTCTGTAAGCACTGTTCATTCAAATCCTGCAAAAGGCTACTGAAGAACTTTAATAAAAGATCAGTGATGCTAAAGACTCATAAAACAACACTCATCCATTTTAATGCTCCGAAATTTCCATTTCAGTTTCCTTTGTAACTGAGATTCATTTTGCAGAAGCTAAATTAGTTTGAATAGTATAATTTGTAAATATATGTTAATTAACCCTTTTCTTCATCTCGTTTGTTAAGGGAGAGCACAGCCAAATGAAATTCAAACTTACCTATAAGGCAGACTCAGGACTTGTCTATGAATTAAGGCAAATAAAAACACTCCTGCACAGTTTACTTTTTTGCACACTCAGTTGTTTTTAGTCAGGCGAGGGTCTTAATTGCATTGTCGTTAGTGCATCTAATAATTGCCACGGGACATTTGGGTTTATGAACCTATGCAGGCTTCTACTGTGGGTAAAACCTGCAAAAGGAAAACCTCAGGAAAAGGATGCCCACCACTGCTCCTTAATTTAAGGAGAGATTAATAAAGTAGTTGCTAGACTTGCAGTTTGTTCTCCCTAAGGGTTGTATTAATAATCTTAGAGATACAGGGTTCATCTGTGGAGATCTGCCCTTGTAAAAGACCGACAAAACTTAAAAGGCTTGTCTTAAAAGATCACTGATGAGCTGCTGTTACTTGTCGTCTATAATTTAATGTTAGTTTCATACAGATTAAATGTTAAAAGAGAATCTGTCTTTATAGTAATACTGTCTGTCTGATGGACTAAACCGATAACAAAATGACCCACAGATGAGAGACCTGGAAGAGAGTGATGTTAGCCGTGCATGTGCTGGAAGATATCAATGTCCTGAACAAATGGGAGAAATTCCACTCGAACATTATAAGTGCATTAAGCCCCTAAACATAATAAACTTACAACAACCACAAGCTGTGATTTAGCATTATCACAAAAGTAATGTCAAGTCCCCAGTAGTTAAAAATGTCACAGATCTGCCAAATTATATTAGAATAACACCAGGTTTGGTCCGAGCACAGACAGACTGAGGAGTTTATCGATATAAATGACTACTAGCGCTTTTGTCATCTGTTGCTTGATTGATAGCTGATTAGAAACCAAAAACAAAACCCTGCTGGCCATTTTGAATAATGAAATAAACCCTGAAGTCCTTTAAGTGAATGGCTGAAACATCAGCTGGTTGTAACCTTTCACAGCAGAGGATCTGGTGTTTTTCACTTGAACATCATTGCCAATTGAAAAGTTATCATTCAGGAACAGTTTTCCAGATCATGCAACAGTTAATGTCATATATACGTTGCAGAAAACTATAACTTTGATCTTCCATGAAAAATATAAACACTAGATAAAAATACATATTCTAACAGGAAAATTAAGGGTTTTTTTTCAGTGTTGACCCTTTGAATGAATAGGGTTTGAGGTAGAATGTGTGGGGAGAATTGATGACATGTGGGAGGAAAAAAGGAGCATAGTCTAATTCAAGTTTGTTCCCTTTGCAGTTCACAATCTCAGCGCCAAATGTTTACTTAATCAGTTAAAATTTTGCAATTTAGTATCACAAATCTAGTCAAATGGATTTAAAAATCAAACATGGCTCATTGGTGCATTACCAGTGTTTGTAAAACATGACTGTTTTTCATT
>MDSQ01000144.1_pt1 | contig 13530 bp, 4 predicted proteins | sample 1008251 | NCBI WGS metagenome assembly MDSQ01 (sample SAMN05526597, study PRJNA338239) | gut metagenome | isolation source: Hindgut content | host: Naso unicornis | place: Saudi Arabia: Red Sea | collected 2016-05
TTATTTATTTATTTTTTGTGGTTGATGTGAGGTCTCTGCTTCTGCCTGTCTTCATTTCCGTAAAGTCTTTTTAAAAATTTCTTTCTTCTTCTATTTCATGTTTATTATTTCCCCCCTCCCTCTGTGTCTCAGGGTCAGAGGTGACACTGTAAAGTTTACAACCTACAACAGTAGCCTCATCCAACAACCTGGCAGCAACAGGTTGATGGGTCATGCAAGTTTGTTTATGCAATTCATGCAAACCAGATATTTGCGGTTTATGTTGTTGTTACACCTGGGCTTTTAGTGATTTCAAAATACCAGTGATAAATTAAAGCAACTACAGACACGAGTAAAACTTACCATGACTCACGAGATAATCCGCTTAAACTCACCTTATGATGCGTCTACTGGTAAAAGTGTTTATTTGCATTTTCCCTCTAAAGAAAAGTTACATTTAATGCAGGCTTAATCCCATGTGTCTGCCTGCTGTAACACTGATGCATCTCCTCATTTCCTCTCTTTTGTCCAAAGCCCTCATTATGCTGGTGTGTATTTGATCTGTATCTGAATCATAAGCCAAACAAGCGCCTGACTGTGACGAGCTTTGATGAGTGAAAATTGTAGACGCTCTCAAAAGACACACTCATTTGCCCCAAAGCAACTGCTGCAGCGGCAGTCTACTTGTCTGATCTCTTACTTTGTGCCACACACATTCATCAACAATCGCTGGAATTATTGTGTATTTATCACCAAAAACAACTTCAGAGCTCGTGGCCCCTCGGTTCTGTGCAGGGTTTTTGACCCATCTTAGCTGAGGGTAGTTTTGGGTTGGGGGTTTTGGGTGTAGCCTCTGGGTGGTCGGGTTTCGTGGCTCAGGGATTTGGCCTTGTTTGGTAATCTCTCCTCATCTATCCTTCCTCTCCTAGCTTTCTCAATCTCTCTTTCTCACACCAACACACTGACAGACCATAATTATCTTTCTGCCTCCCTTTAGGTTACAGATTATGATAGAAATTGCGGGAGGTTTTCCTCCGTTTCGAGTCTATCAAATGATGTTTTCCGTTGCTGTATTGGTATTTAAGCACTGATATTAAAGCTGATCAGCTGATATATTCTAATGGTTCAGCTGGATATGCTCGTGGTTAGCGGTCCTTAGTACTTTTTGAGGTTTGGCCAAAAGTTGATACTGACTTTTTCAAAAAAATTCTCAATATTGTTAACTCACTCTTTCACATAATGTTTAATGATCTCAGTCAAAAAAATCTGATATCTTTGCAACTATTTTATATAGGATGGAGTTTTGGTAAAGCTGTGTTAAACCCTTTTTGTTGGCACGGGCTTTCCATTTGTTTGGGTTCCCACCAAGTGTAAACCCATCATGATGTCACCATGGGTTTGCGTACTACTGTTTTGAAGCCCTTAAGTTTGGCATTAAGGCCAACAACATCTCTTTTGAAGCCAGAGAAGTGGTGATATGTGGACTAGAGGGTGGATCTGTTGTGTATACTCATTGACACGCCTCTTTCCTGATGTTTGAAAACCCGGGGACACACCAGTGCAATGATTTTTAATCACGGTGTAGCCATGCGCTAAAGAATACCCCGCTGTATCATCTATTTTACTCTAAATGGGAAAATATCTTACAAAATGGACATCATGCTGTATTGAGGAGATTTGAAGCTCACAATTAAGACCATAAACTCCTTAGGAAACTGTTTGCTGAGGTAATAAATCAAGCAAGAATTAGGGTAATTTCTCCTTAGCTTAAACAGACCTCTTTTTGTTGTTTACTGCTGGCGATTACAAAGAATTGAGGTTCAAGTGTATTGTTTGGGAGATGTAGCACCAACAAAAATTGCACCACATAAATCGTTTAACCTTGTTTAATAGCTAAAGGCTGTAAGAGCTTAAACGGAAGTAATGTGTTACTTTCTGTTGCACACTTCTGACTCATGTATTCTCTTCAAAATCATGTTTAAAAGTTGAGAAAAAGCCAGGACTTCAAAACAAAACATGAAACACTGAAGTGTTACGCAGATAAATTTTATTAAAAGAGTTATTTGTAAAATAATGTTCATTTTTGATGCTGATTTCTTTTAAAGGCATTATTTTAATACCTTAAAAACTTCAAATGATTCCAGCCCCTTTTATGAATGCCTGTGCTGTATAGACTCATGATTTTGCTGACTTTAGGAGCTAGTGAGATGTCTTCTGGGTGAATCACATGTGACTCCTCAGTCAGCTGGGAGCGTACAGCAGCCAACAACAGACTGCACTGTTAGCCAGGATTTTCTGCATCATCCTTTCCCCTCTCGCAGTCCAAGCTTTGGATTACATGCATTTCCCTGCCACATGGTGACTCGTCTGGCTTTCCCTTCATGCACCACCTCAGCACTTGTTTGTCACCATGGCAATATCACAGAGCTGGCTGATGCCAAACACTGACGTGGTTGCGTGTTGCCAAGAAGAGAAAGAAACTGGAAAATTGGGCTGACTGCTTTCAAATAACGCAATTAATGTGTAATAAATGAGTAATGTTTGTTCCTTTCCTCCACACATGCATATCTGATAAATTTCACAAGAAAAACATCAGTGCTTTTCTCATCAGCATTGTAATTCACTGCTTTTATTCTTGCAGGGGAAAAAAGAAGGACGTTTAGACTTAAAAATTACAACTTTTTATAAACCAGCCCTGTATTAAGAGATCCTAATTTGGATTAAACCTATTGTTACAGTGATTACCAAAGGAATTATATTGATTTTTATTCTTAGATATTTCAAAGTGTTGCCCTTTCAACGTTTACATCATCACGACTTCCAATCTGGTCTGCGCTCCGGACGAAATGTGCTGTTATTGTTGAGTCAAGCTGAGGTGGTGAACGTGCGTCAGGCGCGTTCTTGGTAGGGCAGGAACAAAAGACATTACCATACCTGCAACTGCTCCCTTTTCACTTGGCCACTTGCGCTTTTCAGACTTGCGTCACAAAAGAGCGTCGCTCAGTTGTCTGCAGTATTTTCCAATCATATGCAAACTGGATACCAACCTCCGAGTCAAATGTTGCCTATTAAGGGAGGCGCTGAGGCTCAGACGAGACAGGAGCTGAAATGAATGTGAGGGGAATCCACAGCGCCTGGTTAATCACTTTCAGTGTTACGTGGGTAGCATCTCATTTTGGTAACAAGCAAAATCAGTGAATGAAATTGGGAACAAATAAATAAAGATAAAGTTTATCTGCCAGAGATAATAGACGGAACTCAGACGAGCTGCTTTAGTGCGATGATCGGTGATCTTGTACTGGTTATAAACTTCTCCCCTTCCCATTATGAGCTGCTGTGGTTGTGCAGAGTGTCCCGTGCTCTCCAGCTCCTTATCAGGTGGGGAGCAGCGGAGCAGAGCGGAGCTGGGTGGGGGTGGAGCCACGGTAGAGCTGCCCATTCCTAAAGCTTGAATCACACTCTCTTCATTCACATTCCTGCTGGGGACCACTTCGAGCGGGGAGTCAGATAACTGGGAAGATTTGAAGTGTGTGGGATTCTGTTTATCGCAGCCAAATCAAATTAAAACCATGGATTTACTGTCATGCGCAGCGGTCAGGGAACATTTGCCGCCGAGTGTGTAGTTTGAATTTTTCTTTACGCTGGATCTATTATGCGGGCTTCGCCTTAACAGTGGAGTAGATCTGACTGGACAGTCGTTGCCTGCCGGGGCGCAGCCGGGAGTCTGGTTTTATGCTGAGGCTGATCGCCACCGAGACATCGGAAAATGATACTAACACGTAAGTCAGTTTCATAATCGTTACCTTATGTGTTTAGAAATGGATATTTTTTTAGTAGTTTTCTATTTTAATTGAAATGTGACCATGCGTTCAACCGGTTTCCTGTTTATTCAGAAGAGAAAAAAAAAAACATCGCTCAGTAGTAGGCTTAATTAGTAGTAGCCTACACAGTGTGCACATTTTCACTTACTTTTAGTGTTTCAGACTGATGGTTTGCTTGAGTTGTACCTTCCAGTGAAACACACTTCAAGTCGCCTTGAAGTCGCAACGCTGCGGGCTGTCAGATAAGAGATCTCCCCGCTTTGCGCATATTTGCGCGTCTCCAGTGTCCTGACCCATGGTCACAACTGGCTGCTTTCGTTAACCCCACAAGGCTTTCGCAAATTATGCAAGACCCTCTGAAGGCAGATTTTCAGACTTCACGTAAATCTTTGCGTAAAACCTGCACTTTCACGCGCACAGTGGAGGGGAGCAACCGAAAGGCGGCACGCACTCGAAAGTCCTAATTGGATGAAACTTTGATCCGTGTTGTGGAAACAATGTCGTGAATTGGATTGTTGTCTAATATTAAGTGTCTTGAGGTTGTGAGAATGTATGGCACCGGTTCACTGTCTTTTTCTGCCACCCCTGTGCCTCCATTCTTTTTAACTGCCTGCGCCTTTTGCCTGATTGCCAACCTTTTGCTAACGGGGGGGGTTTAGGGGATGTGTTGTGGCTGTTTTCAGTCCTGTGTTGGCAGATTCAACTTGATTTGTCCCTTTGTCTCAACTGTTTTAACACATGGCTCCTTATCAGCTCAGGCTTAGAAGATAAGCACAGTCAGTTTCGGCTGAACCATATAACCATTGGGAACGTGCTCAAAGACACTTACACATAATGAAGGCTGGATGAATAATGCTTCAAACCTGGAGACTGTTTGACCCTGACACCACGTTTCCACACACAAGTTACAGAAAGAGGAGGAATGAACATATATTGTTATTACTCTGACTTCTGCTGAATTTCTCTTTAACTCTTAGACCTTGTAGTAGATGATGCAACAGATGATGGTTTTGGTAGGAGAAGAGCAAATAAAGCAAACACCCTTCATCTGCACTCTCTGTCAGGCAGGAAGTTAGCTGAGGTCTTATCTGAAAGATTTACTTCCAGCTGGCACTCTGTTGCTCCATGTCCTGTGAGGAGACACATATGCTCGTTTTGCTTTCGCCTCCTCTCTGCTGGAAGTGCTTCAGCTGTCCTGGGATCTGTTTATGAATGGATATCATCAAGGGGACAGTCCTGACAGGTAGGCTGTCATCTGGCTGTGGGAAGTTTATCAGAGGCGTTTAATATGCCTGGTCACCTGATCCATGGTGAGGGCCCTCTGCGTGAGCGTAAATCTTTCATCGGGGAGCACAGGGGTCTTTGGGGTTACCTCTGCGATGATCCATGAGGGCCAGCTGTGTGTGTGCGTGCATATGTGTCAGTTTATTTGTGCCTGCCCCGACTGGTGGTAGATGACTGGAATGGACCATAGTAGTAACCTCATTATTCTTCCAGTGTGTGTGTGTGTATGTGTGTGTGTGTGTGTCTAAAGGAGGCATTGCTTGAGGCCGGCCAGATGGTGATATTCCTGGCATCTTCTCACTTAGCTAACAGCCAGACCCTTTCAGAGAATACCAGCTGTCTCAGCCGTGGAATCACAAAACCTAATACCCATCAGGAAGAAAATCTGTTATCGCCCATCTTTGCATTCCAAGGGAGTCCTGAAAGGATTTCACATTGGTCACGTCAAAAAAGCTGTTGTGTTCAGTTGTCCTGATGCTATTAAACGGATTCAAGCTGTTAAACACGTAGTTTGTCATTTCTGCCACTAGGGGTCTCTCAATCAAAACAGTGACAACAAAAAGCGGGATTTGATGACGTCATGAAGTTGCATGTGTTTAGGGGTGTTGTTGTCTTTATTGTCGAGCAGCTATCGTTGCTGATGAAAATCAGACATGGCTTAGGCAGAAATGTTCAGGGACGAGGTAATTTTTAAAAGTTTTATTCTTGTAATGCGAATTCACGTTAACCAACGTCCTTCCTCACACTCCGAAGTATCACCCGGTGTTTCCCTTGTCATCTTTGACAGGTGACCAAATGAAATGCACCATTGGCTTGAATAAAAATGGAAGATTTCATGTTTAAAAGACTTATTAAAAAAAGCGTGATACTTTATTAAACAGTTTCATAAAGTGTCGGATCATTAATCAGTCTGAAAAATGTTCCTCAAGGTTGTGAACACATCATGAGTTTGTCCTTGAGGCCACTAAGGTGAAGTACAAACACTGACAGCATCCGGCTCCAGGCTTTGCTTGTTGTAGATTACTGCTGAGCCACAGAGTCTGGCCTGGTTTATCACATCACCTGAGACCCACTTTGCAGCTCCTTCAGAACGACCCTCTCAGACGTGCAGTTGATAAGAGCCCTCTGCCTGCCTTTTGGGTTGTTTTACAGTCGCCACCTTGAGACCCGCCGATGATCGGGTAATTCCAGATAAGCCTGAATTCACAACAGTTGTTAGTCAAGCATTCTTCTCTATCTGCCAACTTCAAAGACGCAGCCCCTGTTAAAAAAAAAAAACTGTATTCAGACTCTTGACCTCCAGTTTGCCGTGTATGTAGCAGAGCCTTTGAGGCGGGGAGCAGCATCCTTTGTTTGCTAGCTGCTGACAAACTCCCACTGGAGCTGAGCATTCAGACTCGGCCAAGCCAGACCCCGCTGCCTTCTGCGATGGAGGGAAACTTTGGCCCGCAATTGTGAGAATTTCCTGCCACAGGAAAGCAGAGAGGAGAAGGGCTGAGCAGAGTTGAAATAAGCAGAGAGAGCATGGAAGATGAGGGTGAGCATAAGGAAAGCAAATGAAAGACTATGATGGATAATTTTAGAAGTTGATGCCAGTGGGCAGTGGGTGAAACTTTATCCTGACTGGCTGCAGTTCAGCTTTGGCCAAATTCCAGGGAAAAGCCTATTATGATCCATTTGAAAATCCCTAGTAGCATCTGAGGTGCAATTGTTATTTACGTTGTCTGCTAATAATGATGCTCATCTTTGTTGTCGGTGGTAAAGCAGAGTTTTTGTTTTGTCTGCATTGCTGTCCACAAAAAACAGTCTAAATTGTCAAACAAAATAAAGTTTAGTCCACATCACTTACCCTAACAAGGCTAGTTTAGTTTTGGCAACGTATCCCTCCATCTGTCTGATCTGCCTGACGGACATGTTTCAGACTTCCTGTGTGGTTCCCTCAGCAGGACCAGGTTTCTACTCTGATTCACACACTATCCCATCCAGCTGTGTGTTTGTCTGTCTGTCTCCAAGCCAACTAGGCTGCAAGGAGAGACGGTATGGTGATTAGATGATCAAACTACGGAACTATGTGCTGCTGAGACCCTAGGTTGCTCCTGTAGCTGGCAGTCTACAGTATTTGGAGTCAAAATGATAACAGACTGATTTCTCGTGAATTGGTGTGTATTCTCAAATAACTTTATTTACCTTTATATGTGTTCCCTCTTAACAGTTGCTACTGTACGAAAAGAAGTGTCCTCAATGTGCTGCACCAGAAATTTCAGTGCATTTAAGGAAATATGCATTTTGTGGAACATTAGGTTTGCTAGAAGAAAGAGTATTTTCTGTACGTTGGTTGGCTCTCAATCTCACATGCTGCCCTGCCTCCGTTTACACATGTAATCTTTTGTACTTCGGCCAAATTGGCGCATGTAAACCAAGTATCACCGTCATTACCAAGGTAGTGAACTTCAGCTTTCTATTTGAGGATAGCTCAGTGATTGGACATATTTAAGTGCTAAGTGCTTGTGGTGAGACATATTTGTCCAGTGTGGCTTTGAAGCAGTCTTTAACCATGAGGACATTTGGTAAATACACACAATCACCGGAGCCAGTGTTTGTCTTGGCTGACTCTCAGCCTATTATCTGGCCAGGAACAAACGAAGGCTGGGCCTTACAGCCGGGTGGTCGGCGGCCACTGCAGCGCCGCTGGGCTCTCTTCCTGTGAGGGAAGCAGGAAGAGGAAGTGAGGTAGTTCCCTGGCGAGGGCTAAGGACTTGGCGTGGACAGTGAGGGAAGGAAAAATGTAAAATACACCCATGATTCCCAAGTTATCAAATCAAATTGAAGAGTAAAGGATTTCGGGGCGTCTTTAGGATCAAGTTTTTATGATTGAAATGCCAAAGCAATTATTATAAACATCCTTTATGACTTTGTTCATCCAGCTGTACTTTATTCCAGATATTATGTGTGTGTGCAGCTCTATTGTTAGGTTGTTTGTGCCAGATGCCCCATTGCCCTGTCCACTTCCTGCAGGCAAACAAAAGATAAAAAAAAAATATCCTTGCTGCTCTCTGTGTATGAATAGAGACAAAATGTGGTGCAGCAACAAATATTATTCAGTTTTATGCGTTGTACAGAGAATACTGTCACACTAAGCCCACATTATGACACTTTAAAGAAGATTTGACACACATTCTAGCCCATTGGGGTGTGTCACTGGATGGCTTCCCTCCAAAGACACTTAATGGACCCCACAGCCCTCTTTTTGGGATTTGGGGGTGGAAAGCTAACCATGTGTTTGTGTATCTAATTTGCATATCAATTCCTTTACTGTCTTTTGAGTGGTTTGTCTTTAAACACGAGGTTGGTCTTTGCAAACACACAAGCTTGCTTTGCACACACACACACACACATAAATACACAAGCAAACACAAGAATCTGTGGCCCCGCGCAGTGCTCGCTTTCAAGAATGTTGGTATAATTACCCGTTGGTTTGTACGGTCCTCTGGGTTCACTTTGCTCCAGAAATACCAAGCTCAACACACCCGACAAGCACACGGCTTCTGAGACATTCCGTTTCACATCCACAGGGAAATATAGAGCTCATTTGTCAAATAAAATGGCGTTCAAACATAGTTGTTAATGAGTTATTTGACACTCGGGTGCATGCTGGTGCCAAGGTGGTTTGCTTGAGGAGTGCTGGCCCCGGCAGTAGCAGAGTAGAGACCCTGTCTTGGTCGTGTCACACCTTGTTGTCAGAGGGTTTGTCTGCCGTCTAGGCTTGTTGTTGGTATGTAAATACTCATATATGGTTGAGCCCAGACGCTTTGCAGCAGTTGTCTACTTCTCTGTCAGTCTGACAGTAGTTTATGGTTACCTTTCTTTTGTTCATGTAAAATGCCAGTGGCTAATTTCTCACTTGCTTGACATTGTTTATTGCACTTTTATCTCTTAATGATCTCTGCAGTTCTCTACCAAAATACTTAAAGTCATTAGTCCCTTTTCAGGCACAGTCTATTTTCCTTTTATGCTCCTGTTCTTGAGCTTGAGCTAAAAAAAAGAACAATTCCTTGGTGTAATTTAGCCTCGAAATGAGGTGGAACTGCCAGACTAGTGTTTCAGAGATAAAATAAACTACTCTGAAGCTCTGAAACGGTGGTTACTATTAGCTCTGCGACACTCAGCCAAACACAGCATCACTATTAAAGGCGAAAAGGATATTACTATGTCTAAATGCACTTACTGAAGTGGAAACTCTAAATTGTTCTGCCTGAAAGTTAGACTTCACACAGTTCTCACAATGGTGACAGGATAAACGAGTATGTTTTTTTTTTAGTGTTTCGTAGTCATTCTATACGTTGTCACTTTTCCCCATGGTTTGCCAGCGTCTTTTCCTGCCTTTGTTCCATGGGTTTTGGTTTACAAGTCTCTCGTGGTTGTGCTACATTTGTACTTACTGTCATTTGACTACAGAGGACATTGTAAAGCCAACTCTTTAGGGCCTGGAGACATGTTTCTGTCTGTCTTCTGTCTACAGACTGCTGGCATTTGGGGTGACGGAGCAATTGAGATGGCTGGGGTGTTTGCAGCCATTTGGCATATGTCAACTAAAGGGCTTTCGCAGATAATTGGGAGACCTCAGCACAACTCCTCAACTTTGAGTCAATACTTAGCATAACAAGCCAAAATATCACACCTTGTGTTTAAAGGGGCTTATGGACAAGTTTGCTCAGCAGTAGAATTGTTTGCTGTAGAAATGGCATTGATGGACCCTTGAGAAACCTACATTTTGCTATGTATGTAAAACATCCTCCTACATGTATCATGCATCAACCAACAGAGGTTATTTAAGTTTCCGATATCCACATCACGAGGAACATTAGCTGGGGGACAGTCCTGCATTTACAAGATATCCTAAAACAGTCAAACTAAGACAGTGAGCAAAAGTGAGATCTAGCTTTAAAAGCATGTGAGAAGAGAGTGGCTGAGTGTGAGATGTCTTATAAGGTCAAGGGGTTCACACTTGATAAGCTGCTGATATATTGGAGTGCTCTGTCCCAGAGTTTTGTCTTATTTTGATAGTTTGACAGTTTTGTCTTTTCAAATGACATTTCATTTACGTAGTGATAATAAAAAGCGTTTGTGTCAGAGAATTTTAGTAAATATTGCCCTCACAAATGATGTTTTTTTGATATACATAGATAATCCATGTCATCACAGGTTGTGTGGCGTGTTTCTAGACATCTTCAATTTAGGTGAGTTAAAATGTCTTCCCAACACCTTATGTGTCTTTGTGTTTCTTCACTTGTGTCCTCTGCAGAGATCGAAGCCAAAGAGGCCTGTACCTGGCTCCGAGCTGCTGGTTTCCCTCAGTACGCCCAACTTTACGAAGGTAAGGACCCCTGTGGGCTGTCCCCACTCACTCCCCACCTCAAGAGGAGAACATCAGAAGGACAAAAAAGACTATATTCTCACTGCTATTAATATGAGGAAGCTACAGTTATTCTGAGCATGATGACTTAATGAGTATTCTTAAAATGCCTACAGGCTGAAAGACATCTGAACTGAAATCAGTTTTGACAGGTTTTAATGCAAGGTATCTAATAAAGCACATTTCCTCAAGTTTTAATCAAATTGAAATTCAAAAGAATTTTAAAGTTTTCACGCAAATGAGATAGTTGTAGATATTCTACCATGTTGTGATCATACCCTTCTTTGGTATTTTATAGCTAATGATGTTTAGCTCATGTAGATGACCACTTTGTCCTTTGTTAAGCACACAAAACACCAGCATCTCTTTGCATGTGTGCACACCACACATAGCATAACATTCCAGAGAAGTAAGGACTGTGCTTTTTCTTAGAACCAGTACTTTGCTCTGCTTATGCAGTTAAAGCCACAGTACTCCAAACATTAACTCTGTGTATAGTAACTCTTAAGGACCAAAGGTCTGTCATACCTTGTTAATAACAAAAACTATGTTTCCTCATCCTTTAAAGTTACTCATACAATAACAAATGGTTGAGAAGGAATGGTTGCCTGACCCTCGAGTTTTAAATACACACTCACTAAAATAAAGCAGACATTCTCTGCACTCCATATAGCTATGCCAACTATACTGCAGCAGACCACGGGCCAAACAGTTGTCCTTATGTAACCACAGTACGATGACAGCAGAACCAAGCCACCATTGTCAACAGGTCATTGCTTGTTGCCACTTAACCGTGAAAGGTTTCCTATTTGAACGGAAAGCTCATTGTGTTTCTGCACAGGTGACAAGACTGTTTTTATGCATACATGAACAGCGCCACAAAAGTGCAAACCAAAATCAATCACTATGCAGAGTTTACACCCTCGCTGGTCTCGTCACTTGCAACCGTCTCCATGCGAGTAGGAATTTGTGCTGATGCATGACACGTTTTTTCCTTCCCCTGTATCCCTGGGACAATCGCTATTGTTAGTGCTGTCAAGACTATTGCCCCACTAAAGATAAGCAGACTGATAGGCCTGTTTCAGTACAGTAGGCTCAAGGTGCCTCCCCCCAAAGAGCATGTTCTTATCATTATTGCCCCTTGGGGATTTAGATGCAAGATTCCCTCTTTGGGTTGGGTCAACACATTCCAGAGAACGTCTTAAAATCCATCTAGCCATTCCTGTACCAGACAGTGGTGTTCAGATATACTTAATGATTTAGGGCTAACTTTATCTTTGTGCCGTTACTAATGCTGTGGCCCTGTGATTAAGTGATCCTGTTAATGAGGTAGGCTAGGAGAGAAAGAACGAGGAGGAGAAAAGGAAGGACCTCTGAGCAGCAGTGGAGTACCTATTGTCATTCTTCAATCAATCCCCTGTTTTCTCCTGCTGTGCTCCACATCCCCCCTGCCTGTCGGGTCTGAAAGCTGCAGCTGTGTTTGTTTGGTCGGCTAAGACGCTACTTCCTCTTTTAGCTTTTCATCAAGGCTGTATGGGGGGAAAAGATAGGATGGAGGGCCCTGGTGGGTGTTTTTGAGTGGGTGGGTGTTTTTGAGGGCTATGGGTTGTATCTTTAGTTTAATCTGAACACACTGATCCAATCAGCAGCTGGGACATACCTACACTTATCTAACTCTCCCTGTTTAGATGCCCTGTTTCCCATTGATATCTCTTCAGTCACCAAAGACCATGACTTCCTCGATCGGGATGCTATTGAGGCTCTCTGCAGGTGAGATTATAAGTCATTCTGTACTTTTTGTAGCTAATTTCACTTTCTTTTGATGTTATGCACCTTTCTTTTCGTTCCTCCTCTTCTTTTTTTGTACTATCTCTTGTTTTCCTCCCATATGAAACCATAAGGGCATGACTTCAAAAGGAGGGATGCTTTGGACTGTTGTAGATAAGATGAAAGAATGACACGATAAGCACCTTGGAGCATGTCCTCTCCCTATTTCACCCTTTATGTAGTTTTCTATGCCTTTCACCTTCCTCAGTTATTTCCGTCTTACTCTGGGTCTGACAGTGTTTACTTCAGTCATTAGAGTCTTTTGTATGGTCCTGGCAAGCCCATATCTCACTCCAACCGCTTACTGCAGCATTGCTACCATCACGCAATACTCTTTACATCTGGTCTTTCTTTTCGTCTTGTGGTAGACAAAAGACACTTGGCCTCATTTGCCTCCACAACAAGCAAATAAATAGTTTTAAAGCTTTAAAAGTTTCAGACATCTCGATTTGTGTATGAAAATGGGCTAAATGGCAGTTAGTATCATTGGAGGGGACTGGATTTGCATTCTAGTCGTTGCCCCTGCCATTTTAATTAACATATGAGGAGAAGGTTAATTGCTCTTTAACGGAGTCGACTCCTTTATCAAATTCCGACTCTCAGTAATAAACCACAGCAGGTGTCCCTACATACATCTGGAAGCTATCATCTCAATGTCTCCTCTCTTGGCAGTCTTTCAGCCCCTCCCCACTGTCCCTCAATTCCCATCTCTTCAGCTCTCCATTGTTACATGATCTGCTCTAAGAGCTCTCCAGAGGGTGGACCCCACCACCACCGCCCTTGCTCCACTTCTCCAGGTGGCTGGGGGGATAAGCTTTCTGCCCCCCACCCCCACCCCCTTCCCCAAGTTGTCGTCGCCACTCTAGCAGATTTCATTCTCCTCGCTCTCTCCTTTTCTGTCTCCCACTCGCTCTCTTGCCGCTCATGTGGGGATTATCCTTCAGCAGCTCATTAGCCAGCTTGGGTTCACCCTGAGCTTCCTCTCAGTCTTTCTCTTCTGTCTCTCCTATTCATCTTTTCCTCCGTCACACAACCTATTCAATCATACCTGGCGATAAAAAGTTTGTGTTTTAGGAAAAAATCAGGGGACCAGAACTTTTTCGAGCCTATTTTAAGTGTAGCCAATTTTGCATGTTTTTTTGTGTTTGCAGGAGACTGAACACGCTCAACAAGTGTGCTCTGATGAGGCTGGAGATATCACCGCAA
>MDSQ01000145.1_pt1 | contig 13509 bp, 10 predicted proteins | sample 1008251 | NCBI WGS metagenome assembly MDSQ01 (sample SAMN05526597, study PRJNA338239) | gut metagenome | isolation source: Hindgut content | host: Naso unicornis | place: Saudi Arabia: Red Sea | collected 2016-05
CTCAAGTACTAGACGGAGTTGCAGCAGAGCAATTTGTAAGATTTAGGCCAAATGATTTAGGAGATTTAGGCAGAATACAAAATCAGCAAGTATTTTTAGAAAAATTTGCCGAAACTATACTAAGCCCAGCCATAATTACAAAAATACCAAGTATAGTGCAAGTCTTATTTACTACGGTTAAAACGGATATATCAATCAGTTCGGCTTTAGAATACTATGGATATTTAAAAGAAATAGACTTAACAGATATTGAATTTCATACTATGCCTGGAGAAGGCGGGTATATCGGTGGGATATCATACTTTTTACCATATTTTGAGGAGCTAGAAGATTTTAGCAAAGACATATTTTATGAACATGTATATATGGATAGAACACAAACAAATAATAACAATAATTATGATGACGAAGAAATTAATTATATAAATACTGAATTAACTATAGAAATTTTAAACGCTACTACTACTGCAGGATATGCTGCACAAAATAAAGATATGTTAGAAGAAGATGGGTATAGCGTAAAATCTGTAGGAAACTATACGGGGAAAAGCATTAGTAATACTTTGATATATGTAAAAGATATTGATTATGCAAAGCAATTTTTGCAGTATTACCCAGGGGCACAGATATTATTAGATAAAGAACTAGGTTTTGACGTACAAATTGTACTAAAATAATTTAGGGGGAAAAAAATGAAAGCAAGACATTTATTATTAGCGTTAATTATAGCTTTAAATGTAAACTCGATATATGCTTTTGAGATATTGCATCAATCAAGCGAAGTGCAAAACGTAACAAAAGGAGTAGTTCATACTAAGAATGAGTATTTAACGACAAGTGGTTGGTTAGACATTAATATTTTAAAAATAGACTTATTGGATGAAAATGTAAATATTACTCCTATAGATGCAATGGTATTAGACCAAAAACAAAATTTACCGACCATGGCGAGCAACTGGGGGGCTGTAGCTGCAATAAACGGTGACTTTTTTAGTCCTAATGATAATGTCCCAGCCTTTGGCCCTATGATATCAGAAGGGATACCTAGGCAAGTATACTCAACAGATTTGGCTGAAGTGGGGCCGGTTATGAATATGGCAACATTAGTACTAGAAAATAATAAAGTATTGATGGACTATATAGATATGCAAGTCCAAATAATAAGTAATACAGGTAGCATTATTGCACATGGATATAATAAAGTTGGGGTTTATCTTGATAATCCTGTAGTATTTGATAACACTTATGCTAGTAGTACACAGCAATTAGTGAGCAAATATCCAAATGCTATGACTATGTTAGTACAAGATAATAAAGTTGTTGCACACATGTTAGCAGGAGAACCTGTGCATATACCAGACAATGGCTATGCTATAATGTTTGATGATGATAGAGCCAGGGAAGTATTATTACCTATAGGGAGTGATTTATATATAGATATAAAAGCTTCTATTAATCAAGATATGTTTCCTACTGTAACAAATCAAACGTTGCCTAGCATGCATAATATAGATTTTTCTATAGGTGGTGGTGGATTAATATTTAAAGATGGTGCACCATACCTAGGACCGGCGAATATAGTCGGGGCAAATGTACGAAATCCTAGAACTTTAATAGCTAATACAGCGCAAAACGAGCTACTATTAATTACTGTAGATGGCAGAGGTCAATCTATAGGAGCAACTCATGAAGAAGTGATACAAATTTTAAGTAGTTTAAGAGTGCAAAATGCAATGTATCTTGATGGAGGAGGCTCAACTACAATGGTGGCTAGAAATGAAGGAGAGTTTGTAAATACTTTGCAAAACACCCCTTCAGACGGTATGCCACGACAAATTATAAATGGCATAGGAGTTTTTACAAATAATGCCACAGGGAATATATCTAAAATATTAATAGAAACTTCTACTGATAGAACTTATATAAATGAAGACGTAGTTTTGGATATCAAGGCTGTTGATAGTAACGGTAATCCGGTGGAAATTTCAGATTATAGTATACAAGTAGTAGGTGTAGATGCTACAATCAATAATAATACTATAACATGTCAAACAGGTGGCAAAGCCCTTATAATAGTAGAAAAGGCTGGAGTACAGGCAACTGCTGAGATAAATGTATCAGATAATTTAATGGGTATAGAAATAGAGCCTAATACGATTGATATTGCTCCGAATGCAAGTAAAACTTTGCAAATATATGGTACCGACCAAAGTGGATATCAAATAGAGTTAAAGAATACGAAAGTGGATATTAAAGACACTCAGAACATACTGAACATTAATGGTAAAACAATTACTTCAAGTAGCACAGGAACAACTACGATAGAAGCATCACTGGGAAATTTAACTGCTAGGGCAAGCGTAGTTGTGGGCGAAAAAATTTTGCCTATCAATTCTTTTGAAGAATATATACCCACTTGGGGAGGAGATACTACACAGATTACAGGCTCAGTAGAAGCTACGACAGAAGTAAAACATCACGGTGAACAGGCAATGCAAATGACATATACATTTAAGCCGAGCGATAATAAACAAGTAGCCTATGCAACTATAGATAATCCGATATATTTACCTAATGATACATTAAGTTTAAATATGTGGGTAAAGGCAAATAATACTACGGATACTTTAAAGGTAGAAATTATAGATGCAAGAGGAAATGTGCATTTTATTACGATGGCACAAATGTTAAATTTTACAAACTGGAAGTATTTAAGTGTAAAATTACCTGCAGAAGTAGAAATGCCTGCTAGAGTATCAAAAATATATACTTATGCACAAACAACGCCTATAGAGAAGACAAGCACTATATATATAGACAACTTATCTATATCAAGAGGTAGTAGAGAAGAAACAGGTATAGAAGATGATTATAGATATGACACAAAGTATAGAGAACAATTTGATGAATTGAAGGCAGGTGAATACGCTGTTAACATAATGGGACCGACTCTTACGCATAGCCTAAAGTTAACTGACATTATGAAAAATCAGATATCTACTGCATTACTAAAAGATGCTTCGCAAATTATACTAGCTTCTGCTAATAATGCAGATTTGAATTTAGGAAACATAGCTTCAGTGGTAACCGGTGGATATGGTACATTAACTCATAAAGATGTGCTAAGCATAAATTTAGATACATCAAGCGGCGGTATTAGAACAACTAATGCAACGCAATGGTTACAGATAAAAAATACTTTAGAAGCTGCATCTCAAAAGCATATAATTATTACAACAAATAAAAATCCGCTAACTCAATTTACAGATACAAAAGAAGGGATTACGTTTCATAACTATTTATCTGAGTTTGCAAAAACTAAAAATATATTTGTAGTAACTTGTTCGGGGAATAATACTGAAGTGCAGATAAAAGATGGAATAAGATATATTAATACGCCAGGACTTAATAATATACAAGATGATTTAGGCCTTGCAACTTTTTTGCAGTTTAAAGTAGTAGGAAATGAAATTTATTATACTTTTAAAAATATAGAATAAGGGGGAGTGCATTAAAGATATGCACAAAAAGCTTTGCTAAGCAATTAAGTAGAACTACTAAAAAAAGAAATAGACGCCTTGACAAATTCTAGCCAAACAAGTGAAAATACAAGTAATGATGCAATATATAAATTAGTCAGGATGTAACATAAAGGGCAAGGGGTATTAGCTCAGACGGATTTAATTGCAATGGTAAGAGGAAAGTATGCTATACAATAGGGCAAATAGGTTGCCAAATACCTAAATAAAAATATAAGGATGACAATTTTGCAAACATATAGAAAAATATTATTAGCAACTATGAGTTTTGACATAGGTGGAGTAGAAACCCATGTATTGGAACTGGCCACTGGACTAAAAAAGTGCGGATTAGTACCAATAGTAGTTTCAAACGGTGGGGTTTATGTTAAAGAATTAAATAAAAGGGGCATAACTCATATAACTGTGCCTCTTAATGATAAAAACCCTAAACATATGTTAGATTCATACTTGTTACTTAGAAAAATTATACGTCGTGAGAAAGTTGACATAGTTCATGCACATGCAAGGATACCGGCATTTATACTAGGTATACTACAAAAAAAGGAATATTTTCCGTTAGTAACATCAGTTCATGCATTGTTTAATACAATGGCTCTGTATAAATTAAATAGTAACTGGGGAGATTACAGTATAGCTGTAAGTGACGATTTGAAAAAATATTTAGTTAAATATTATAAGATAAATCCTAGAAACATAATGGTAACAGTAAATGGTATATCACCAGATACCTTTAATAAAAATGTTAAAACAAAAGATATAATTACAAAATATAAAATAGATAAAACTAAAATAGTAATAGGCCACATTAGTAGGTTAGATAAAGAACGTAGTTTGGTTGCAGAACAACTAGTGAATATTGCAAAAAGCTTATATAAAGTAAAACCAAACACCCAAATTGTAATAGTGGGGGATGGAACAGAATATAGCAAAATTAAGAATAAAGCAGATAAGATTAACCAAGCTTTAGGCAAAAAGTATATAGTAATGGTAGGCTCTTCTATAGAAGTGAATAAATTTGTTGCGGTATCGGATATATTTGTAGGCGTAAGCCGTGCAGCTCTTGAGGCCATGTGTGCTAAAAGGCCAACAATTGTAGCCGGAAATGAAGGGTATATTGGAATATTTGATAAAAGTAAACTGAGTTCTGCTAAAAAATCTAATTTTACATGCAGAGGTGAGCGTAACTCTGATGAAGATGTGCTAAAAGATGATATAGTAACTTTAATAGAGTCTACCGAACAAGAATTAGTTGAACTAGGCGAATATTCTCATGAGATAGTAAAAAAATATTATTCAGTAGAAAAAATGACTCAGGATAATATTAAGCTATATGATAGAGTATGGAGGAAAAAACTTGAATTATAATAAAGCTGTAAGGGTTGCAGGCTTTATGACAGTTATAACCATTTTATCTAAGATACTAGGGTTATTGCGTGAGATGGTTTTAGCTTATATCTATGGTTCAAGTTATGTACTTACCGCATTTTTAGCCGCCAGTAAAATCCCTCTTACGTTATTTGATATTACAATAGGCGGGGTAATTACATCGGCATTTATTCCGATTTTTAGTGAGTTAACTCAGGATAAGGACAAGGCAAATAGATTTGCAAGTGAGTATTTAAACCTAATTCTTATTATTACTATAACACTTACATTACTGGGAGTGACTTTTGCAGTTCCTTTAATCAATTTTACGCTATCAGGAGATAATATAGCAGAAGAAACATTGGTACTTGCAACAAATCTGTCTCGTATAATGTTTGGCATGATTATATTCACCGGTATAGCATATACCTTTGTTGGCATTTTAAATTGCTATGGTCAATTTTATATAACATCTATTTTAAGCTTGGTATCAAATGGTATTATTATACTATATCTAATGGTGAATTCAAATATTTATGGGTTATCCATTGTGATGGTTATATCTTGGGCATTTCAAGTTATAGTACAATTACCATTTATATATAAATACGGATTTAGATATAAAAAAGCATCTAGATTAATTACCCCTGAAATACATTCGACTATAAATCTTGCAATTCCTATTTTAATTAGTTCTTGGGCATATCCTCTATCTTCTTTAATAAATATGAAAATGGCATCTTATCTGCATGACGGAAAAGCAGTGGTTGCCATGGAGCTTGCAAATAGATTATATGTAGTAATCTCTGGTATATTTGCATATGTAATATCAAATTTAAGCTATCCATACCTATCAAAAATCGCAAATGATAATAATGATATGATAAAGCTTATACGAATATTGATAAAAAGTATTACATTTATTATAATGCCGATAATGATAGGTTTAATAGTTTTGGGGCACCCTATTGTAAGTCTTGCTTATGAAAGAGGAAACTTTACTAAAAATGATAGTATGATGACTGCGAATGCTTTAATAGGTATGGGATTTGGCATGCTAAGCTTTTCTTATAATGAGATACAAAATAAAATATTTTACTCTATAAAAAATGCGAAGGTTCCTATGTATAGCGGTATGTTTGGAATAATAGTTAGCATAGTGCTAAGTATTATTTTACCCAGATACCTAGATATATTTGGGTTAGGTTTAGCAGTGGCAATAGGTACTACAACAACTAGTATAATTAATTTTTATAACCTTTATAAGAAATTCCCCAGAGTTCTAACTTCAGCAGAATATTTAGAAATTTTTAAATGCTTCATTGCGACAATGATTATGGGGTATGCAGTATCGTTAATAATAAACGTATTAGAAGCTAATATATTATTAGCAGTTATAGGCTCAACTATTATAGGAGCAATAATATATTTGGTGGTATGTATAGTTTTCAGAGTAAATATATTAATGGAATTTTTAATATACCTAAAGAAAGGTCGGCTAAATGGAAAATAGTTTTTTTGTTAATGTGATTAAAAACAGTATGTTGTTAAGAGTAATTAATAAGGTATATTATACAGTACAAAATATATGGTATAGAAGTTTAATATATAAAATTGTATTTCTAAATCCCATTGCATTAAATTTAGAAAATAGTACAACCTATAAAATTTTTAGTTTACCGTTTACTGTGCTTAACAAATTATCTCACACATCACATAGGCGGATAATAGATGAAAGCTTAGTCATAAATATAATAAAAGAATATTTATATATGGTAATGCGAATAAACACTAGGTTAATTGGTAGTTTTATAGCAATGATTATGCTTTTTTATGGAAAGATAAACACTGTAACTATATCTATATTTATAGTAGCAATATTACTTGCGATAATAAATGTAGATTTAACTGAAAAGGCAAAAGAAAGTTTAATATGCAAACTAATATTTTACCTAGCAGATTTTAAGATAGCAACTATAAAAGATACTAAATATAAAAATAATACATTATTGTTTGGATTGTGTGCTGGAGTGTTAACAGGAATATTGATGATGTTAGCAGGCAATATATTAGGTATATTTCTGTTTGTGGCCCTTACTGGCATAAGTTTTGTATTTTTAGACCCAGTGTATGGATTATACTGTACTATATTAGCAGCACCAATATTTCCAACTAAGTTAATATTAGGCCTTTGTGCAATGGTAATTTTATCTATAATAATAAGAAATATAATAGACAGTAAATATAAATGGAAATTAGATGATATAGGATTTATAATAATAGGTTTATTATTGGTATATCTAATTAGTGCGTTATTTTCATTCTTTCCGTTTAATGGTATATTTGTATTAGCGGTTTATGCAATGTTTATTGGATATTATATAATAGCAAGACAGTTGTTGACAAGCCAAGACATTATAATCAGGTGTATAAAACTATTTGTTTTGACAGGTGCACTAGTATCTGCATATGGGATTTTGCAATATATATTTGGTTGGGGAACAGAGCAAAATTGGATTGACCCAGAAGTGTTTGAAACTATTACAAAAAGAGCATACTCAACTCTTGAAAATCCAAATATATTAGGAGTATATCTAATATTAACTATAATGATATCTGCAGGTGTTATGTTTACTAGAAAAACATACGGTTCAATGTTTTTTTATGCATGTGTTACAGGTGTGATGGGAATATGCCTAGGTGCAACATATTCAAGAGGATGCTGGATAGGCGTAGTGATTGCTGGTGTTATATTCATCACGTTTTATAACGGGCGTTTATGGTTTTTTGCTATCATAGCAATGTTGGTGGCCCCTTTCATATTACCAGAAAATATTATGATTAGATTATTAAGCATTGGAAATATGGAAGATACTTCTACTGCAATTAGGATAAAGATATGGTTATCTTCGCTTAGGATGGGAAAAGACTTTATGTTAACTGGTGCAGGATTAGGTACGTTATCATATAAATACTTATATCCATTATATAAATATTACTACATTCCGGCAGAACATTCGCATAATGCATTATTTCAAGTGTTTATAGAAGGTGGAATTATAGGTCTAATATTATTTATATTTGCGATATGGAGATTAATAAAACATCAGGCGGTTAGTATGGCTAAAAAAACTAGTCAAAATATATTAGGTCTTAGTGTAAGTTGTGGGGTAATAGGATTTTTTGTACAAGGAATGTTTGATTATCCGTTCTATAACTATAGATTAGTATTGATATTTTGGCTTGTGATAAGCTTTGGTGTAGCATTATGTAAGGAGGCTTGCAATGATTAAAGTACTACACGTATGCAGTGATACAAATATAGGCGGAGCGGGCAAGTACTTATTAAATTTATTCCAAAGTGCCTCTAGCACAGTGGATTTATTTTTCTTACTACCACGCCATAGTAAATTAGCAGAAGTATTAAAAAATGCAGGAGCAAAAGTTATAGAGCTTAATATAACGGCAGATAAATCTTTAGCTATAAAAGACGTTTATAAAATATCAAGGTTAATTAATCGTTTAAACCCAGATATAGTACACACCCATGCAAGTCTTACTAGCAGGTTATGTTCTAAGTTATGTAATAAGAAAGTAATCTATACTAGGCATTATGTAGATGCACTAGATGTAAATACACAAGAAGTGAGCAGATTTAAAAAAGCAGTTAACAATGCGTTATGCGATGGAGTTATTGGCGTGGCTAATGAAACTTTAGATGTAATATTAAAAATGGGTATTGATAAAGATAAAGTAAAAATAATACTAAATGGCGTAGCTCCTATAAATATGTATAGCGTAGAAGAGAAAGATAATATAAAACATAAATATAATATACCCAACGATAAGATGGTAATACTGCTATTATCTAGGTTATCCAAAGAAAAGGGTGCTGATATATTTGTAGACGTGGTGGGTAAGATTGTAGAAACTAATAAAAATGTTATAGCAATTATAGCAGGGACAGGAAAAGAAGAGCAGAACATACGAGATTTAATAGAACAAAAAGGCATGACACAATATATTAGACAAGTAGGTTTTATAGAAAATGTTGCAGAAGTACTTAATATAACAGATGTCATATTAAACACTTCTATAACAGAGGCTCAAAGCCTGTCATTATGTGAAGCTATGAGTTTAGGAATACCTGCAGTAGCAACAAACACAGGCGGAAACCCTAGTCTTATAAAGCATGATTATAATGGATATATAGGCGATGTAGGAAACATAACGCAATTGGCATTCTTTACCAATAAACTATTAAACGATGACATAATTTACAAAACTATGAGCCAAAACGCACTAAAGGAATTTAAAAGCCACCACATCTCTACAATAATGAGTAAACAAACAGAAGAATTTTATAAACATATATTAAAGCAGGTGAAAAAGTGAAAAATCTAAAATTTAGTATAATAGATATAGCCGTTATACTAGCATTTGCAGTTATAGTAGCAGTCGGCATAATATTATTAGGACAAGGGTCTGTTGCTATTGCTGCAAAAACTGTACAAATAGAGGTTATAGCAGAAATTGCAAGTGTAGATAAGCCATTAATAGAAAGTATAGGATTAGACCAAATTTATCTTACAGTAGATAATGTAGATACAGCAACTATAACTAATGTTGAGTTAGAAACTTATCAAGAGACTATATATAACAAATATAGTAATAGTTATGAATTAGTTGATAATGTAAATAATAAATATAACGGTATAATCACCTTTGTTACAGAAGTAACGGAGTCAGATATGGATTTTATGAGAGGAAGTACAAAGATAAAGGTAGGACTGCCAGTTTATATTAAGGGTAAAGGATACTCCGCTAGAGCTTATATAATAGAGATGAGAGTAATTGGCGGAGGTGAGATATAGATGGGTAAAAAAATCAATATAGTAGACGTAATAGTAATTATAATGCTAATAGTAATAGCATTTGGCCTATTTATAAAATTTAAACCTAGCGGTACCAATGAGATGGCGGCTAATCATAAAACAATAGATTACACAGTTAAGATTGACGGAGTACGAAATTATACAATAAACGCACTAGAACAAACGACAGCTGTTTACAGAGCAAAGACTAATGATTATATGGGTGAGATAGTCAATATTTCTTATGAACCATATAGAGCAGTAAAGGTAATAGAAGAAACAGCAGAACAACAATTAGTTCCTGTGCAAGATAAATACACAGTATATATAACCATTCAAACAGAAGGACGAGAAGCGGATATGATGTACCTTGATAGTTCTGGAACAGAAATTTATATAGGCGGTAATGTGGATTGGTTTACAAAGTGGGTAAATATTTATAGTTCTCAAATAGTGGGTTATGAAATAATAAGTTAAATAGAAAAGAGGGAAAGGTCATGAAAAAAGTTGCTGTATTAATTATGATTTTAATTTCATTTTGTATAACAATGGTTAGGATATATGGTGAACTACTAAATTATAATTTCCAAGTAGGTATTAGATATGAGGATGCACTTAATATCGCAGATGTTACAAATACAACGCTTGACCAAGTACTACATGAATTTAAAGAGTTAGGCATAACCACTATAATGACTAGAGAATATTTTGAAAATACCTTGGATTTAAACATAATTCCTATAATGGATGAACAAAATTTAAACCTAGCTGATTTAGATAATATTTCTTATATCATCTGGGAAGGTGATATGCAAGATGCGGATATACAACGCTTAGGCAAAATTTATGGGCTAAGCTTTGTTGAGTTTTATACAAACACTCAAGCAGATTATAGAGAATTATTTTTAAATGATATTTCTAAGATAGCAAGGTTATATACAGATGAAAAAGTTACGCATATATCTACTATAAATAGAGTAGATAGGTATGAGCTGGCGTTTCACGAGAGGACAAACCGAATTTTAATATTTACTTTAGATGAAAATGGAATAGATGCACTTAGGGATGATATAAGCTTATTTATTGAAAATATTACATCAGGAGGGTATGTATTAACTCAAGATGATGTGTATAATATAAATATTAATAATAAATTTCCAATCATACAACAAATTTTAGCGTTGCTATTTGCTATAGTTATTCCTATATTTGCTATATGTACTAAAATTAATACTGTTAACCACACATTTAAAGATGCGTTGGGCAGCTTTTTGGAAATAAATGCAATTACTATACTAGGAGCCATAGTTATAAGCAGTATTTTAAGCGGGGGAACGTTTAGATTAGGTATTGATACTTTTAGGGGTGTTAAGGTGGCACATATTGCACCGATAATAATATTAGCTTTAATAATGTTAGTATTATACAAAAAAGTTATAGTTAAAGAGTTTAAATCAGCAGATAAAAAGGCAATATTAGTAGTAGGTATTTCAATATTTTTTGTGCTATATATTTATATAAGACGTACTGGTAATAGCGATATAGCTATGCTGGAGATGACATTTAGAGAATGGTTGGGTAGCATTTTTGGAATAAGGCCAAGGACGAAAGAATTTTTAATAGGACATCCTGCACTAATAATAGGATTATATTGTTGGGTTAATTGGATTAGATGGTTAGGCCTATTAATAGGTATAATAGGACAAATTTCTATTATAAATACATTTGTGCATATGCACACTCCGTTTATGACCTCTATGCTAAGAACTGGATATGGAATAATATTAGGAGTTATAGTAGGAATACTTGCAGTGAAATTAATATTTAAGGTGATTAATAGATGGATAATAAAACAAGAGTAGTCATATCAGGTTATTATGGCTTTGATAATATAGGTGATGAAGCCATACTCTATACAATGATAAAAATGCTAAAAATAAGTATACCAAATATAAGTATAGTCGTACTTTCTAATAACCCAAAGATGACCGAACAATTATACAATGTCAAATCGGTTAATCGCTGGAACATAAAATGTATTGTACAAAATATAAAAAACTGTGACCTATTGATAAGTGGCGGAGGCAGTTTGTTGCAAGATGTAACTAGTATAAAGACCATACCGTATTATTTAGGGATAATAAAAATAGCATTAATGTGCAACAAAAAAGTAGTATTTTACTCACAAGGAATAGGTCCTATAAACAAGAAGATAAATAGATATCTAGTAAAAAATATATCTAATAAAATAGAACACATTTTTGTACGAGACACAAACTCAAAACGAGTATTGCAAAGTATGGGAGTGAAGACTCCTATTGATGTATCCATAGACCCAGTGTTTGGCATACAAATAGATGAAAATGAATATAGCGAAATAAAACAACAGTTGTCTAATAAAAAGAGTGTAGGAATTTATCTTAGGCCTTGGAAAAATAATAACCTAATAATAAACTGCATGTCAAAGGTAATATTAAGCTTAATACAAGATGATTATGAAGTATATATGATTTGTATGCAACCCGAACAAGACATAAAAATAGCCAAAGATGTGGCAAAAAGAGTTGAAAGTAATCACCTAAAAATAATAGAACAATCATTAACTATAAATAAAACTTTATCTTATACTGCCAATTTTGACTTTATAATCGGTATGAGATTACACAGCCTAATTATGGCAGTTGCAACAAATACACCTGTAATAGCACTGTCATATGACCCGAAAGTAGAAAATGTAATGAGTGAGATGCAACTACATCACCATATAAAAATAGATGAGATATCACCTAATGAGATATTATCCCAAATAAAATATATAGAACAAAACTTAGAAAGCGAAGTAAAATTTATTAAATATATTAAAGAAGAAAGAACTCAAGATATATATATACCGATAGATCATATCAAAAAAATTTTGCAAGAAGAGGTTGATGGCACATAATGAGAGACCAAACAGATGTATTAGGAATAAAAATTGATATAGTAACAATGGACAGGGCAGTAAGAGTGGCAAAAAGGTTTATAGATAAATCCAAACGACCTCGCATAATATGCACGCCTAATCCTGAAATAATTATGTTAGCTCAGCAAAACCGCATGCTGAAAAATATATTAAATAAAGCCGACATGGTAGTCCCAGATGGCATAGGCGTTGTAATAGCATCAAGGATATTAAATCAAAAACCACTACCAGAAAGGGTGGCAGGATATGACTTGGTGCAAAATCTGATGAAGCTTGAGGGGAATAAATTTTATTTCCTAGGGGCAGAAAAAAATATAGTAAAAATGGCAGCTAATAAAATGCAAAAAAAATATCCTATAAAAGTTGTTGGGTATAGGGACGGATATTTTAAAGCAGAACAAACAAAAGATATTGTAAATGAAATAAATAGCAGTGGGGCAAACATTCTATTAGTAGCATTGGGTGCTCCGAAGCAAGAAATATGGATTAGTGAAAATATAGATAATCTACCAAATATTAAAATTGTTGTTGGAGTAGGCGGCAGCTTTGACGTTATGGCAGGAAAAGTAAAAAGAGCACCTAAGATGTTCAGGAGCCTAGGGCTTGAGTGGTTTTATAGGCTAATAACACAGCCGACTCGTGCAAAAAGAATGTTAGTGTTGCCTAAGTTTTTGATAAAAGTTATAGTAAAAAAGGTAAAATTGATAAGTGGAATAATTTAAGTGGTATATTATACTAAAAATATAAGATAGATGTACTAAATTAA
>MDSQ01000146.1_pt1 | contig 13474 bp, 14 predicted proteins | sample 1008251 | NCBI WGS metagenome assembly MDSQ01 (sample SAMN05526597, study PRJNA338239) | gut metagenome | isolation source: Hindgut content | host: Naso unicornis | place: Saudi Arabia: Red Sea | collected 2016-05
ACACATGCACGCACGCATGCACTCACACGCACGCACGCACGCACGCACGCACACACGCACGCACGCACTTGTCTTTTTACCTTTGGTGAGCTGTAGACGAAAGGTTCAGCATAGATTGCATCATCCCTCATCCTCACTGGAAGTCGGTCAAAGTAGGCAGATGGGGATCGACCTGGTGAGGCAAAGCTGCGTGCCATCGGTGAGTAGGGACCTGTGGATGAGGATGGCGATCGTGGCACAGACCTGGAGCGTGGCTGGATGGACAGACGCCTCATGGATGTTTCCATTCCACCATAGTAAGGCTGCCCCCATTGGTCTCTGGGCATTAGGCGTCCATGCAACTTACTGGGTCCATCCCTCAATGAATAGCGATTCTCCTCGACAGCCCAGCGTCTGTCATATCCTCCCATAGTAGAGACAGAACAAATGCTGTCAGGTCGGACCCCTGGTGGGTGTAGAGGGTACTCCTCTGTATACTGGGTCACACCAGGGTAGCCATAGTAGTCAGCTAAGACCCCACAGCTCATTGAGTAGTAGCGAGATGGGCTGGAAAAAGAAAAAAAGATGGACATTATTGCCTAATCAAAAGTTATTTCAGGTCCTGAAAATAAGATTACCAGCAACGGCCACACTTTTATTACTGTAGCAACTTAAGTTTGTAAAATAAAGGCTAGGTGTGATGATAGTGTTTTGTTATAATAGGCAGGGATGAGTATGTAGTAAAGGTAGGAATTAGTCAGGCTATAAGAAGCAGGTTCTGCAGACATTACACTAAAAGGGCACTGTTGTGGTGTGGCTCTTACTCATAAGCTTCACATGGGGGAGGAAATAGGAAGAAAGAAGGACTTTCAGGTTGGAGTTGAAGAGGACGTGTTAAATAGCCACAATACACTCCTAGAGATAAAAGAGACTAATACACGTTTTGTTTCACCACTGCCATGAGCTGTATTCAGTCTATGTTCACCCTTGAAACCAACACCACTGAAGTGTGGAGCTTTGCAAGCCTAAGTCCTGGCATTAAAGATAGTTAAATTTCAGTTTTGGTCTTATGTTAGTGTTTTTGTTTGTCTTTCAGTTTCAAACCAAACCTCATAATGGATGCATAGCAGAAACATACACCATGCACTTTGAATAATCCAGTTACAAGAACATCACAAACTCAAGCTCAATTCAAAACCAGAGATGTATATTAAACAATCAATGAAAAAACACCCCCAAATCACCCCAATAGATTGGCAAAACAAGGCTGCTGATATGGCAAATGAATAAACATGAAAAAAGGGATTAACCACCTCACTTATTGCCCTACTTCGTATTTGAGCAAGCCACTCCGACCTCTCCTCTACTCTATGCCTCCTGAATGAAAAGTGAGTTACAGATATGGGAAGTGAATTGAACGCTGGCGCAAACTGGGAGCGAATTGGTGAGTTTGTTTCCGGACATGTAAACAATTGATGACAATTGTGTGTGGGAGCGTTGTACAAGTATGGGTGAAAATTGAGATCCAGGTTGTCACAGCTTCAAAAAGGGGTTCAATTGAACTCAATTATCACAACATGGAGGGAGAGGCACTAAGCTATAGACACCAGGTGTGTGAGCAACATGGCGCACTAGGTGAGCTGCTGGTAACCAGACCAAAATAATAAAATGATGAATGTTCACAAATTACCAGACATCTGGTAAGTCAAGTGATCAATCAGAACCAATGAAGAATTGATGCGAATGGTGGGATGAATGTCCGAAAGAATCACAGGACAGATAACCAACCAACAGAAAGAGCAAGACAAGGTAACAGCTGCTATGCCGAGGAGATGACCCATATGGAAGCCTGTGAAGACATAGCTGTCTGGACAAAACTATTACTCCATGAATAACGACAAAGCCGGACACAGCGTAGAAAGTTGGGCAGCTTGTAAACAAGTTTTAAAACAAGCAGAAGTCCCTCCAGTCACTGACTAAAGAAAACAAGGCAGCCAGCTACAGAAAATCTAAAAAACAGCTATGGCGCACCAGAAGGCTGTAAAGTACAGCCAACCCGAAAAAGCAAAAACTCCCAAAAGAAATCAGGTCCTCCGAAACAGGTGGATGATTTAATCAGTAAGAGTAAGAGAAATAGCATACACCTGATAAACAGGGAGTGAACCGAGGCTGGTGGATGTTTCTTCTGCAAATTCCTCAGCCATATCTTAAGTAAGGTTAGAAACAACCAGAGGTGGACCAGGCACACAGGGTAACTCATCAACACCCAGATCCCAACTAGCCACCAAGGGCCATCTTCCTGCGCCTTTCCCAATGATCCCAACCATCACATCATCCTTCAGGCAGCAGGGGAAAAGCCTACTCTCTTCTCTTTATCATTTTCTCCCTGGGTACAACAACAATGAACAACATATAATGACATCACTGGGAAGATTAAAAGCAAGGAATGCCAGTTTGGTATTTTCGCCCTGGTTCCACCGTTTCCCTGTTTGGCTCCCTCCAGCCCATTTCGCCCTCTCTCAGGCAGCAGATCCTGTCAGGTTCTTAGATTGACCGAGCTCACCTTTTTCAGTCAGTCACCTGTTCTTGTTCTGCTCCTGGGGAGTTTATCACTTTTTTTGAGGCAGCCCAGCTCAGGCAGTCCTCATCATCAGATTCTGAGTAACTTACAGCTGTTGAATTTGCTCTTGCTTTTTCAATCTACTGTGACACCGTTTGCTTTGTCTTCCCCGACCGCAGGGCTGAGCTAGATGATTACCTGTTAGTGCCAGTGTTGTCAAACCACAGGGCCAAGATGACTAACTATTATCATGTCCTTTTTGCTTCCCTGGCTGCCTTCATCATTTCAACCAAGACACCAACTGTATCCTCTTCCATCCTTTTCCAATATGACAGGATGGTGTGCAACAATTTTAGCTGCTGCTTTCTTCACACCTGTTCTTTTCGCAACAGCACCCATGCCAAATCCAGCTGCCCTCAAAACCCTACCAAACAGTTTCTGACTATATAGGTACCACAAAACACCCTGAAGCTTGCCCTCACATTCTACCCTAACCACCAGTTTCTTTTCACCATCACCATTCACCATTCGCATCAGAGTCATCCCAGAGTACTTTTCCAAGCCTGGTACAGTTTATGAGCTGTTGGCCAAAAAGATGGCCAACAGCTTTATGATCAGCCTATTTTCCAGCTCCTTTTATCCCCTTTTTTCATTGTCCTTCTTACCTTTGGGTGCAGCAGCAGCCCCAAAATATTCGATTCCCTACTCTGAAGCCCTTCGCTAGATCCTTCTTAACACACACAAACTCAAGTACATCATCCACCTTCTGGATCATTTTCTCACCATTACACCACTCTCTTTACCTCTGTTTCAAGCCTGCCTTGCTCCAGCTAGGCTTTCCTTCGTCAGAGGAGAAAATGGAGGGGCCTAGTGCATCCCTCGAGTGTCTAACTTTATGGTGTCTCCCTTGAGTGTTTACCTTTCAGGCCTTCCTCCCTACTGAGAAACTCCACTGCATCTCCCCGTACACCTTCAACTACCCCTGGCCCAGCACTGCACCAAGGGACAGCTCCTCTCCTCACCTCAACTTTGCCATCGGTATATTTCTCCAGGGCCAGTCTTTCATCTCTCACTTACTGTCCTTATCTTCCACCATTTTATCTCTTAATGACAATGTATTACTGACATGCAAGATGGAACTAAGGCTGTGACGCAACTTCCTTTTTCTCATGGAATGGAATTTTTGGATAACGATACCACACGCTCATCGAGATATGCACCTACCCTAAGCCTCAATCCATGGGTTCCTCCTTGATTCAGTCTCCACAACTCCCATTTTCCAACCCCTCGCTTTCCATCCATTGAACTCACCCCTCACCCTATAAAATCTTCCATCCATTCCCATAAAACTACTTTAAACTATACAGAGGCGTGTTCTTTGTTAGTTAAATGAGGTTAAACTGGAATTATGTCTGCAGCTGCAAACAAACAAACTGTGCTGGTGGACATGATCAAGCCTCTTTGATTTGAGATTTTATTTAAGTTTTGCAACCTTCAAATTAGTCTGCTAAGAGAAAAGACTGCATTTTGAAGTTTAACAATGTCAAAGTACAACCTTGAGTCTGAGGCAGTGGAGGTGCTGTTAGCTGATAAATTATTTAATGAAGCATCAGAGCAGTTAAATATTGTTTTAAACCTAGAATTTACTCCCTTCAAGTGATTATGAAAATGAAAACTATGAGCGTTGTAACTACTGTAGCAGTTATCATATGATGCAATGTAATGTGCCTCTCACCAAAGCCTCACGAAACCATTCGCTGCATAGTGAATGTCATTAACACATGAAAAGTACAAAGAGGTTGTTTGTTCCGCCGTCTCTTGGGGCAGAAATAGCCGCTGCATTCTTTTCCCCCTGTTGAATAATAGGAGGCTACAGTAGAATTGGTGGGCTTACGGAGGGGGCAGAGGTGGAAGTCACATACTGTCCCTCTTGAAGGTATGTACATGTTGTAAATTTTTAAACCATGTCCAGAAGGGGCGATACTACCAGCATGGTTCTCAGTGTGAGTGTCTGTGTGTGTCTGCCTGTCAGTGATAAGCTGGAAACATACATGCATACATACATGTACCTGTATGAAGTATTGTGAATGACTTTCCTGGAAGTTTACAGCTAAACAAACTAGTCTCTGACTGTTTTAGTATTGGAACAAAAAAGGTATAACTTTCCAAAGATCATTCAGATTAAGTTCTTAGTAAGGGCGTTCCATTAACATAGCACTTTATTCCAAATCTTACTGCTAAGCGGTACACCTGCTGTTTGCCCATTACACTGCAGATAGGATTGCTGATTTGGCAGCTGTGTGTGATGTTGTTGTTTGTTATTGTCTCAAGCTGTGGCAGGCTCCTTCTTTCAACACTCCGAAACAGGTACAGCAGAGTACCAAAAGCGTTGCTGGCAGCGTTGTTTCTGAATATAAGTTGTTCAGTGACAAAAGGTTGTTTCAAGCTGTAGCTGTGGGAATAAAAGGGCGACAAGAGACAGCTTGTAGAAGAGGAAAGGATATAACAGGGCTTTGTGTGTCTGTCCAAGGACAGGCCTGATCCATTCCCGTCTGACTGTCTTTTGCTTTGTCTCATCATCTCAGGTTCCTTGAACATTGGACTGTTTATTTACTCAGTAACTGAGCAATATTGCTGATACGGAGAAAAAATATTGACTTAGCATGCTGTCATCATTTTTTCTACAGCGGTCGCCTGCAGTGGATGAGACCTCTCCTTCATCTACGTCCTCATTTGAGATGCTTGACGTTGAGCCAGTCTCAGGTTCTTATCAAGAAGTGCAGCCTCACTGGTTCTTCTGTCGACGGGCTGAGGATAACACCTCCTGGCTTCCTTTCAGCAGAGAGGACTCAGACAAACTAGAGAATGCCTGCAGCACTGGTGACTATATATTTATACTTAACATGTGCATTATGTTCTTTACATGCATGTGCCTTGTGTAGAAAGTCATATGTAATTAGGTTTGTGATAAGTGAGCAAATAATGACTTTGCTCTCAACAGCTGTGAGACATGAACAGGCAAACTGTTGCCAACGCTGGCTTGGTGCCTAGTAGGACGCTTTACACTCATGACAGGACATGTTCGCTGTTACAAACAGTTTAACAGCAAGTTAAAGTTCAGTTTCAGGTTGGTTGGTGGTGAGTTTCGTCATGACTGATACACCAAATCTTTGTTGGATACATTTACTTGGAGTTGACTCAGTTTTTCCATATTTGAATTTCAGAGTTTTCTCATCTAAGAAAAAAAACGTTATCAAAGAGGTTATGTACTTGTACTGTTCCTTACACATGCGGAATATCAACTATACATTAATAATGTCTTCCGCTAAAAAGAAAATTATAAAACAGGAAAACACAGCAGTGAAAAAATTCCACATCACTGAAAAGTATGAATAATAAAACAAATCTGTAGAAGGGGCCCATAAACAAGCAAAGTTCTTCTCTAAATGTTGACAAAAAAAAGTTGTTCTAAAGTCAAACAGAATGGCCGTTCCGTTCACATTATTTTAGAAGAACACTCTTATCCATGAGTCTGATGCTACTGAAGTCCAAAAAGTCCCTTGATATTCTCATTAACAATGAGTTTATCCACCCTTTCCCTTCATGCATTTAATACAAGTACCCGTATGTAAAACTTCAGGGAACATATTGCCAGAAAACACACACAGCACAAGCATACTAAATTGTCCTGACAGAAGCTTTGCTTAAAGTCCAGTTTTTACAGATTGTGATATAAACATTGTCTGAATCTGCTTGTGTGCATGTTTACTGTGCAGTAGGACAAAAGGAGGAGGAGGTGGTGGTCGCTGTGGATGGAGAGCGGTATGATGTACACGTCAAGGAGAGGAAGCGCTACTCTGTGTACTGGGAACAAGCTCCCACTGAAGTCCGCCGCTGTACCTGGTTCTATAAAGGAGACAAAGACACCAGGTTCATGCCTTATTCTGAGGACTTCAGCAAAAGTCTGGAGGTAGTCTGACCCTGAGATACTCCACCGCTCATTCCCGCATCTTCTGACTATCCTCCTCCTGACTTTGAATGCTCATTAGATTTTCTTTTCATATCTGTCATGTCTGTCATCTATTCCCTCCCCTCTAATTTTTTAGGAGGCTTATATGATTGCAGTAACCTTGGACGAATGGAAGAGGAAACTGGAATTTCCCTCTGGGGAGACTGTCATTCTCCACAATCCCAAAGTAAAACCTGCCCTTAAAATATAACTATGTGCACTATAATTAAATACATGACAAAGACACAAAATGACTCTACTGAGTATATAATTTTTTAATTAGGCACCATGTCACCTCCTTCTAAGCACCTTCTTTTTCATTGTCTTGCTTCTCTCTCAGCTGATAATGCAGTATCAGCCAATAGGATTGCAGGAAGAGTGGGTGTCCTCCCCCTCAGAGCAGACCCGGCCTCGAACTGTCAAGAGAGGAGTCGACAACATCTCTGTAGAAATACCTGATGGTCTGTATTTGACTTCACATTGGAGTAAAAGTGCATTACAAAGTGTAACATACAGTTGCCACCTTTGGGCTCATATTACTGTTGTGTGTTCCCAGGTGAACCAGACATGGTTGACCATCTTGTCTTCATGGTCCATGGCATCGGTCCTGCATGCGACTTGCGCTTCAGATCCATCATACAGTGCGGTAAGTGAGAGTATAAGTGTGTGTGTGTGTACACTGTGTGTGTATGCATTCATTTACGTGAATGTGTGACTCTTTTTCCTCTTGTCTCTCCAGTAAATGACTTTCGTAGTGCTTCTCTGTCCCTCCTGGCCTCTCATTACAAGCGCGCCCAGCAGGAAGGCAAAGTCGGAAGAGTTGAGTTCCTCCCAGTCAACTGGCACAGCGCTCTGCATGGGGATGCCACTGGTGTAGACGAGTAAGTAAGGAGAGAAAAAGTGGACCAAACAAGATTTCTCTGTCGAGGTCTCCAACAGTTGCACAAACTCTGTTCGCTCACTTTATTTTCTTCCTCTATCCCTACTTGCAGGGACATCCAGAGGATTACTCTGCCCAGCATCAGCAGGCTGAGACATTTCACCAATGACACTCTGCTGGACCTGTTTTTCTATAACAGCCCCACTTATTGCCAGACCATAGTGGACACAGTGGCCTCAGAGATCAATAGGCTGCACACCCTCTTCAAACAGAGGCACCCAGAGTTTAATGGGGCAGTTTCCGTTGTCGGTCATAGCCTGGGTGAGACATGCACAAAGGCAGACATTCACTCAGTCGCGTGTCATTAAAAGGCTGAATATAAACTCTTCACCTTTGTCTTTCATCCGTCAGGTTCACTGATCCTTTTTGACCTGCTGACCAATCAGAGGACTGGATCAGAAGACAGAAAGGGGGTAAAATCACATACAAAGTAAAAGATAACATCAGTATACTGATAAAATATTTCATATTCCTCTATATGTGAATAAGAACACCCATTTCCCATTCTGTCCCTCCATGTGCTTAAGGTGTCCTCTGATGAGCCCTCTCATCTGAGCTCTGACACACTGGAGCAAACTCTGACCAGACTGGGCTTACAGCAGTACCTGCAAACACTGCAGGATGAAAACCTAGACCTGGAATCACTGGTAATAGACACACACACACACACAGTGGATTCAAGTGCATACAAATTCAAGTGTTTTGCGTAGTTACAAATGCATCTACTTTTATGAATCTACTTTTTTAGAGTCTTTGCCAAGACAGTGATCTCAAAGATTTAGGAATTCCTCTCGGACCTCGGAAGAAGATCCTGAGCTACGTCAAGAGGAAATGGCTCCCAGAGGTGAGACGTAGCCTGAAACTATTCCTGCTTTTCTGGTTTTGGCATTATGACCTTTGCAACCCCTTTATTTTGATGTGACTTTGATCTGGACTTTGTCTGGATGAGATTTAGTTGGATTAACATTAGAGCCAAAAATAATCTGGGCCTGTATTTGTAAAAGAAAAATTGCACAAGTACATATTTTACTATTTTTTGACATTGATGTGGATTGTGTGACAAATGCTGGCTGTGTGACTTTTTTATGTATTTACATTCCAAGACAGATTAAACTGTCAAAGGAATCTGGCTTAGTCAACAGCAGTAGAGGCTGTTTGGTGCAGCTAATTTTGTTTATGAACACCATTAAAAAGTTCAGAATGTTGTTCAAATAAGTATTTATTTTCTTAATCTAAACAGGATAGTAAAGCAGTACATCTGGCACCAGGTTTGCAAGTTTCACCTCAAGTGATCAGTGATCAAGATGGTAATCAGTCTCCAGGACTGACGACGCCACAGTCCCAGTTCCACAGGGCGCAGTCGATCACCAGCGCTGTGGACTACGAATACTTTGACATGGGCATTGGACAGGTACCTCACATGGACATGGACATGATAACTTGTGCTTGGGAGTGCCAGTAGATTAAAGCTTTGATGCATCACCTTCCTGCTTCTCTCCTCCCCCCCGCTTGCCTGGACAGACCAATGGCGGCATAGCCAAGGGACAGGTGTGTCTCACATGGTCACATGGTGCCCCCATGCTCTCAGGCTTTTTCCTTAGTCTCTTTTATCTCTCTGTGCCTGAGTTTCTCTTCACGGGGCTAAATTATAGTAGCTTTTCTAGCAATAGGGTAAACTAAATTGTGCCGTAATTGAGGCAACCGTCTTGTCCCACTGACCCGTTATTGCACTTTGTGTCTGTACTCATTGAGTCCTGCATGAGTCGTCAGCTCCCTGGTCTCCTTCTTACCTGCTGTCATAATCCCAGACTGTTGTGTTGATGTCATGAAATGGAGTTATAATGATCCCAACGCCATTGTGTTCCATGAGGTGTTAATTTCCATCTGCCTGAATAGATGTGTCTTCTTAGAACAAACACTGCAAACCATAACACACCATTACAAATGGAATTGTTGTGTCTGCCCCCCCCCCCCAAACAGGTATCCATTGATTACCCACAGCTGGCTTTCCACCCTCAAACATTTTTTGCTTTTGGCTCTCCTATTGGAATGTTCCTGACTGTTCGTGGGCTTAAACACATCGATCCCAACTACACCTTTCCAACATGCAAGAGCTTTTACAACATATACCACCCGGTGAGTAATCTCAAACATGCAGTGCATCAATACATTCTGCACCTGCTGTTATTTGCCAAAACTGCAACATGGCTATTGTTCTTCTTTTTCACACAAACAGGCATTAATAGGGCAGCTCTGAATATTTCCTAATTTTGTATGCATTGTACACATGAATGATTAGAGCTATATTGGAAATGACTGATGTATAAATATAATAATAAATAATAATATAATAATAATAATAAAAAATCAATATAATAAAAGAATATCAGTAGCAGTGGCACTAAATGCACAGTAATCTTGGAAGCTGTTACTGGGTTAATCTAACTTTTGCCATCTATAATCATGAGCATGTGCTTAAGACTACATAAAAGAAAATAAAAATACAGCACATAGAGGAGTTATATTCATCTTTTCCCTTTATATCTGTGTAGTATGACCCTGTGGCCTATCGAATAGAGCCAATGGTCGTGTCAGAGGTGGATCTTGAGCCCATGCTAATCCCTCACCATAAGGGCCGTAAAAGGATGCACCTGGGTATGGTTGTCAGTTTTTTTCTTGTTGTCTTTGTGGAACAGTATCGTGGTATGGGCTTGTTTTTAGCTGAATCATAATCTCTGTTCCTCTCTGCCCAATAGAACTGAAGGACAGTTTGACCCGAATGAGCATGGATCTGAAGAACAATGTTTTGGGATCGTTGCGGACGGCATGGCAATCCTTTGCCAGACTACCAGTTGCAGCACTACCCCCGGTGGAAGAAGGAGAAACTACAATAGAAAGAAACCTTCAAGAGACACAGGGTAGAAAAAGAACTGTTATTAGTGCATTCGTGGATGTTTTGTGTGGGTGTGTGAGTGTGCACAAGAGTGTGTCTAACCTAGTCTCTTCACCTTCCTCTCACCCTTCTCTGCACGATGCCACCCTCCCCTCTTCTGCATTATCTGGTTGTTCCTGTTTCCCTCACCCCATATCACTTTACCTTGAATATCAGCCTCAGCAGCAGTCACTGCTTCTGCTAAGAGGGAAGAGAAAAGTGCTGATTTTTGGACTAAAATACTGGAGTGGCCCATAGCTGTTTATAAGCATTACATCCAAGGTAAGCCAGGATAGCCACTTTGAAAGAATAAATAAGAAAAACAAGAAAAAGAATTTGTATGTTTTTCTCTGTAAACTTGCCTGATGTAGTGAAAGCCCACAAGCCTGCATAGACTTTTATTCTGGGTGTTTCATTTAACTCTCCTGGCTTGAATCTGGAAAGTAAACATGCACAAAAAGTGCTTCCTTCAGTATGTCTAACAAATGATGGTGCTAAATCATGATATATTTTGGCATATCAGCTCCCTCAGAAAGAGCAAATGTTATGTAATGTATGTCATCATTGCTGCAGGCTCTCACCACTCTGCCCCCCCTCTCCTAACTGCCCCACTACTGCTTTACATGTTATCTCCAGCTCAACATTTATGTTACTGACACCTCCCTCCGACCCTTCCCTCTCTCCCTCCCTCTACTGCTGTCACTTTTAATTGGTGGAATTTATTGATCGTTTCACTGATTGTAATCGTTGGAAGAATAACTTGAGTAACCCGCCCACGAAACACGCCGGAATGTGCTGAACAAATATAGGAATACAGCTGCTATTAGAACAGGCTGTACAATTAAATAACACGTCACCTTTTTGTCTACTTCTTCTCTACTTCTCCTTCTCTACAGAGACTTCTTAGCTTTTATCCGTATATGTTAACCTTAATATGTTATATCAAGCAAAGTGGTGCAAGATCCCAAAGATAAGAGTCTCTAGGACTAAATTTAATGTCATGAGAGTAAGTGAGCATCTTTCATGGCAGAATTACAAGCCAGTAAATGTAAAGGTAGAATTTTACAAATATTTATTAAAATGAATGAAAAGCTAGCAACCATCAGGGTCCATCGGTAGTGCAAGAGGTCTTTGTGGAGGTGTAAGCAATCATAACATGCCAGCACTTGTCACAAAATCGACACATCCACCTCATTGTTACACAGTATCGTACTTGCACCTAATGAATGCATAAGCTATTATCAGGTCAAAGGCAAAAAGTTGATTCCACTGTTAAATATGAAGTAACGATTCTCAATTCTGACGTTGTGTTAAAGACATCTATGTATTGTGAGACAAAGACATTTACCGGATTTAGCATGCTAACCAGCTAATTCTAGTGTTTTGCCAGTGCCCGTCTGTACAGCCTCATGTTTTTACCTCTGTCCCTGCAGGAGAGTGTGAGGAGGCCGAGCCCTCAGAGTCAGCAGAGCAGACTGAGCAGGCTGAGATCAAAGTGGGGATGTTAAATGGAGGAAGAAGGATTGACTTCGTACTTCAGGAAAAACCCATTGAGAGCTTCAATGAATACCTGTTTGCCATCCAGTCTCATCTGTGTTACTGGTCAGTCATATCTTCTTGTGGATGGATGAACTATATTTTACTTCTCTGATTTAGATTTTTACGTTAAAATTGCACTTTTTCGCCTCTCTGTCTATTAGGGAATCTGAGGATACAGCTCTCCTGCTGCTGAAGGAGATCTACGACAAACAAGGTGTGACTATTGAACAGCCGCAACAGTAATAAAGTTTTACAAATGTAGACTTGCTTTTTGAACTGACAGTAATCTTTGGGTGAGAAAATGAAGAACAGAAGCTGACAGAAGCAGAGGCTGCACAATCCTCTTCCAGAATGCCTTAACTGTTTGGGTGTTACCTGACTGCCTCGCCCTCTCCTCCCTTGCCGTTGGCTTCTGTTTAGGCTGCAGTCAGGTGATGTTGGCTCAGATCTGTCTGTCAATTCTAATTTTGTGGAAGCGGTGGCTCCTTGGTGCAGTCTAGACTTCCATTGCAGGACTGGTTTTTGTGTCTTGATTGTGGTTTGAAACATCACTGTCTCGCTCCCGGTCACACTTTTCAGTCATTTTTGAGTCATTCTGTATTTCCCTTTATTTTGCACTTTCACTTAGCAATCATTGCTGACATATCAAATAATACTGAAAAAATGAAACATTATTACAACCAGAAGACACAAAATACTTGGTCAAGTATCAAGAAACACATGAAGTAGATTGTTATCATTGGACTACAGTCAAACTGGAATTAATGCTCATATTGTACGCATCTATGTAAGTTGATTTATATACTAGGACTATGTAAAGCCTCAAAAAATATAGAACTATAGTCATAATAATATAATTTTTATGTACATTCAATTGACTTGAAGCACTCATGACCAAGGAGACTCTTCCTTGGCCTAACATAGGACCTTTGAAAATAGCTGTGTCAGGTAGTTTAAGCTAGCTGACTGTAAAATGTTTACTTACTGATCAGGAAAATGAAGGTTCATGTGTTGTCTGTCTGTTACAAGTCCTCCAGGCAGCTATATTATTTTTTTGTCAAAATTAAATTATTATGCTAGGCGTCATATATGGATAGGAAAAGAGGAGAGTAGTTATGATAATAATTTTAAAACCAAACATTTCACATGCAGAGCTTGACAAATTAGTAGCACAAATTAGAGAGTTGGGTGTGGAAGCACAAATTACAGAGGGTACAGGTAAGACCATTATTGGTTTAGTTGGTGATACCACCAGAATTAATAGGTCAAAATTGCAAGCTAGCAAATATGTAGAAAAAGTAATGTCTGTACAAGAGCCTTTCAAGCGTGCAAACCGCAGATTTAAAGAGGACAACACAGTAATTTCAGTACGAGATACTACCATAGGTGGCAAGGCATTAACAATGATAGCAGGCCCATGTTCAGTGGAGTCAGAAGAACAAATTGTGGGTATTGCAAAAGAGGTAAAACGCCTTGGAGCCACGGCACTAAGAGGTGGGGCATTTAAACCTAGAA
>MDSQ01000147.1_pt1 | contig 13448 bp, 10 predicted proteins | sample 1008251 | NCBI WGS metagenome assembly MDSQ01 (sample SAMN05526597, study PRJNA338239) | gut metagenome | isolation source: Hindgut content | host: Naso unicornis | place: Saudi Arabia: Red Sea | collected 2016-05
TAGCCACTGGTTTTTGAAGATTTGCGTGATAGTGTTGCCTAGCCAGTTGATGGATCTTCACAGCACTTTTCTTCTGATTTCTTTTGCGTTTAGCCTGTCTATCCTCTTCTGTATTCTCACTCCCATAGGCTTGGTTGTGCAAAGAAAGACCAAGCTCATCAGCAAAATTTTATCTCCAGGCTTTAACGGCCGGTCTGCGATACTGTAGATTAGCCCTAACTAATTGGCCCTCAGCAAATCAAAAGAACCGCAGCGCTGGGACTGAAGGGATTCATCAAGTTGCTCAAATTTCATCAGGTCGGACGCTCGCTGCCGGAGGGGTCTAAACCTGCAGCCTCCTGCTGACAGTCTCCCTGGTTACCCTGACACCCTGCTGACATTGATCAGGTGAAGGGAAATTCACTTCCCTTTGAAGCCTTACTTATATAAACTAGGATTCAATGTAGACATTTTGCAAATAACATGCCATGATTATAATACTGGGCTTGTGCCAATATTAGATATTCTCGAAAATCGCAATATTTGCCATCATTCGTGGTATTTTTCATAATGTAAATATCGAATAGCTGCTGAAGCATCTCCGGGCTTTTGTTTATAAAGAGAAAAGGCACACAAAGCCGCCAAGCTTTGCTATTTGATTAGGGAAAAGAGTTTATCACAGTGTACTGGCATGATGTAGGCGTGCAGGCAGTGCTTCAATAAACAGAGATGAAGGACTTTCAAAGAACGCCAGCTCACCAGTTTGTCAATATTCAGGTTTAAAGCAGGAGAAAATGGTAAGGCCCTTGCCAATGATAATATTGCATAATGCAATATTTGGGCGGGACAATATTGTAAAAATAAGTTTTGGATATTGCCCAAGCCTATTTAATACCTCTCTTGTATTCTGCCGTGGATTTTTACTGTGCAAACACAGACTATGTGTCCGCTGACATTATTAGGTCATTTTAAATCGGACAGAAATGACATGTTGACCAAGAGAGAATCTGAACTCCCTTTAACATTGCCCTACTTCTGATTGTGGGGAAGATAAACACATTAACTAACAGTGATCCCTGAACCTTGGCAATCAAACACAGGCACACCCAGACTACTTTTCCTTTAGTCCAGTCAGGAACAAGAGGGCAAGGGAAGCGCAGACAACAAGACGTGTGTATTCCTTGTACAGATTAGGGGCATTCCCCTCTGTGCTGACTCGGGAAGGAGGCATTAAAGTTGATCGCATCTATGTTAGATAAGAGAGGAAGAAGCTTTGGCGACCCAGGATCAGGCAGCATGACACAAAAGGAGCAACAAAATATCTCAAAGTTTTACAAGCGCAGACGCTGAAAAAAACAGAGCCCCAGAAAAGTACAGAAAGAAAAAAGCAGCGAAGGCAGGAAATTCCACCAACTTGATTCATCGATCAGAAAGCAAGTCGTGACACATCAGAGAATTTTCTGGACTTGGAGTGAAACGCTGCACTTAGAGTTCTGTTTTAATGTTTGTGTTCCTGCAAGAGACTCCAATTTGGGTCTGCTTTACTTCATTTGAAGAAAATTCATCAATGTTTCCTTGCTCGCTCCTGAATATGCTCAAAGAGTAAGATGATGAAAAATTGCATCACACAAAGAGAGAAAGCAGAAAGATGGTGAAGGGAAAACAATTACAAGGCTAGAAGCAGCAGGGATGATTATCGATATAGAGTTCTGAGAAAAAATATGAACGTTATGCAAGATCTTTTTTATTGTGAAAGAGCAAGGGGTGTACTTTCATTCAACCTTTACCCCCCAAAAAAGAAAATATTGAGGATTTGTGTTTAAAAAGGGCTTTAATTTTAAATTACAACTACAAAATCAAAGAGATAAAACAATGTTTACCTATTTTTCATCATTTGTTACCCAGTTCAAAAGGGCCAGATTCAAGTAAACACTGAATATAAGATGTAAAGACTCCCTCAGTGTATCACAGAAGAGGTAACATAGACATCTAGGGAATAAGAAGTGTGATATCACATTGCTAACCACATGCTTAATGTGTAAGTGAATCAATTGTTTATGCTCTAATATAGTAACTAAATATATCCTTAGAGATGCATTAGAATCCGTCTGGTTCCACCTCAAAGAACAGATTAGATTCAACAATATCTGGAACATTGTTTAATTTTTACTCTTGCAGACAGTCTACAATAATCCTGCCTTTCTCTATTGATTAAGTTCAATGACGCACAAATGGGTCACAAGCAGAAAGAAAAATGTAAGTAAATGGGTGGAGAAACAGCACAAATTTATGCTTCCATACAGAACACAAGGGCTCTCTTAATGATTTGATGAGTATGAAAATGATGTGGATCATGTGCTAAAGCAATTGCAGTCACCAGATCTATACCCACAATGAGCACCGACAGGAGACCAACGTGCCTCTAGTATTATTACTATTATTATTATCACCAGCATTTAAGCAGCCAGTCTGTTGGGTTTTTGTTTGTTTTTTAATTTATGTATTCAAATGGTAGAGGACATTTTGAGCATGCAGGAGACAACGTCAGGGAAAAAAAGCCTTTTCTTTTTTTTTTTTTGGTGCTTGTGGTAGAGGGCACAGGTTGCCACCTCCACTAACCAATTTCCTGAGGAAAACCCTGAGACGTGCTGTGCTGCCTCTGGTCTGCGCAAAGTTTACAACGCTTTTTTGTTTTTTGTTATTGCTTGTGTGCTATTTAATAAAGTAAATTCTTACATATTTTTATTTCATGTCTGTTAAATCACTCTCTAATGCCAGATGAGGTAACATAACGGTAACTGTGATAAAAGTATTGCAGTATTTCTATTTTGCAGTATTCTAAACAGTCTGTGGCAACATCCCTGGAAAAAGGATGAATTAAGTGACTGCTAATGCAAATGAACATTTCATTCTTCTGCAGCTTCACTTTAAAAGCTTTTTATGTGCAAAACACGAGTTGTTGTTTTACAGGAAATGCAGTGCAACTGCATGTGAGCTTGGCCCTGGGTGGTGTCGTTCATCAAAAATGCATCTGCAAAACAGTTAATTTCAGCTTTTTTTGACAGGGGATTAGTTTGAATGATTGCAGGGAGTGATGGAAAAAGAAGGAGCAGCCACAGTGAGCTGTTGAGCAGAGGAGCTCCAGGCAAGGGCTGCACAAACCCGACTTCATAGTGAGCCCAGGTAACCAACTTTCGCTGTGTCCGCCTGTGCACAGACTCGTGCTGCACGCAGCATCCAAAAATGTATAAAAATGCAACAAACGCAACAAAAGTTTGTTTTGCTGCCTCTTAGTTTTCTGATCAGTAGTATTAAATCACACTTGATGTTCCCATCATTAACTACAGGTGTCACTAAATCAACCACAACATAAATCTTAAGGATTTTCAACAACATAAGCTTTGACATGTTGCTATTCTGGGTTGCTGTTTATTCTGGGAAGTCGCTTTATTTCCACCTTCTACGGGATTTTTCTAAATATAAAGGAGTTTTTTGTTGTTGTTGTTTGTCTCTGCCAAGAATAATACTTCCTAAAAAAGGCATTTGGTCTCTGTCACATGGTAACAAACATTTCAACTGTTAAAAAAAAGCAAACACTCCCGGCACACTGACCACAAAGCAAAATAGAAACATAGCAACCGTGCATTGCTCTGCAGGCTAATGAACTGTTCTGATCTCAGATTAACATGCAAATCAGTCATTTGAGCATACAAATCTACACAATAATAATAATAATAAAAAAAACAATAGTTTAATAATAGCACATGTTTATTCATAATGGCATTTTTTTGTCAAATAGGGCACAAGACTCTGCAACTCCTGTCTCCTTTTAGAGTTGTTGCCAAACACAACAAGCACAGTCCTCTATTTATGAAGAACGGGTGAATCAGTTCAGTCTGGGGTATATTTATGCTCACTCCTGACATATCCGGGCGCAGTTTGCTCACAGAATTCTTGATGTGAACAGGGCTGGCAAGGCATTGGTGAGAAAGAAATGGATCACCGCCATTGCAAACAAACCCCATTATCGCCCTTTTTGCAGTCAATTGTTGCAAGCTGAGCTTGGGTACACTGCTAAGTAAGCCGTCGAATTTATGATTTAAGCACAGATGTGCTTTCAGAGACTATAAAGCAGCACCACTGCAATTCATTAGACAGGATGGGTTTAGAAAGAATCCTGCTGGAGTTTTCCAACAAGGAGCCCCCACTCTGTTCTGAGTATTGGAAGTCCATACCGAGAAACGCCTCCCAGCTGACTGGGCTGACCAGTCACAGTCAGCACATACAATGTGTAATGAGGCATTTGTGAGTGCATATGTTTGTCTTTTCAGACTGTACAGAATGTGGGTGTAGTGTGTATATATTGCATATAGCAAATACATGTGTGTGTGTGTGTGGAAACAATGCAGACTTTAAAATAAATCTGTCTGCTCCCAAAGAGGCATCTCTGGCTACTTTACAGACACAAATTATACTTTCTAAGAACACAAAGATGTATGCTGTTCTAGAGGACAGGAAGCTTTCGAGACAATTTTCTCATGTTGGTCAGAAATAGGAATAATGTTGCGCAAAACCAACAAGACTGACGTTAAGGTACAATAATTCTTGCAATTAAACTCAGCATATATGATGAGCTACCAACCACCTGTTTACAAAGCTCCATACTTTATGTCACTTAATGACAACTGAGTTAGCTGTGGCGGCTGTGCAATGAGGTTGAAAGCGCCAGAAAACAAGCTTGCAAGCAGATCTTCATTTAAGAAAAAACACTTTTGTCTCAGAGGTAAAGAATGAACTCTCACATTCATCATACACAGAAATTTTACAATTAGAAATAGCTGATGTCCTGCACACATAATGGAACAAATAATGTGCATTCAACCTGGTTAAAGTGGCTGTGAATAAACAGAAACACATTATGAGGAATTTTTTTTTTTTTTTTTTTTTAAAAAAAAGCACAAATCCTGAACATTACAAAGGAAACTTCAGAGTTCATTTAACAGCTTTCTGAAAAGTGTCACAAAAATAGAACTTGTTGCAGGGCTCCTGAGTGGATAATATAGTGAGTGTCTTTATTACTTTCTTTTCCCATGTATTTATTTTTAGACTTTGCAGAGAATAAAAAGACAGGCTTTGTATTGCAAAAAGAGGTTAAATCCATCATGTGGCCTGTTATATAGGCCTTGGATATGTTCAGGACACCTAACACCAGTGTAAACATGCCAGCAGCCACCAAAACAGCATTAAAAAAAGAAACAGCTTGGCTGCTAAGAGGCCTAGACCTCCTTTGGCTCTCTGTACTACAGTGACCCCGACCGAGGCCTACATCAAAGGCTCAGTACAGTCAGCTCAGAACCGAGTGGCGAGAAGGAAGAAGAGTAACGAGATAGAGAAAATGAAAGAGCATCTTGTTGGGAAATGCTTCTTGGCTGATGATCAATGCTGATGTGTCAGCTGCGAGTTCGGGACGCAATAAAGCCTTTTTAAGTTAGAGAGCTAATATGGAATCAGCCTGCCCTTAAGTTGGACCATGATGACCAAGTTAGAGACTTTGAAAATCTGATTTTACACAAACTTCAGAGGCACGGCTTGTAATACCTCAGTAAGCCACAAAGTAAGAGTTCTCCACTGCAGGGAATGTAGAAATAGTATTATGCTACTCCAACATGAAGCCTGGATGTTTACATCCAAACACAAACATGCAAGGCCTGACTGCTGATCCTAAAGGTTTGCAACTGAGGGAGGACGAGGGAAACAAACTACAAAGTGGTAATTAAACAGCAAGATGCAGTGAAAGGCAAAGAGCAGTGAAATGTGGCCTTGCATACAGCGTAAGCCTATTAAGCAACAGGATCTCAAACAAACAATGTGGATTGAGGTTGGCATAATCTAAAAGATTACAAATCAAGGAAACTGAGTCAACAGACATCAGTCTGACCTAGTTTGGCATTACTGTATGTTATCAGCATTTTGCTTCACTACCTGTTCTGAAATGGCCAGTACTGCTGAGAGTCCTTGCAGGCAGTTAATGAAATGATATGCATGACATTTGAAGAAAGATGGTATAAGTATTGATCTCATGCTGTGAAACTTTATCTTAAATAGTTCACTCAAAGACAGACTGTGCAACACTGAAGGTGAAATTGTTAAAATCATTCTATGTTATGTTTTACTTTTTATTTGTATCATACAGTTCATGTGTTTCATCATTAAGTTTATCTCGTATTTTCATGAGTATACATATATATGGTGCATAACAAATTTGCAACATTATGCAATATTTTTTTTAAAACAAACAATATTTTAACATTAATTTAAAATATTTATTTTCCATGACAGTACATACATGCAAAAATCACACTTACATAATAAGATATATGTTCAGTGCAATAAATTGAAAAACAATAAAATACATATATATAAAAATACATTTTTAGCTACTAAATACCGCTACATATTAATATTCGAGAATTTCCAATTCGATTTCATATCGGTTTTCAATTCAAAACAATTCTTGATTCTGGATTGAATGAGTAAAAAACTGAGGCACCATTTCCTGTCTCTTGCATAACGTGTGTCAAGCCTTTCACTGGTGTCACTGACCTTAGTCCACTGAAACACAATATGAAACCAAACTGACAATAAGATAAATCATTAAGATAAATCATAAAGTTGAATCAAAAAGTTAACAAAAATAAAAAAACAGAGCATTAATTAACAAAAACATCTTTCAGTCTCCTGCCTGGAGGAGAAGACCATAATGGGGGGGTTATTAACGTTATGTCTCCAGCTGTGAACAGCAGCCTCTTTGCTGCACCATCAGCTGCAGGCAAACGCTACCGTTGTACAAGAAACTGAGCGAGCGCAGGATTTCTGGGGTGAAACAGACTTAGGACAGGGTTGTTTTCTTCACCTCAGAGTTGGTTCATATTGTTTCATGCAGCAGTTTGTGTTTGTAAACTCGTTTGTTAACACTGATGCAGCACTGCTCCATGAAAATCTCCACGTCAGCAAACAAAGTTGCACGATGACTGCAGAGTGCGCCCACTGTAAATTGTGAGGATGCTGCACTGCCCTCGTATTTGAGTTCCAACGCTCTGTTCCACCAACATCATGGTACTGACTGACATCAAAAAAAAAAAAATTTTACATTTGTGAATTGATTCCAAATTGTCAACAATGAACTTTTTCTTCGCCCATCCCAACTATTTAAATTGGACAAAAGTCTCCACAAATAAAACAGAAAACATTAAAATTTTTAAAAAATCATTCAACATATATGGCTATTTAACAACATACTGATAAAATCTCTTCAGCCTTTTGATAGAGTTGATCATAGTATTCTTGTGTCAAAATTCCACTGTTATGGATGTCAGGATACTGTTATCAAGTGGTTTAGTGACTATCTTAGAAATAGGGAACAATATGTTAGTATAAATGGATATATTTCCAACAAAACCAAATTCTGTTGTGGGGTGCCCCAAGGTTCAATTCTTGGACCTCTCTTTTTTATAATTTATATAAATGATCTTGCTTTGATGTCTGATTCTGCTATGCGCATCCTATTTGCAGATGATACCAATATTGTCACTGCACACTGACTTTTGATCAGAGATGCCAATGTTATTGTAGCATATACCTCAAGATGGCTCTAGATGAATAAACTTTCCTTGAGTGCCAAGAAATCTAATTTTATAGTTTTCCGAAAGTAAAACAAAATTTATTCCAAGCAGGATGCAAAACTGTTTATTAATAGTTCTGACATTAGCCGAGAATCCTGTCTCCTGACTCTTAATTATAGTTTAATATATCCATGTATATCACATTGTAGCATTACCTGGGCCAGTGCACGTTCTTCTTCTCTACGGCACTTTCGGCTCCTCTGTTCAGAGAAGTCAATTTACTTACATTTTCAATATAAATATATATCAGTCTTGTATCTTCATGTATAAATGTTTGTACCAAACTGATTCTTTGCCAATTGTATTTCGCAGCTTCCTAGTATTAAAGTCAGATGTTCACTCATATCCAACAAGACAATCAAGAGATATTTATCTTTCATATTACCACACAAACCGTGGACAGTTCAACATAAAATACAGAGGTCCTTCATTCTGGAATTCTACGCTGCTATTAAGTCCTGTAATTCATTGCCATTGTTCAAGTAAAAATGTGAGTAAAAACTAATTTATTTATCTATTCATTCAAGCTATTCATCAGTCCTTATGTCCACATCCTAGTTTATATTCCAGTAATTTCATAGTTTCTTTTTTGTTTTTCCCTTAAATTGACGTCATCTCTTTGAATTTGTATTTGGGTTGCATTTTGTACTTGCCTTTGTTGTTTAATTGCTAGTTATTTTTAGTTTTTTATGAATAGAGGCCTTGTTTAGGCCCTTGTAGGTCTCTTGTCTACTCTGCACTTCCTTCTGTATTTTAAATTTCTGTATTCCTGTTTCCCTCCGTTAAGTGTTAAATTTAACATTAATTAATTAATTAATTTAAAAAAACAACAACAACAGTGTAGCCACAGCACAATTAAAATAACAATCCCCATCCAATGCATCAGCATAAACACCAATTCTAATTCTCATGTATGGTCCCGATCATTTAAAATTCAACCCATGTAAACATTTCTGCTGCAAAACTTCTCACTATTGGCCCCTTGGATCCTTTGACATCCTGAATCTGCAGCTCACTTCTGAACTTGGCGTGTGTATGTGTGTGTGTGTGTGTATGACATTGCCTGTATACAGCTTTTGCATGCCACTCAGAAATACGGTGTCTGAGTGACAGTCGCAGGAGAGAGAGACCACAGCACACTAGAGCCGATCTGTACACGTGGCCTCACAGCATCCCTGTATGTACACACACACACACACACACACACACACACACACACACACAGGCTGTCTTGCTATCCGCAGCTTTGCTCTGGCACACAATGACGCACGCAGCACAGCAACAGAGAAGAGTTTACATCAACTTTGTAACCCTGTTTCTACTGTACGACTAAAATATTTTTTTTAAATGTATCAGAGTGTTTTAAAGAATGTTTCAAGGGCCTTACTTCACCCTGGGCATGAAGCAACAACATTTGTCTGTTTTATTATCAGTTATATAACTGCAGTCTTGAGCCAAGCAACGTGATTGAGCCAATTGTGATCCAACTGTGCTGAAAATTCCCATCTAACAGCTAGCTGGGCTCAGAGATATACAGTACAGTACATGGAGTTTTTTGCTATGCTTTAAATGTAGCAATCAGTCAATTTCTGTGTCTGTTTCCATTCCTACTTTGACATTCCCCCAGCATTTATGTGTACATGTAACATAACGCAATCGAATGTAACAGCACTACAGCAAAATACCACCTTTGTAAGCCAATAATGTTTATTTTACCATCTTCACTTTTGTTTCCTTCTCTGAAACTTTTTCTGGTGTTTTAAGCCATGTTTCCACAAACGTTTTTGAGGCTGATTTTGATATATCACATTAAACATGGTAAACGGAAATGAAAAAATTTGGAAAAAAGTTCAGCAAAAAAAGTTTTAAATGCAAACTTAAGGTGGTTTTTGCCTTTGTCGAAAAACAGTTCATGCGCAAAATGGGAGATGGAAACAGCTGTGTTGAATTAATCCTGACGTAGCAAATGTTTATCAGCTGCTTCCGCTCCCCAATAGAAGCAGTAGTAGATTCCGCCGTCTTCCCGGATACTATCCCAATGCATGAAAACTCATCCGAAGAACATAATGGCAAGTTTAGATGGTAAACATTACAGGAATGCCACAGTGTTTGGTTTGCGGTCTGCAACCTCTACTTCTTCTACTGTTTATGATAGTCATGTGTAATGTTGCCTATACCGCCATCTTATTACCAAACTATGCGTTGCACCCTAGTTTATTAGCCCCAGACCAGTTGTTGGAAACACTCCTAATTCACATTTGCGAGATTTCAAAAGTTCCCTCTAAATTCACTTCACATTTAATGGAAACGTGACTATAGTCGCTATGTTACATTCAATTGCATTAAACTGTGTAATGCTTTACTGGATTTTCCTTTAACATGCAATACAGGAATGCCCAACGTAGAAGCACTTTAACAGAACAATACTTTAGTCTTTAATTACCGTGAACCTCACAATCAAACAAAATTCTATTATTACAATTGATCACTGCCTATTTTTAAAGCAAAAATCCTAAACATCCTGTTACTCCAGCTTGTCAACTGTGAGAATTTCTTGCATTTTTTTTGTCTTGTGCGACAGCAAACTGAAATATATTTGGGCTCTTCGTCAGACACACTATGTAAAGAAGTTGCTTTGGAACTTTGTCAGACGAAATAATTAACGAGTAAAGGTGCTTGTACTGTTTTTGCAATGCACTGTTTAGACAAAGCAGGATATCAGTGGCCTGCATCAGAACAGTGCATTCTGAAAACACGCACAATGCTGGTGTGGCGAGCATCAACATACCAGGAAGTAGTTTGGATACAGCAGAGCTGTGGCACAGAAAGGCATCATCACATTTAAATTTTCGTCTAAAAAAAATGCAGTTTGTTGTTTGACAAAGATTAGCAAGTACTTAAATGCATGTTGCCACATCAGACTGAGCAGAACAAGCAGAACGATGAAAAAAGAACCTGTTATGAAGTGAGTAAAACATCAGCTTGTTAGGCTGCCGTATTTGCTTTTCTACAAAGCTGTCATCATTGTTTGTGGTAGCAATCAAATTGACTGCAGTCTATAATATGCACAGAGTTAAAAGCAAACAGTTTGCATTTATGAGCTGTGACATTAAAGTAATTAAGTCCAAGAGCAGATAACAAGGGAGGGAGACAGTAGCTGACACCTGTGTTCATCTTTGACTTATTTGCAAAGCAGTCTGCGCTAAAGACCTCGATGGCTCTTTCATAGGGACGATACTGACTCACATTATTACTCCGTTTTAATCAAACACCATCTTGTTATCTGCCCATTCAAGCCATGGTCACAAAGAAGCTCATTAAAACAGCAAATAAATGTGTCCTTTTCAAGCTTCTACTTGCAGCTTCATAGCAGCTGAGTTTAGCTAATGTGTCACATTAGATGAAGCAAGACGGGTTTACTGTTAACATAATGGTTTGATATGTGCAAAACATGTCAAATCATTGCAGCCAATCACCAAAATTGGATCTTTGGTCTGACATCATCGAGGTGGGCGTGGTCTGTCTTTGCAAGGAAGTCTGCACAGTGCAGACACAAGGAAGTTAAGCAGCCTGTGACTACTTTTATTTCAATGATTAGACTGTTCATATAATTTCAGTAGGTTAACATTCTGCTCGACTGGATTATAATGAAATAAGGTGGTGTAAACGCTGGATAAAGTGTAAAATATTGTGTTGTTTTTATGAAAAGAAGCATTTATGTCACTGTCCCACATTACCTGAACATGTTTGCTAATCTGGGAATGCAATGTTCAGATAAAGTGGGTCACCGTTATCTGTTTTATTGCGCTATAAAACTATAACATAATCAACACTGATCAACATGCCTGTCACTCTCCACCTTTGCACCCAGCAGTGTAGACTTCAAACTACAGTCAGATAAAAACACTCGTAAATCTAAATGAGCTTACCTGCATGTAACAGGTTGGCCTATCAGTTTAGCAAGGCTGACAAACAACTTGACAACTGATGTTACACAGACTGACACAAATTTTATTATTATAACATTTATTATAGCAGGAGAAATCACATTGAGACTATGGCTTGGCTGAATTTTGAGGAGAAATGTGCATCAATATTGCCCAGTATTTCCAGCATTCACACTAATCATATGCAGTCTTTTCACTTTAAATAATTTCCAACATGAATTTATTCATTTCAGCGTACCTTACAGTCTCCTGCTTGTATGCAAATAACAAAATGATGGAGGTTGGGGGGGTGCTCTGCTGTGTAATTAACATTATGTCTCTAGCAATAAAAAGCGGCCTCTCTGCTGCATTGTTAGGTCTGGAAAAACCATCACTGCACAAGAGACTGAGCAGGCAGTTGCTCTTGCTTGTAACAATTGACTCAGCTGCTGATTTTGGTTTCTATATCCACACGTACATGGACTCCTTTTCCTTACATTTTTGACCCCTTCTCAATAGTCTCTCTGCTTAATAATGCATTACCAAAGAGTGCTTTTTATCTGTAATCATGCAAAAGAAATACGGTAAAAGAATATTGGGAGGGGCAGGATAGACGATGGAGGAGGGCAGAGATGTAGCCTGATGATTGTAAACAGTACCCGTTGCCAAGCCCCTGGGTGGGCCACACATTCACTCTCACTTTATCTCATTGACACACAAACACGTGCGCGCACACACATGCAGACACACACAAACACACGCACACACTCACACAATACTCTGGCCCGTTGTGCTTCTGTTCAGATCTTCTAGTACAAATCATTTAAGGAGCAGAAAGTGAGAGACCTGACCAGCTGACCTGGAGACTAACCTGACCTTAAGGTGGTCTGTCTGATCTTAAGGTGGGCCAGCTATTAATATATAGAATATATAGAAATATATAGAAATAATACAAATACCTAAGAAATATAAATTTAAGATTAAATAAGTAAATATGCCTTAATATTGTAACGAAACAAATTTAATGTGTTGCATGAGTTGTGTAACTACAGTAGTAAATTGAATCAGGGCATCGGCGATCCCACAGGGTGGCGACAGGACCATCTCACTGTGGACAAGATCGCCCAGCTCTAATTACAGCCCTGCACATAGCAACAGTCAGTTGACCCCTGTCAGTTCCACACAGTAAAGCATTTTTCCTCAGTTTTTAAATAGTTAGTAGAGTTCTGCATCCGGTTGTATTTCGTATTAGCCAGTACCTTGCCCAAGTACCGAGTTCATATCAGGTTTGGTAGTCGCAGAGAAAGTTGGTTTGAGGCAAGAAAACTTCTGCAACATTTTTATGATGTGGCACTGAGACTTGAATCTAACTCAAGGTTCCCAGAGATTCCCAGTAGTGATGTTCCGATACCACTTTTTCCTTCCCGATACTGATTCCGATACCCAAACTTGCGAATCAGTCGATACTCTGTACTGGTCCAATACCAGCGCATAAAAAACAGTTCTTACACACCTCATTTGCCGAATGCAGACATTTTGCTAGTTCTGTTGACACCAGCATTTTTGGCGGCATCAGCAGCGTTTTCCAAATTGTTATCACTATCAGAACAACTCCAATTTCCAGCATTGTGTGTACATGCTTTGTGTAACAAAGAGCAGAAGTCAGGTAGGTGGGAAAACAGCAACTCTGGTATCATCTGAAAATACTTTTAGCTCTATCGCTGGGATCCTCTGGAAGGACGTCCAGTGATACACACCAAAAATACTTCTGCCCAGAGACAAACAAAGTGTGTGAGTGAGAATGTCTGTGCATGTGTGTGTGTACGTGTGTGTGTACGTAGGCCTATGTGTGCGTGCGCGC
>MDSQ01000148.1_pt1 | contig 13440 bp, 4 predicted proteins | sample 1008251 | NCBI WGS metagenome assembly MDSQ01 (sample SAMN05526597, study PRJNA338239) | gut metagenome | isolation source: Hindgut content | host: Naso unicornis | place: Saudi Arabia: Red Sea | collected 2016-05
CTGCTGAGAAAAGGAATAAAAATGTTTCAGCCTCATCGTCGTCGCTGTTGGCAGCAGGTTTGGAGGCTGGACCATCCGGGAAAGAAAAAAAAAAAAAACAACTCGGAGAGGAGCAGCAATCTCTGACCAGACAGCAGAATGCTGAGCCTCAAACAACAAACACAAAACTCGGAGAGAAATTATCTTGGGACTGATCTGAGTCAGAAACAGACAAGTGACAGGGTTACCGGGTTAATTTTGACAGCCAAGCGCTGACAACGAAGGAATTTCATGTGTTATTGTTTCCTGTAGTTTTGATCACAAACAAGAGACAGTCAGCAACAAAAACATCAACATCCATTGTTGGATTCATGCACCGTCTTACTATTGATCTGCAACGTAGAATCTCAGAGTGTGTAACATTTTTCAAAACTGCACACACACACGAGGTATTACTTCTGCTTATTTAGATATTTTTAGTCAAGCAAAATACTGCACTACGTCACAGTCACATGTCTCCTCCAGGCAGGGCTGTGCAGGATCGGTTAGACGAATGTAAGATGCCGTCAGTGGTCATGTGAGAGAGAAACATTCTAGGAGGTTGTTTTTTTCTTTCTTTCTTATTTTTTTTATTTTTTATTTTTTAAAGAGAACGTTGTAATTTTACATTTTTTCATATCCACGGGAAGCACACCATAATGTGTATATTGCCAAAATGCCAATTTGGAATTACTGTAGTTCTGTCAAAAAAAATACAGTCTACAACAAAATAATCATTTTCACTGTCATTCAAATGGTTTCTTTTTATTTTTTATTTGATGAATTCCCATAAGGTATGAAAATGATTTGCTCTTTTCCCACAGCAGTTGTCTTAATGCTCGATATATGATGTTGCACCATTAGGTGCCTGCTGCTCCTGCCTTTACTGCAACCATAGATGTAAAGACAACTGGAAGAAGAGAATAATGCTGTTTTCATTGTCAGGGATTCAACAAAAATGTCCATTTCTTTAAGTATTGCTACAGTGCTTCAGTGTTTCAGTCCTAAAAAAAGGTTAGAATAATTAAAAAACAAAAACAAAAACAGGAAAAAAAACCTGAATCTAAAACCAAACCAGAATTGATTATGACAATGAACACCCGTAGGTAATGTGATGTTTTTTCAGAATAAAGCCACAGCTCCAAACTCGGCCTGGCTGCTCAGACTGCCTCATGACACGACAGAAGCCGGGCCGCTGCTATTTAAAGACATCAAAACCCAAAACAGAACACATTCTGAAAAAACGACAGGTACAACTACAAAGCTCTCTGGACAGTTTCTGCTCTCTCTCACAGCTGATACTCATGCCAACAGTAGCTCTGAATTTATTTTCCTGCTGTCAAACCGACTCTCCATTTCACAGGGAGCGGGTCCTCTCCTCACTCCTCTCTGACTGATGTGAGCGGGAGGACGCAGGCAGGATTACTCACATCACAGAGGCGGAAACAGAACGGGTTAGAGCAGAGAGAGGAGATGGCTCTGAGCGCTGCAGACATGAAGGCAACGCAATTACAAAGATCCAAAACCTGGATCACAAGACCGTCAACACAAGACTTTTACAGCTGCACTGGTTGGTCGGTCAAGATTCAAAATTCAAGACGTTTATTGTCACTCTGGTTGTACAAGTACACTCGTGTGAAATTCTTAGGCTCAGACACTCCATGAAAAAAAAAAACAGTAAGTATAAAGAATAGAAAAGAATAATAAGAAAGATAATAAAATAATAATTTCAAGACAGGATAAAGCAGAATGAGTGAATGAAGCAGTAATGACTAAAGGGATTCCCAAACTTTTCATTCCACGACACCGAAAATAAAAGTGCCAGAGACCGGGGACCCCAGCGACCCCGAAGGTGGCACAAAATACAGTACATGTATTATTAGGCCTATGCAAACAAAGGCATTAACACAAAACAAAAGAACAACAGCCTTACAGACATATATAAAAATAATTTAAGACAGAATATACGAAAGATTACAACCAGAATTAATATAATAATGGGTTAAATATGAAATCTAAACTGCAGATTCAGTGTCGTGTCTAACCACTGAACTACACACACAAAGTTCAGACTGACACCACAGACTGGGGTTAACATCCTGCGTCCCACCTGCAGTTTCATTTGGAGTATTACGACACCAGGTTACGATGGTGGTTTTCATTAAAACATCATTTCATTAAAACATCTGTGCCACAAACAGCCAGTGAACCCACTGACGTTATCTGTAAGCTAGCCAACACTGGGTCCTGTGAATGTTAGTGTGTTTCAGCTCGGCTTAGACTCCAGAGACTCAAGTTCTTTCTGTTAGGATGCACGATATTATCGGCATGTATTGGTATCGGCTGATATTGGCTTCAAAATTAAATATCGGATATCAACCAGATTCGGTCGGATTAAATCACGCAGAAAATATCTCCATGTAAAATATCACTATATCAGCCAAAGTGACTTAAAATAAATGTTCATTTTCCTTAAAGCTGTCTAATTCTGTGTAACATCATCAGCTTATATATCCGACTGAGAAGCACCCATGCAGGTGAGTATGGGTTACAGATCTGTAAATGGGATAATTAATTATTCCAGGTGGATGACGGGTGGATTATTAATTTGTACATGTGGATTCGGATGACGTAAAAGCTGATCAGGGCATCTCTAATAGATACTATAAGGCTTGTATGACAATTTTTTTGAATTTAGGAAAGTATAGTTGCAACGGCCTCCCTTTGACATGTGTGGTACCGCCTGCTGTGCTTCATCTCAGCAAACACAGCAGGTAGTTTTGTTGAGTAGTCAGCTGGCGAGGAGGCGTCTTTCAAAGGGAAATTTGACTCATTCTCCTCAAATTTGACAAACAGAATCAGTCACACAGCGAGGGAGACATTTGGCAGTCCACACAGGGTGGTGGCTTCTTAGCACGCCAAGGCACTCAAAGCACAGGTAACGCATGTTAGCCTGACAGCTAGCTGCAGCAACAGTCTGTCAGAAAAATCTGAGAATATTTGCAGTGTCACAAGTAAACAATCTGCTGCCTGTGCAGTGGTACTGCTGGCAGAAGTCCTTCTTTAGACCAAATCAGTTCTTTCATTCATCCAGGTTCCACCACCTACATCCTCCTTTCAACACCTATCTCACTTGTTCACATGTAACCATGAATGAACAACTGGTGAGACTAGTTCAATGGCTCTTTATTGTTTTTTGGTCTCAAGTAAAACTATTTTGGGAGATACAGTCATTGTTCACACTAGTGACCAGCTGTTACACTGTGTAGCATGAGGAAACTCCCCAAGGAAAGACCTCGTGGTGTGTCAGTCAAAAACGAGCCTGCTCTTAGACGCATCTCTTTTAAATGAACGTTGTTTTGTTTTGTTTTTTTGTAAATGAATTCAAAATGGAATAATTTAGGCAATCTTCTCACCACATTGCTCCCACATGCTCGTACACTGACTAAATGGTGTAAACAGGTGTTGTGCATACGACCAATCAGGTTTGATGAGGTGTGTAAGCAGAAGGGTAGCAACCGCCATAAGGCATTAGTAGAGACAAGTTAACACACCATGGTCCAACAGAGATGACGCGAAATGAGTGACAGTCATAGTTAAATTATAATTATTAGAAATACATTTAACAACTTAAGAGGTGATGTATGAGCATACGTATCCACATTTATACTAATATCAGCGGCTGAAACAAATGATGATCAGTTTGTATTAAACAGTTACTTGGCCATTGTGGTGTTTGATAACTGCATTTCAGCTTTAGTATTTGTCAGTGCTAGGGTATAGATAAAGTAGCTGTCTTAATATTGTCTACAACCTTCTTGCCACACTCAGGTACATTGTGACTCTCCTCCATTCATAGATTTCTAATAAAACACTGTGTGAGTATAAACTCTTACTCTACACAATTCAAATTAACTAATGGAAAACCATGAGTTAATTAAAAAGACGTGAGGAAAAAAAAATTGTAATAAAAGCAGCTTTTTTTCCTTTTTCATTTAATCTAGTATTGACCACTTAAGCACTGCCAGACACCAGTTAGACTCCAATAAATGTTAAGAGAAGCTTTAAACTTCCAACACACATAATCAAGTGAAACAACGCTTTTCTGTGAGCCGTGCTTCACGTGTGCAATAACTGCTGTAGCCTGTCACTGAGTAATGGAAATATCTGTTAATACTTTTTTGTCTGTGAGGGGGAGGAATGCGTAGGTAAACAGAGAGAGAGAAAGAAATGAAGCAGAATGATGAAAAGCTCGTAGTCAAGGAGAATGACAGATAGAGATCGGAACAAAAAGGTGGTGAAATTAATGGTGTTTGAGGTTGAGGCTAAGAGGAGGAGGAACCAGCAGGGAGAAGGCTTTTGATGGCAGAGAGCTGGGGTGGCACGGCTGTTGAAGCGGTAAAAAAATGGGGGTTGAAAGGCAGGTTTAGGCGTTCATTTAATACAAGGGATGGGGGTCAAGAGCTGAGGTGGCTTGGAGAGGAAAGTGATAGAGGTTGTCTAGTAGTTGGGTTGGAGGAAGTAGGAAAAGGTTTGCATGACAAGGACACTACAGGTATGTTTTCCGGCAATGAGCAATGAAATAGGTGAAAAAAGGAAGGTGACTGTAAAAGAGCATAAAGCAGTTGGTGAAAAGAGGAAAAGAAGAACTTAGCTTCGACTGCTTGGGAAGATGAGGATTAGGGATGACGGTTTGTTGGAGGCCACAGCTAGGAGGAGAAAGAGGGGGATCAGGACTAAATGCAGATGGGGGGATGTGAAGAGTGAGGAATGGGGGGGTTGTTGGAGGATAGACGGATGTGGGGGAGGAGGTCTTCAGAGGAGTGGCCATCTGTTGTTTCTGCTGTCCTGTGGTGAAGACTGGCGTCTTTTATAGCCAGGCCCCTTCCTTTGAACTTGAACAGAGCGATTTTTGTGTCTGTATGTATGAGACAGAGACAGACACAGAGAGAGAGACACACAGAGAGAGACAGAGAGAGAGAGACAGAGAGAGAAAGAAAGAGAAAGAAAGAGAGGCGCATACACAAAAAAATCACAGAATCAGCTTCGGATGAATGCAAAGACTTTCCTCTTATCTGCAGGTGACCAGGATTGACGGCACCATCGACAGCCCCCCATGCCTTAAAGTCACCCACAAGACATTCGGCACCCAGAACAGTAACGGCGACATGGTGTTTTGCCGTCTCAGCATGCCTGTGGAGTTCCACTCCATCTTCAAATCCAGTCCTGTTGTGGACATGAACGGAGTCCATGAGGAAGACACCCTGAAAGTGAAACAAAGGTAGTTTATAAAGTACCTCATGCTGTAAGCAGCTCTGTCCATTGCATTATACCCATCAAGGGCGTAGGTTTGGTCTCAGCATTAGTAGGAACACATCAGCCCCCAAAACCAAGACCACCACAGATCACTCCCATTTCTTAATCATTCAAGAGACTCAGAAAAGCTAACAATAAAATAGGTTTGTAAGCAAGTGTGCTGGGAAGCTCTGGAATGATGTGTGGGAAAGAAAAAGCTATTTGAAAACAAGCCCCAAGGCTGTGGCTTTAAAATCAAAGAATACTTTTATTTATCAGAACAGTCAGAATCAGTGCAGAGGAGCAAAGGAAACACCTCTCTTTCTCTCTCTCTCTTTCTCTCTCTCGTCTTAATACAGCTAACTTAGGGTCACAGACCCTTTTTTATTGGGTTGCCAATTGGAAGAAAAGTTTCTTTCTTGCTACAGTGGTCTATTTAACTCAGAAGCATTGTTTGTCCTTTACTAAAGAGACATACAAATTGTGCAAATTGTATGAGAAACTAAGAAATTAAAAAATGGGATTATAACTGTATCATTATCGTAATAAACACATTTAAATTCATTAATACAATTATTGTTGTGTTCTTTTTCAACATTTTATGTGTTAACGAAGATGGTTATGCAAGTCATGAAATTTTTTTTTAAGTTTGGGTCCTCAGGAGACCGTAAACTTCTTCTGTGGGTCTCAAGCTTAAATGGTTTGGGAATCCGTGATCCATTACAACTTCACTGCAAACATTATGTGTTATAGTTTAACAAAATAATGATATGGGCATATCTCAACTGTCCGTATGCAATGCTTTGATAGCTACTACGTTTACATGGTAGTGAACAAGTGAACTATTCAAGGTCAGGTTCAGTTAGTATGCTAAATATTTGAAGTAATGGTGTTGAAGTCAAAGACGTCTTATAATGATTTTAAACATTCCTCAGCAAACCAGAACTATCCGTGAACTTGATGATCTCCTGCTGAATGTGTTTTCTTTTAGATATCCATTGAGATCAGTGAGGCACAGTGATGAAAGCAGACGAGTGGACTACAGCAGCATCACTACGGTATTAAACACACAAATAACACTTTTTTGATTTGAGCACCGTTTGGTTGCATCCGTTTTAAACTGTTGCCTGTGTTGTTGCAGTACTACCACTCAGTAAGGGTCTTTGCCGGCCAGGACCCTGCCGGTGTGTGGGTTGGATGGGTTACCCCAGACTACCATTACTATAGCAACAACTTCAACCTCGGTAAAAACCGAACAGTCACGGTTACCCTGGGTGATGAGCGAGGGCGAGTCCATGAGAGGTGAGACTATGTCAAGTGAAAAACCCACTTCCTTTTGCAACTGGCGTCTTGCTTTTGGACAATGAATTACTGATTTATCACACTTTGTAATAGTTTTTAAATGTTGAAAATGTTTTAAATGTTGATGTATTTGCCAACAACCATACCTTTTCCTGTGGGCAACCACACGGAAAGGCTGCTGTATAAACAGATAACTAATAATGCTATTGAAAAATGTCTCTATATCTGCCTACAGCTACATTATATTGTGTTATAAACCATTTGCTGAATGTTTATATACTGCTTATGAATGCCAGTGTTAAAGGTGAGGGTTACTGTAAAGGGTTTTTCCAACCAAACCAAGATGGATGACTGATATTTGCACTCCAATAGTGTGAGGAGGAGTAATTGCTACATGGTATGGGGCGGTGATGTGACGAACGCTGCTCATGCCTCGAGCCGCAGTAACATCGACTTGGAGATTGGCTGTCTGATAGACCTGGCAACTGGCCTGGTGACGTTCACCGCCAATGGCAAGGAGATATCCACATCCTACCAGGTAAATGTATGTCGCAAAAGCTGAAGGAATAAACCATAAAAGACCGGCTGGGCTTTATACAGATGTGAATAACCTTTATTGTTGTTGCTTATAAATACTGAATTTATTTTGGGCCTTGTAAGGACTTGCAGATTACCCTCACGCCGTTGGGAGGTTAAGTGAAGTTTTTTAATTCACAAAACACGACGGGAGTTTCACGGGGAAAAGACGTTGCAGTAATCTCCCAAACAATTGGAGTGAATGGTGACTGGGACTCACTGACGCCATGTTTATTGTAGCCTGTCGCTCCTAACATGGTAAACACAGACCTTTGTTTACATGCTACTCGCAAGTCCCGCTCCAGCAGCAGACACCAGACTTGCTCTCAAATTGATCCTGCACATAGGCAAAGCTTTCCTTGGTTCCTCCTGGAGCTTTAGTGCGAGCTTTAGCACATGAATGTGGCTCCCTTCTTAGGAGCTACAGGCTACAGTAAACAGTGAGGCTAAAAACATGGTGTCAGTGAGGTTTTTGAAAACAATTTGGCATGTTGAGGCTTCAGGACACTTGGATTATTTTGGACAAACAGTATGGAGGCATTTTATAGTTTTATTGTGTATGTTTATTATGTTTAAATCGTGGTCACCATTCACTGCAATTGTTTTTGAGATCTGAGGACATCCAGGAGGTGCGGGTTATAAAAACCTTGAGAGCTGACGATTCAGATAGAGACCACATCGCTCCTGCAGTTCTCTGAGCTCTGATATTCCCCTCAATAACCACAGTGCCGGCAGGAAGACGACTCTCTGTATGTGTGCTTTTATTTTGTTGAGTTTCACTGCAACTTCACCACAGAGAGGAAGATGAGGCAGTTTTACTTTTGTTATGTAAAAACATATTTTTGGTACTTTAGGACTGAAAAGACTTCCCACTTTGCAGGTAAAAGATAATTCAGGTTTCTGACCGATAGCTGATTTCAATATCAGTGACTTAATTAGTAGCTGCTATAAGAGAAAGTGAAATTGCTAAATATTCATCTGGTGACTCAGAATGGGCAGTATAATGAAAAAAGGAACAAAATGTATGCAACAGAAGCAGAGATGTCATCTGGCATCTATTACCCGCAATTTAACCCTTCTTTGGTGGATGTGAATCGGGACGTGTGTGTGTGAACAGTCTCACACACACACACACATATATAAATGATAAATAACATCATCAAAAATGTTTCAGGAACATGGAAACATGTTTAAATACATCTTGTAATTCACAGTTAAAATTTATTCCAACATATTGAGTCATGATAAAACTCAAGTTGTTTGTACTGACCAAATTCAGTTCAGTTCAATTCAGTTCAGTTCAATGTAATTCAATTCAAAAAACTTTATTTTGTCCCTGAAGGGCAAAGTAGTTGCTGACAGCTGAAATGTCCTTTACGGAACTTAAAACGAGCACCATAATTTAAAAATTAAAACAACTTAAATCCTGAAGTCAAAATGTTACTAAAATCAGGAGTGAAAATACACGAGTATTTCCAGTAAAATGCATTTAATGTTTAAATCTCACAGTATTTATACTGCAGGAACATGACCTCTGTTATTACACTATTAATTGATAACATCATATCTCATATTTCACTTGTGATTATTAGTTTGATCAAATAACGTGTAATATTCTGTTGGGTAGTTACTTGTACCTGATGCATCATATTTAGAAATAAATCATTTGTTTAGTTGGTAAAATCTGTAAGGTAACTGGTGCAAAGTAATGGAGGAAAAAGAAGAAATTTCTCTCTAAATTTAGTGGAGTACGTGTATAAAAAGTACAGAACTGCTGTACTTTTACAGAGGAACAACTCCACCTCAGTGTTCAGTGATTATTTTCTGAGATAAATGTGTTTAAAACCTGTGATTTTAGTAACATTTTGATTTATAGTTTAACATCTTCACTGGCATTGGAGGCTTTTCATTTCAGGTTTTTCATTAAGAAAGCATCTTAAAGTTTTCATGCATGCAGTTTATGTCTGTATTCAGTAATACAATAAGAATAATTTTCTGTTTTTTAGGGCTTTAAACTGAGCTTGATAAAGTTTAAGAAGATAAATCCTGATGTGGCCGCTGACTTTGATGTCTGCTGTCTGCTCTGTAGAGGGCGCTGTGGCATCAGGAGAACACAGTGAGATGCAGGGAGGAGGGAGGGAGGGGGAGGCTGTGAAGGCATGTTTAGGCTCAGGCTGAGAGGATCGCCCTGCTGTTTATTCGCTGCTGCAGAGATCAACCTGGAGGAGGAGAGAAGGGGAGGAGGGGGAACGGCTGGCACTGCAATGCAGAACATCAAATGAGGAGGAGGAGGGAGGGGACTGCCGGCTCTGCAGAGAGCAGCCTTTTTTCCGAGGGAAGGTTCAGGGATTCCCTGTCGCTTTGGAAAACATCCACTAGAGAATCAGCAAGACCAGCTCAGGTTTCAAACTGATCGATGTTTGAAAACGATTAAAGACCTGATTTCAGTTTTTACTCGATTCGATAATAACAAGCTCGATCATTGTGAGTACTTGATTTTTCCCTGTAATTTATTTATTTCAAATGACACAAATCAGACACAAGTGTAAAAAAAATAAAATCTTTAATACAAAACAGTGACACGAAACAAACAGGTTATGATTAAAATGTTTAATCAGTGGAAGAATTACGTGTAGATAAAGATGTCATGTAGTGTAAATATTTTGTATGTCTTAGATGTATGTTTAATTTACATCATGTGCCGAGAGAAGTGATGAGTAAAAACATAATAATAATAATAATAATAATAATAATAATAATAATAATCCTTTAAATGTAAGTGATGATACTGAAATCTTGTTAGGATCATAGAATCATATCTATGTAAAGTAAATGTTTGTTGTACATGTGCGCAGTCATTATTTAAGACCCAGCTTTTGATTAAAGCTGCATTTGGCAAGTTTGGGGTAAAGCTCATCAACTTTTTGTGTTCTGTTTGGAAAAAATGTCATAATACCCATAGACAGCTGTTAGTAAGTGACGTGGTGTGAAAGTATCGTGAGATCTCTGTGTTTTCCCATCATGCCTCTGTATTCAGGATTGATAAAAATCCTATCACTCCCGTTCTATTTGACCAATCAGTGACGCTCTCTGTACTCTCTGTCCTGATTGGCCAATCTAAGCTGCACTTCTCAGCAACTAGTGACATTGGTACAGTTGATTAGCTCACCGTGCTCTGACTCGCCTCTGCTGACAACAGAGTGTCTGCATGCCACACTGTCAGTCGGCTCGAGCTCAAGCTGAAACGGACCAGTTTACTCCGCTGCAACTTTTCCTGTTTCATCTCAGTTAAAACCGGACTTGAGCGACAACAAACAAAATAAAGCGTGAGCCAGCACATACGGCTGCAGTAGAGTTAACGAGTCTCATGTTACAGCTAATGTTAGCTTGTTAGCACATTAGCATGAGTTACCTACTGGAGCTTTAAATACAATGAACAAAATACATACATGTTTTCACAGAGCCACGCTGTGGGGACTCACCTTCCTTATCGGAACAAACACCCTGTCCCCACATCGTGAACCAGTACATTTAAAAATGTGGTGTGTGTGTGTGTGTGTGTATGAGAAGCTATTGATTATCTGATCAATGAGCTCACAGGGCTCAACAACTCCTCCAGTTCATGTCTGAAAACTTGAACTTTCTCTTTAAAGGAAATAAAGAAGTGTGAAGTCACAATATCCTAAATTTAGTTGTCCATACAAAGTGCAGAAGACTTGAGAATTTACTGATGTGTTGTTACACCAATGACATCACTGGACTGGAAATACTTCAGAGACTGGTTCTACGAGCCACGTCATCAAACTGCATCTGTTGTTTTCCCTGTTTGGATGGAGAGACCTCTCCATACTGTGTCTGTGCAGCTTTAAAAGAGTAAGTGTAGAAAAATTTCCTATCTAGTTGTGTTTTGTATTTGTGGATAACTCACCAGTTCAGCTAGGCCACTTCCTGACACATCCGCAGGTGAGCAACATCAGCTTCTCTCTGGAGTCGAGTCCTCTCTCCAGTCGGTTCACTCTTCAACGTTGACATTCAGTTTAAAAAGGCAAATACTTATATTTTCATATTTTATTTGCTGAGACAAAACTTTATCATCGTCTCCCCTCGTGTCTTCAGTGTGGCGTCCTTTGTTTCTCTTTTTTTCCACTTAAAAAAGTTGCTTTTACAACACTACAGCACCCCCTAGTGCAAGGTCAGTACGAATCTGCTTCTTTCAGCCTGACAGATCTGTTTCAACAAAGACACTCATCATAACACTGTCAGAATGTTTATTTATAACCAACATTAAATGAAACTGTGCCAGCAGAAGAAATAAAGATACAAAAAGTACAAAGTATAAAATCATTTATTATTGACATTTAATGTGATGTTTTTATAAATACTCTGTGCTGATATGGTTTTCATTCCTGATGATAAGTGAAGAACAGAAAAAAGAATGTGTCTGTGGTTAGCACAAGTTTTCTCTCACCCTTTTCCTCCGAGTGGTGAACTACCAAACAGTGCATATGAGAAAAAGATAAAGACTTTTTAACATCGACGTGCTCTTCATGCACAGACAGCGGCCGTTACATACATGTGGCCGCCAGTAGAAGGTAGTAAAGTTGAGAGAGAAGGAGACCTAAACTCCTTGGACATATTTAAGCAGCAAGGCAAAGTCAGATCCGTTTCTGTCTTTCTGTTAAAAAACAAAAAACAAACAAAAAAAACAGTTTCAGTGACAGAGGCAACGTAGAGCTAACGTTATGTACGGTAAAAACTGGATTTAACTCAATGTCACAAAGATGGTAGTAAAACACAAAACTCTGCCCTTTTGGTTTACTGCGTTCACAGCCTTAAGATGTCTTACACAGTGTGGATGAAGCAGTGGTACAGCACCTGTGTGTGAGGCGTGGCAGTCCGCGGCAGCACCTTTAACCTTCCGCCTAACCGCCGCTCGTCTGAACTCCTCCGTCTCACGGCTGTTCAGAGTCAAACTGTTCCTCTTCTTCAAGTCAAACATGGCTCACGTTAAGTCGCCTCAGCTCCAACGTCTGCCCGTTATTACTCCAAAACACGGTAAACTGTACCGAAAAGCGCCCTCCTAACATTGACGTTCATCAGTTGACGGACTCGCCGTCATTTGTAATTGTTCAGCGACAAGCACCGTCTCTTGTTTGAACCCACGCGCGTCGACAGCACCAGCAACCCCCAGAGAAGCCTGAATCCAGCGGCCGATGCCGCCATCTTGCGACGGCCACCAGTACTGCAGCGAGACGAGGAGGCTGCAGAGTCAGGACTGCATTTCCACGACCCTGCGTTTTCGCCACAGCGCCAAAGTTTATTTATTTTTATTTATGTATTTAAGTCAAAAGTAAAGCTTATGATAGTTTAATGTAAGGGTGTTAGGCTAGCCTGTTTGAGCTAACTTTAATATCGTCGCGACGTTTCAAAAAATTTCACAATCAACACAGGTGGGGTTAGGCCTCATTTAGGCCGTTATGTTACACAAGTGGTTAAAATTTACCGGTTTGAATGTCCCCCAGAGCCAATAGCATAGATAACATACAATTATATCAGGAAAACTGAAGACAGCATTATAAAAGCGGGCTGAGGCTGGATAGTGACGCTGTTCACAACTAGTCTATTAAAACTTTCACTTCATGCTCAGGCTTGACTCTGGCTTTCACTGAAAAATCAGTAGGCTATTTTAGCCCAGAATGCCAAGTTCAGGCTAATCATATGATGTCATATAATGTTTGACAATTAAACAGTAATATATACTATAAAATAAAAAATAAAAAACATGAGTAGACCAGTTTCCAGGGTTTAATTCTGCATTTACAAAAAGCAGCAATGAAAAATCACTGATGATTGCAGTGGTGGTGCTTCTGACACCTCTCGCACTAGCAGCTGTCATCCACTAGATGGCAGTAATGTATTTACATTATTACCATTCTTTTAGTTAAGATTTGTTTTTCTTTATTATCTTCCTGTCAATCAGTTAATTTTTGTATGTTTTCTGATTCTATTTTTAGCTGTATTTCTTCTGAATACTGACATCATCCATCAGCCTATTCATATATATGTTAATAAAAAGACTGAAGGCTGTAACAGCAAGTCTTTCTACAAATTAACTGTGATATAGGCCCTGCAAAATGCCAACAAATGCTTTAAGGCTGCATTCCTTAAAATAATTTTATTGAAAAGTAACATTTAATAGGGGTCCTATCATCCAGCTCTTCATCTTTGAGCATCTTATTAGCCTCTTTT
>MDSQ01000149.1_pt1 | contig 13439 bp, 8 predicted proteins | sample 1008251 | NCBI WGS metagenome assembly MDSQ01 (sample SAMN05526597, study PRJNA338239) | gut metagenome | isolation source: Hindgut content | host: Naso unicornis | place: Saudi Arabia: Red Sea | collected 2016-05
TCGATATTAATCAAGAATATGACTTGAATGGACAAAATCAGCAGTAACGTTTATTACTTCCTGAATGTACCTACGCTGTCGTGTAAATATACGTTTATTGGCTGACTTGACTAACCCAGCACGTATCCTTCATTTCTATTCGCTACAGCAGCTGTCAATCAAGAGGCAAGTCCCGCCCTGGACGTTACTCATATTTCTTGACGGTTTTCACTCGGTAACACAGGCAGGGAAAAACTCACTTTATCCGGTTTTGGTAGAATTGCCCCTGATGGCGTTGATACTGCGGTCCTGCTCTGTGTAGCCCTGGATATGTTTGATGTTTTCAAGCCGGAGTTACGGCTCATCATCCCCATATTTTGGGTGAAAAGTCGCAGTGGGAGCCGCAGTATATTCGTCGCCATTTCTCCAGTTGCTCTAGCCCGGTGGAGAGAGCCTCTATGGGTGGGACTGGTATGACTTATATGGGCGTGTCTTGACGTTGGACAGAAGGAGGAAAACACACACACTTACCATTTAGCTGTATCAAATGCATTTATCCGTTATTCACTGTAAAATTGAACTGTGTCGTGTCACTGAGACATTTGTGAATCCTCTGACTTCCTCACTCAGATTTACGTAGCTATATGCTGTTGACAACACAACTGCAAAATTCCATTAAAAAATGAAGTTCTTTTTAAAGCATTTACAATCATTATTAAATACACATTATTATATTATATAAATACACATACACGTAAGACTAAATTTGTAGAAGATTGGGACATATGTAGTATTTTAGTCCACTGAACCAAATTAAATCAAACTCTTTAAATACTGAAGGTCTTCCCAGGGTTCTGACTTTGACAGTCAGCCAGTCCATTAGATCATTGTATGTTAACTTCGCTCTATACAATATAATGGGTAACTTTTATTTCTTTGTGCCTGTGAAATTAGGCAAATTGAAGAAATGTTTTTAACAAAGTAAAGTCAGAAAACAAAACAAAACGATTATTTAAAAAACAACAACAACAACAACAAAACTTTTTTCCAAAATAATTTGTTTCCTAGTGTAGCGTCATCAAACGGAACAGCGCGCGATGCTGGCTACTGCAGCACTTCCTCGAGCCAAAGGCATGAGAGCGCGCTCCACGGCGACGCGCGCGGAGGGGAAGTGCAAAGACGGAAGAACGGACTTTGAATAAACTTGCCAACTTCAACCTAACTGGCTAGAAATACAGTTAGTTAAAATGTTACAGACGAAGTGTTTACTAATTTCGGTTTAGTTAGCTTACCCAACGCCCCGTCTACATCCAGTCACCGCCCTCTCTACTGGCCAAACGGCACGACCGGTGGATTCCAGCAGTTTTCAAACAGACGTTGCACTTGCTCAACCGACCCGAAGTCATTCACCGTTGTAAAGCCACAATTAAGCTACTAGCTGCCGTAGAAGTGGTGTGATAAAAGCTGCATTTAAAGTGTTTTAACGTCAAACACAACCATTTCGCTGGCTCATCGAGACTCGAGGTTTTTCTCCTTGTGGGAAAAGTTGTCCGTGGTGGTGGTGGAGCCACCGAGGCCTGCAGTTCAGGAGGCTGCATGTGTTGGGTGTACTGGCGAGGAGTGACTCTTACAACGTTAGCTCAACACTCAGAGACATGTCGGCCCAGGCACAGATGCGAGCGATGCTGGACCAGCTCATGGGGACGGGAAGAGACGGTAAGCATAGCTGGCTGTAGTTATATCGGTTTCCGATTAAATCAGAATAGGAGTTTTGTGACTAGCATTAGCCGCAAAGCTAACCAATCTGCTAGACAGTGACAGCGAGGCATGCTTTACAAACAAAGCTAACAGTTAGCTAACATGAGGATAGCCAGTCGCCTAGCTACCTGTTGTTTTTTTAAGTTTGACTTTCCATGACAAGTTAAGTCGTTGCAAACATCTAAAAAATTAAATTAATAACATTGTAGCATTCTGTTTGCTCATGACCCATAGGCTTTTTTAGTGGCTCCGTTTCTTGCTAACGTTACCAGATGTTGTCATGTTATTGAAAGCTAACGTTACAGCAGCTAACTTTTGATTTTACTGGTAAGGCAACGTTTCAGATGACTCATTCATCGCAAGTCTGTACCTCAGTGATTTAATACATATCAAGCTCAGTTATAGTCGTGAACCTGCTGACGCACGCGTTAAGTCACACGCTAGTAAGTTGTCAATCTTTTCTTTTTTAAGGTGATACCATGAGGCAGAGAATTAAATTCACAGATGAGCGAGTCTGCAAGAGCCACCTATTGGATTCATGTCCTCACGACATCCTGTCTGGCACCGTGAGTATCATGATAAATATATTTTCTATTATTTGTAATCAGGGAACATTATCTTTTATTAAATTGTCTCTAGTTAGAAAGTAATGTGATTGTTGTTGCCATTGGTATCGGTCATCTCCAGTACATTTATCCTCAAACGATAGAGAGACTGAAAACTTTAACACGCTGATTTTGACGTATAAGGGTGTGCAAGTTTATATATTGTGAACAAAGACTACTTTTCATCTGATCCTTACTCAGATGTTTCACAGTCTTAGGATCAGATTTTAGGCAAAAATTCCAGAAAAAGAGGTGAAGCACGGATAACAACAGCACAACCCTGACAGAATGAAATGGAATGGTGCTTGCGACTCATGTTTTGGTTATGAATTTGTGCCAAACTTTGTCTCTTAACAACCGAATGTTGCTTCTAACTTGTCTAATTACTTTGTATTAGCTGGGAGACTGTGTATTTAAAGGGCTACAGTACGATATATCTGATGTGGATGTAAACACTTTTAAAACAGAAAATCACTACTTTAACCTCAAAATCATCATTTATTTTCCAATACAGTGTGCAGCTATTTCATTTGAAACTAGTACTAAAACTGCTTATTTCAATACTTTGACTGCACTGTACATAACCAGGTAGTATGTATGCCATAAAGCCATACAGTCAGCCCCAAGACTGTGATTCAAAGGATAATACTTTTACAGTCCCTAATGTGATGCCATGTGAATTAATCAAAGTCATTACATTTTAGCATTAGGGAATTATTGGCAAAGCATCACTAGATGAGTGAAATGATCTGACTGATTTTGCAGAGAATGGACCTGGGGGAGTGTATGAAAGTGCATGACTTGGCCCTCAGAGCAGACTACGAGATCGCCTCTAAGGAGCAGGAGTACTTCTTTGAACTTGATGTAAGTCACACACACACACACACCATAATTTCTAATTATGTATAGTTTTTTAGCAGGTTATTTTCTCTGATTCCACTGTAGTCACTGAATGAAACAGTCTTTTTTTGGTCTAAATAGTCTAAAATCAATATCTGCCAAGTGCTATTGCCCACGAAAAAATTGGGTTTAACCAGTAAATAAAAAATAAAAATAAAAAACCCTGGCTTTAATGTCACACCAAGCATTTCAGGTTGGATTTGGTTAGGTTAGGTTAGGTTAGGTAGTTTATAGTCCTTAAGGAGAGAATTAGTTCTCACAGTTTGGTGCACACATGATGATGGTAAATTACTCTGAAAAGAGTAAAGTGAAAATTGTCTATGTAATGAAAATGATTCTACTTTCTTTTGGATAGTTGTAAATGCAATGAAAATGATTCTACTTTCTTTTGGATAGTTGTAATTTCCTACTTGCATCACCTGATGATGTAATGCTTGCATGAGAAGTCTGAGGTTTAATTTGATTGATCGAGAGCAGGATGAAAAAATCATTTACATTCATAACTAGCATTAAATAAAAACATTTTCCATCAGAGATCATAAGGTATATTTTAAAAACCCATTAATATACTGTGTTTTCTTACAGGCTGCAGAGCATCTTCAGTCCTTCATCGCTGACTGCGACCGCAGGACCGAGCTGGCCAAGAAGAGACTAGCTGAGACACAGGATGAGATCAGCGCTGAAGTGGCTGCAAAGGTGACAAACTCACTCTTGACATTGTTAGTTAGATTTTTACCTGGTCTTCATGAATGTTGTGCTACCTGTAACAGGGAATAATTGATATCCCAGGTAAATGCAAAGAAACATTTTTAGAGCTAAGAGCTCATGTTTTCACTTTTCTTACTTCTCATGCGTGGAAAAGGCTGAACGTGTCCACGAGCTGAACGAAGAGATCGGGAAGATGCTGGCCCGGGCAGAGCAGCTCGGAAGTGAGGGGAACGTTGATGAAGCACAGCAGTTGCTGGAAAAGGTGGAGAAGACCCGGGCCTTGAAGAAAGAAGCAGAGGTCTGAACTTCAATAACTGCTTTGTTTATCTGAAAATATTTTTATATGCATGTCATAGCCATATTTACATACCTGGATTATTTGTTACTCTTTGTGAAGGTATATGGTTTACTGACATTAACATTTAATTTCATCAGTGACTCAATGACTGAACTGTAACCAAAGGAAGTTACACACAAAACCTTCTCTTAAATTTCATAATGACGAAAGTCTGTTAGGGGAGATATTGAGTGAATTCTTTGTGTTGAGAAAGATTTTAATAGATGTTGTATTTCCCAACATAGCTTACACTTAAGTCCAGGCTCTATCATGCATGCTCTCTGAAATGCAAATTAAAATCTGTTGTTTTTTATCGTGTATCTTCAGTTTATTTGATACAACTTCATAGTTTCATAACATTTGTTCTTGCAGGATGTGTACAGAAACTCGATGCCAGCCTCCAGCTTTCAACAACAAAAACTACGGGTGTGCGAGGTGTGCTCTGCCTACTTAGGTCTTCACGACAACGACCGTCGACTTGCTGATCACTTCGGTGGCAAACTGCACCTTGGCTTCATTGAAATCCGTGAGAAGCTTGATAAGCTAAGAGTAAGGGGTGCACTGGAACTGGCACTTAATTTGCATAAGAGATGCTATTTTTGTATTATACAGAGCAAAAAACAATCAGCTTCTAGTATTTTTCACTTCTGTGCTATTTTTGTTGTGTACAGAAAGCCGTTATAGAGAAACAAGAAAGAATGCGAATGAAAAGACGAGAGGAACGTGAAAAAGAAGATGAAAGAGAACGACAATGGGAGATGGAGCGGGAGCGGGAACGAGAGCGTGAAAGAGAGCGAGAATGGGAGAGAGAACGAGACAGGGAGAGAGAGCGAAGGAGGTAAAACAGATGAACTTCTGCCGTCACCATTTACAAATTAAAAGTTCAGTGTCATCTGGACAGGGAAACTGATTTGTGATTGTATTTCAGGTCAAGATCTAGAAGTGGAGACCGATACAGGTAAGACTGTTTTGAGCACTTTATAATTTCACTGCACTTTGTGCTCTAAACTGTAGCTGTATGTAGGTGTACATGTATGCTGCTGTTATATATTAGTATAATTTCCACACAAGACAAACTTGTAGTGGTGGTTCAATGATTTGTTAAATTTTTTTGAATAGTTTAGCATTACAAAATTTAACACAAGGTTGTAATGGTATACAAAACCAACTGTGAAACTGCAGAGTTGATGTATCGGAAAAATCCTTAGATGTTTTTCAAATATTAAACAAGTTCTAAAACTTAGTACGATAATAATTTTAGGAGGTGTAAAGACAGTTTTGTTGGGTTTTGAGAAATGATGCACCTAATGACTTTGGCTAACGTGTGCTCTGCCAGCTGTAAACAAAATTGATCCCGAGATAAGATGCCTCAAGATGCTTCAGTATTAAAGCCTTTACCTCTGAATCTACGGCTGATAACAATGCAACCTACATGCTCTTTTTTTAACTTAAAGTGAGATTTTCTTTTCCATAATTTTTCTTGTAGGGATGGAGGCAGTTCTTCCTCCCATCGTTCGAGGCGCCACCGCTCCTCTCGTTCCAGAGAAGAAGGTGGAGATCGGGATCGTGAGAGAGAGAGGAAACATCGACACAAGGACAGACATCGCTCCCGCTCCCACTCTCACAGGCACAAAAGGAAGAGGTGTGGCTTTTATTCTCCTCTGATACTTTCTTTAAGTATCATCAGGATAGAATGAAGGGTCTGAAATTGTAACTTAAATAAGTTCTCTCAGACACTCGGCTAAATGCAGTTCACAAGTGGTGTTGGCCTGTCAGCTCTCATATTTACAAGTCCCATTCAGAACACATGAACAAAGTTAAAGCATTAAAAGTCAGCAGAAAAAGATTAGGTTGGCTGTTCTCCCAAGTGTTAACTGATTTAATACCTAAATAGAAATTTATTTTGTGAAAATTTTTGATGTTCAGTTTGACATGTAATACACAATGTAGTTGACTTGAAGCAAGACTTAAGTCTTATGAATTCATTTAGTGTAGAAATAATTATTGGATCAATCAGGCAAAAAGCAGAATAGTAATAAAAAAAAAAATAGAATGCATCACCCTGTCAATAATAATAATAATAACAATAAAAACTCATTGAGAGTAAAACCTTTTTAAGAGTGACTTGGCCAAGAGAGCAGCATAAACCATTCTTACAACAGTAAACACAAACAGTACATGTGCAGAGTTCATTTGGCACACTCTAACCTGGAGAGGACAATAGCTGGTCAACATGCACTAAAACATAATGACAAACATTCGGCTGTTAACAGTGTTCACAATATTATATCATAAAATTGTAAAAAAAAGGAAATTGAAAATTAGGAGCAGTTGCAGCGACCTAGAGAACTACACTCTTGCTCTTTTAAAATGAGTTGAATTCCCATAAAGTAATCAAATCAGATAGTAGAAGGTCCATCTGTGCATCATTCTAGGACCAAGGGGCAGTGTATTAGAAGGCTTTTTTGCCTAATTGAGCTCTGACTCTAGGGACCGACTTCTGTAGGATACCCTGAGAGTGCAGTCTAAATCAATTTAGGTTTCTTGTTTAACCTGTAAGAAAATCTGTGAGTGGAAAAGGATTGACAGTGTGCAGTTGTGTACAGATAACAGTGATGCACATATTTGCTACAACCAGTAATAAAACGTAAAGCGCAAAGATATACAATATCCAACTTCATCGGGTACTGGTCAGATGCAGTCATAAACAAATCTCAATAATCCAATAAAGGTATTTTTTTTTAAAAAAGTTGCTGAAATCTAATGTTTCCTAACTAGGAGCGAAAAACTTTTTAATGTCTAAAAAAGAAACCTGCGTTCAGCTCTGTCGCCAAATTGTAAATCTATCATAAAAATAAACAGTTTACAAATTATACCATTAAATTGATTTTTGTAAAAAGTCTTCGAGAGACAAAACCCAGAGCTGGAAATGAACTGGATTCCAGCTGATTTATGAGATTTCTGTTTGTGTTCTTATATCTGAGGAAACCTTATTTCATGGTTCTGCAAAAGAAGAAAATGGGCTCATGCCTGCTGCAGTAAATCAGCTTGTGTGCGGTCACTGTGTCCACAAAGTCAGTCTCCAGTTCACTGATAATGGATGTGTTTCATGACCACATCATTATCGGTGTGAGCTCTATAGTTTCGCACTCTCAGAGAATTTTTAATATTCTCAGATGGCCACAGGACTTAATGTGGTTTAATGCTGGATTTTTCCTTTTTTGGGAAAGATAAGAAGGCCTGTTGGGTTGAAAAACCCAGAGCTCCACTGTGTCTAATAGTCTGTGAAAAAAGGGACTATTTTGGGCCATTTTGAAACTGCACAACACTTCCTCTTATTAATCACCATGTCATCTTTCTACGCAGACAAGGACACCAGTGCACTTTTTAATGGGAGAGCAGCAGACCAGCATCTGTCTACACAGTGTGAACATCAACTGCTTCCTCTTTTAGAGCACATATTCATTAATAATGTTGGGAAACTTTGGCTTCAAAGTGTGAAAACAGAGAAAGAAATATGCAGTCTCGACAAAATCATCTAATTGTTTTCATTGCTAGCTTGTTTGTTTGTTTACAGGGTGTCATTTAGGGACATATTACTTGTTATTTGCACCCATCACTGGCTGTTATTTCAAAATGAGCACTATTATGTTGTTCTCTGTGATGCCATAATGTAATCCATTATTCTCCTTCTACCATTTTTCTGTTAAACAACATCACCAGTTGTGTGACCAATCTCGCATGAAAATATGTAAGATAAACTCATGCGTTTATTGTACATAAACTGGAATGCAGTGGCGAATTTTGGCAATTAAATTACTGTAATCCTGTTACATCTCATCTCTGCCGCTCCAGCATGTTTTGATGCTGATGCTCTCATCAACAGAGGATGAGAGGAGATGCGCAGAGAAATATGCAGAGAGAAGAGAAATGGAAAAAAGGGGGGGAAAGAAAAGCTGGGGGATGACTGTAGATACACACGCACAAACACATACACGTAACACACAGCCATCACCCTTAAAACAAATGACCAGAGCCTCAGATATCTGTGAAAAGAAATTGTGTTTTTCTGCTGTTTAAAATTCATTAAAAACAAAATCTGAAATAATGGAGTGTCTGCAGAGCTCCACTTTTGTGTCCGTTTCTACGTCAGAACAGGCTGGTTAGTGATGCTCATGTCAGAGTCTGACAGTCTGATATGCAAATTTCGTGCTCTGTGCATTATTCTAAACCCATATCCACTGTGCACCCCCCACCCAACCCCCACACAACAGGGAGCATGCAGGTACAGTGGAGCAAAGATAACCACAGTGATGCACGACCTCAGGGACGCATCCTTTTCTCTCTTCTTGATGAGTCTGACGCTCCTTCTCATCCAAGAACATTGCACCTCATGTACAATAATCATGAGCGGAGTACAGCTGCAGAGCCCTGCGAGCGCTGCAGAGTCTGGTATAACTAATGTGTTTACAAGCTCGCACAATTGTTCATCCGAGATTAGGAGTACACAGTTGATTCAAACCCTTTGCAGGTGTGGATTGGAAAAAGCATGCAATTTGGCCTCTTGCTTTCTGTATTCATTGGAATAAAAGGTGTCTCCGATCTGCTCAGTCTATGGTAAAGCAATATCATTCTTAATAGCGAAGCTGTGTTTGTCTAAAAGGAAGTTTTAGGCTCAAAATTGAGACAGATAGTTGCACTGAGGCCTGAAATTAACTTCTATTTGCAGCTCCTGAGGTATGAAATCTTGTATTTATCTTTTTGAAAATCAGCCTGCTCTTGTATTATGCATGCTGTGTGACTGTGTATTGGACGCCCTCGCCTTCCCTCATACAAAACTCAATTTTAAACTTTCTGTGTAGCTGTTTTTATTGAATTTTCTTTAAACAAGTGCTGCCTAGGTGGCCACACTGTACCTGTCTGCCTGTTTGAAGTGCAGCAGCTGTATCTGATGGACCGTGTTAAGCTGAAGCAGTTAACCGAGCTGCATTAGAGCTGTCTCATGTGTCGTATTCAGAGAGTTGTGAGAAGAAAAGGAGGGTGCAGCTCCAGCGGATCAGCTTTCCTGTGTATTTTCTCTCCAATAAAGACATGGATAAGATGAGTGTCAGCATTTTTACCCCTCTGGATTGTGCCTTCTAGGTGAGGTGAGAGCTCTGAGCAATCCAAGCCTGCTGTGAGCCTGAACCCATCACCTATAATCATCTCTCCTCCTAGCTTTCGTTCACCATCCCTCACTCTCTCCCTCTTTTCTTCCCTTCAGTCTGTCTGCTTCTTCCCTACGTCTCCTTCTTGTCCACAAAGGTGATGAATCTGTAACCTTAACGAGTAGCAGCATCTAAAAATAAACCCTTCAGTTTATCTCCTCTTCATCTCATCCAATATGGATATCTCATGCCGCCTCCTGCTCCACACACATTGAGCCCCGTGTAAACTCAGCCTGCATACCACCTCATTTACAGGGGCATTGATTTCAGCTCTAGTGCTCTATGAATATATTCCTTATGCATGAGCGCTCAGCAGTATGTTTATAGGGGACGTGCCACCAATTCTTCATGCACTGTGAATCTGGAGTCAAGTCAAACTCTCGAGATTCATTTGCACCTAACAGAGGTGTTCATTTTCTTATTGTCGATGAATGTGTGCTCGGCTGAAGAAAGCGCAAAGCTCAGTGCACCGTGCATGAAGCATCACGGGGCTGCGCCGTGCAATTTCTCTCATTCTCCTGAATAAAACGGAATAAATAAGCCCCACACCACAGTGAACTGAGTTTCTTTTTCTGGTGGCATATAAACAGCACATTCAAGCACACAATAAAGCCCATCTCCCAAAACTTATCCGCTTATAAGTTACTCTCACGAACAAAGCTTGCACTCCAAGCTGCCTGCGAGCAGATAGGATGAGCTTTTGATTTGTCTGACTTTTTCTCTCATTCTTCTAATAAATTCCATCAGCTGTTTTATTTAACATTTTTATCAAAAAAAGCAAGCGAAAGATAAAGCATCCCCATCAAAGCAAACGTCTGCAACACTGAGGAGACTCTTACCTGAGGCTGATGAGACAAGAATTACAGGTGGAGCGTTCAGGCCTACTGGGTCCACTTGTAATTTGCTGAACTTGTGCTCTGCAATTTCATCGCCTTCATGCTCTGGTGTGGGGAGAAAAAAAATAATTTACTGCTTTATTATCATAGTTAATAACTCATCAAGAGAGAGAGATACACCGAGGGAACCCTCACAAGAGAATGACACACAAAAATCCACTTTCTCTCTTCACACACTCTGGAGGAATCCTCTAATCTCAGCAGTTTATAATGTGTTGCTTTCCTCTTCTTTTATGCTCCCCAGTCCTTTTTCTCTCCCGTGCACCCTCCCCTCCTCTCCTACCCAGTTGTCCAGGCGACAGAGTCAGTGAGAGACATTTCTTCCCAGAAGCTCCTCTCTCTCCCATGGCTTTGTTCAGCTTGCTCCGCTGACTAGCTCACCGGCAGAGGAGAGATGAGGAGGGGGATGCAGCATCAAAACAGCTGTGAACTGCTGGTGGGAAGCAGGAGGGCTTAGAGGGGTTTAAAAAATGTATCCCAGTGCGTTTTGGGCTGGTTCTTCTGTCTTTTGGCTAGTTTTATGTGACCAAAATGATGCAGTTATCATGATGTTGCAGCAGAGTCCCCTGCATTTCTGCAGAGTTGGTATGGTCTAGTCTAGTCTCAGTTGGAGGGGAGGTGGGGTGTGTTGTAAGAGGGTGATCAGAATAACTGGCTACAGTGGGAGACAAAGTGTAGGCAATTTAAAATAATCACCTGAAGTCAGAGTTTATTAGCTTTTGGTTCATTTTTGGAGCTCTGACAACAGATGAGGTGAAGCCATTCAGTCCAGATCTGCAGATATAATTTAATTTCTGAGTTTATCACTGATAATCTGTGGGGTTTTGGAAATTCAGCACTGGTTCGACTTGTCTGTTTGTGTTATCGTGCCAATAACTCTTTCACCTGGACTTAATGCCCTCGCTCATTCTCATCTAACATTAATGACCGGCTCTCCTCTCTTTACTGCCACATTCAACTCATCCATCACATCACTTTTCAGCCTCGGCGCAGCTTAAACTCGGATTTCCTTGACAACCAAAAGGTAATAATCCATCATCTAAATGGGAGCGGATAACTTTGAAGTGGAGTTTCAGCCTGCGTAGCTCCTTTCATAGCAACTGCTGCAGTGTGGAGTCAAAGAAAGAAAACAAGTTTGGAGTCCGGTGTGTGTGTGTGTTGGCGCCTTTCAGGACACTTTGTTTTCATCCTGTTTGTGCGGCTGTGACAGACTCATCAGACTAAACAGACTTTTTAGTCACTTAGTTCAATAAAGTGATGCAAAGTGAGTCTAATCACATCTATTGCTGTGGCGCTGTGGGAGACAAACAGATCTTATGAAAACTGATCAACTGTTATAACTGCGCATCATCAATAACTCCAAGACAGACTGTGTTCAGTGTCCTTTGTTTAGGTTTAATGAGTCCCTCCAATCGTAACAAACTTCATTCAGTAAACATGTTTCACAAATATTGGCAGGCAAGAACTCAGAGGCAGTTGACATTTAATAATAATAATAATAATAATAATTAACATTTAAATTATAAAAAATATATATAAATCAGTCATTCATACATACACACATGCATACAGAACACACATGCAAACTTACACTGAGCTTTCAGATACACAGACAGACACGATGTTTTCGCTCCCTGATCAAACAGTTAGTCAAAATAGTTTCTGTTTTTTGTTCCCAATACAGCAGGTCCTCCTAACAAAAAAACAAACAAACAAACAAAAAAACTAATTTTTAGGATACGTTTAGTATCTGTTCTGGCTCCGAGATAAAACTCACATTAATCACTAGAACACTGGGGGGAGAAATCTGCCTGAAAAACAACCTAAGTTCGGAACAGATGGAAAAAGATGAATAATTGTTCACAGCAAGCAGTATTACACAATGAAATGATTACTGGCACAGAAGTAAAATGGCTCTGCCTAACTTAGATGCCAGTTCACAGTTGGAAAGAAACTGCATGCAGGATTTATTATGGTGGAATATTTCTTATACTTTTGGAGCAGCATGGAACGGGACCTGTCTTATCTCTCCGTACCGTTACAAGTGGAAACCAGTGAAAGACTGCTTCCAGAAATAAAAAAGCCAAAGAACATCACAGTCCTACCATGTGGATCTTAAATCTAACAAAAGATGGAGAACTCAATCTCCTAAATATCCTTATTTTAATTAATTTTTGTTTTCTAAACTCCATAGCATGCAGACACAACATACTAGCCAAATCTCTGTGAGAGTCTCCTACAAACTGGATACAAGCGAAAGAAAATTTATATTTGGAATGTTTGATCTTTGGTCTCCCAGTCTTTTGTTGTTTCTGTCACAACTTGTTTGAAACATGCTGCTGGCGTCAAATTTAGAATAAGCATATATTTATAAAAATTAATGTTTCTGATGAGAAAAAAAACAAATATATTGTCATTTTACTGTTTTTGATTAAGTATACATAAAAAAGGATTAAAAGTTGTTCTCTCACCGTAAATTATCTGCAACTTGGTTTTACAAGACATCTCCATTACATCCCACCGACTGTTCCTGAGCTGGACTGGAGCTGTTGTATAGTGCTATGTGTAGCCGTCAACTTCATATTCACAGCAATAAAATGCATCAACAGTCTCTTTTTATTAGCTTTCCATACATGCAAGTTTAAATTTAAACAGAAACATTCCATACAAAAGGTGTAAAAATGTCAGCATAAATCTTTTGCCTGCGTGTGCTAAATCAACTTTATCTCCTTTATGTTTGCACACAGGGACACAGTAAAAATGTATTTCATGGGCCACAGTTTCTGGTCACTTGGTCCCTACAGCATGTGGAGTGACAGGTCTTGATATATGATGTGCTTGCACCATCTAGTGGGCATAAACGGGCTGACAGTTGTCTGCAAAACACTCTGTTGGCAAGAGACTTGTTAGAAACAAGAAAAGAGCAGCAACGTTCAAACAAGTTAGCCTGTTAAATGACTTTGACACGAACATTGATAAAGTTAAGTGCAAACATGGCTTAAAATCACCAAGCTGCAAAGGAAATAAACGAACAAAAAAAACCCGCCTT
>MDSQ01000150.1_pt1 | contig 13386 bp, 4 predicted proteins | sample 1008251 | NCBI WGS metagenome assembly MDSQ01 (sample SAMN05526597, study PRJNA338239) | gut metagenome | isolation source: Hindgut content | host: Naso unicornis | place: Saudi Arabia: Red Sea | collected 2016-05
AGGTGTCATGCTCCAGTCAGGGTATACTGGTGGTCATGCATTTTATGACCACTGGACCCATCTGGAAAATTGGAGACCTGTTCAGTGCCTGTTAAATAAATAATCACATAGACAATTAACAACTTTAGCTCACTTGCTGACAGGGAACTCTGTGCATATTTACAAAATCTTATAACTGCAAAAGAGCTGCAAAAAATTGTGAATTATCAAGTAATTGAGAACATACTGTACTAATGAAATGGATCATGACAGTAATTAGTCATAGCATACCTAAACTGTAATGTGTAAATATGTACCTTTGACGTGGCCATTCTGAGTTATCCCAGCAGAGACAGAGGCCTGGCTGGATTCTGATGGAAAGGAAACAGTGTTATGTAAGTATCACACATATGTTTAGAGTATAGTGTGTCCTTATACTGATGACTGAATTACCTCTCATAATGGGCCTGATGGAGGGCTTCAGCTGTGATACATTCACAGACTGCTTAAGCTGTTGCCCTGTTGAGTCTACTAGGGTTGCCACACCTTTAGCAGAGACAGAGGCAACAACATAGGGCCCAGACCAATCTAATTCTAGTCGGCCTCCTTTTCGGCCCTCCTTTCTTTTGTTTGCCCTAAGAACCTCGTCACCTGCTTGGATCAGAAAAGACTTTACGTTTCTCCCCTTGCGCTTTTCAAAGCTCTCCTTCTGTCTCTCCTGTGCCGCTTGTATATTCTGATTAATCTGAGAAAATTAAAAAAGTACATTTTATTTGTACTCATTCACTGTACGAGATTTTTTAAAATAAATTTCTGTTGCAGACATTTCAATTTTCCTCTCACCTTTGAATGGAGAGCTGCAATATCTGCAGCCTTGGCCTCCAACTCCTCTTCTGCCACGCTTGTCACCACAACAGAGGTGTCATCACACTGTGTTTGTGACGTGTTTGTGGTACCTGGGGTGCGAGGGTGCCTGCCAAACTGGGCAAAATGGGGACTGTACTTGGTAGATCTCTGAAAACGTAAAAAGTTAACATAAAAGTTTTTTGATTGAACTTCTTTAGCTCCTTTGCTGTGTACTGTTGTCATCTGAAGTTCTCACAAAATAATACCTGCTTTGCAGTGTTTATGCTCGAAACAATGGCCTTTAAATGAATGTCCCAATCGTTCTGGTCCTCATTACAGTATTTCGCCCGACCTTTTTTTATATTTTGATTGGTTCGTTCATCCTGGCCATTGGTCTGAGGGTGGTATGCAGAGGTGATGCAGTGCTTCACCCCGAGGGCCTCAAAAACACCTTGGTTGACCTATAGATAGATCTGTGTAAGTACCATGAAAGTTTCAGTTTAAACACATACAATATTTGGGACACATTACTGTACCTCACTGACAAATTCTCGCCCTTGGTCCGTTATTATTTTCTGGACTAGTCCAAAGTCCAGTAGGATACTAATTATTTTCTTTGCCACCTCCACAGCTGTTTTACTGTAGAGGGATTTGGCAACAACCCACTTGGTGAAGAGATCTGTGGCAGTGAGGATGTATCTGCAACATAGAATGAAAAATTTTCAGAATCCATGTAAGTTTTTGCAATCATGAGGGTGCACATATTGTAGCAAATAATACCTTTTGCCCTTGGCAGTGGTTGGCAGAGGCCCTATGAGATCCACCCCGAGGACGCTCCATGCTTCTGTCACACGTATTGGGTGAAGCACAGGGGCAACAGTCTTGATGACCTCATGCCGCTGGCAGCAGGGACACTCATCAACCTTTTAAGTGATTAAATTCAGTTAGATAATAACAAAGTACATGTCTTAACACATATATTGTGTCATTGGTGCTTTGAGAGGACAGATTAGGAAACCTTTGGTAAACAATTAAGATACATGGAGGAATGTGGAGGCTACACACATCCACACATCACCCAACAAAACATTCTCTTTAATGTAGAAAGTTGAAAGTTTATTTGCAATAATTAATCAGAATCTCTCACCCATTTTTTAACGTCCTCTGCCATTGTCGACCAATGGTATGACGACAACACTTTTTCCAGTGTGCGCCGTCTACCTGCATGACCCCCAGTGCCAATGCTGTCATGACACTCCCTCAACACCTCAGCAACTTTCTCCTTACTACACACCACCAGTCGCTGAGTGTTTTTAAAGTGGTAGTAAAGGTCTCCGTCTGGAACAGAAGAGGGGGAAAAAAATCATTAGAGAGGTTTGTTGCCTAAATTATGGCAAGAAGCAGTTCCAGAAAATACAGTGGCCTGGTGAAGATGCAATAGGTTTAAAGGTAACTTTGTATTTTAAAACTTACATCACCCAGTGACTCTTAACACAATTCAGTAATTTAAATTATTTAAATAGCAACATGATTAACTCTTATACGTGATTTATCAATTTGGTACATCAAAACCACTCATTGTTAAAAATCATGATATCACAACGTGTGTATGACAAACACAAGGACAACAAAACCTGTATGCTTGGATGTACAGTAACTATGGTTCCACAGTATACATTTTATGATGATATTGCCTTACCTTTGACAACATATGACTTGGATGCCTTCCGAATTACAGCCTTTCGGCTCTCGGGCTTGTCTGATGTAGTGGTGAGGTTGTGGTAGAAACCATTCACCAGGTAAAATTTGACTTCCTCATACAAATGTTCCATGGCTGTGAAGGAAACACTGTTATAAGATCTTAACAACCAAGTTTAATTGTGTCACACATGATTATAAAACAATATCTTTGAAAAATTACACTTTTGTAACAAAAGTAGAATTTCCAGTTCCCTCAAAACAGTGATAGGCTAATGTTATTTAAAACTGAAAAAATTAAAATGATTTATTATTATTATTCCTTACATTGCAAACAATAATCATTGCTCGTTGCACGTGTTTTTAACTTATTTTAGTTCTATTACCTATTATTTAAATCCCGCAAACCTCGGGAGTGGATAAAGCGGTTTAGAAAATGAATGAATGAATGCATTTTTTTCTCTCTTGTTTTTATACTGTGCCCATTTTTTGTTCACTGTAATCTGATATGTCTGCTTTATATATTTCGTTTGTGTTATGTAATGTAATGTAGGCCTAATGTAATGTTATGTTATGTTCTCTCTGTGCCTCTTGCTCAGATCGTCATTGCAAATGGGAATTTGTTCTCAATTTACTGTCCTGGTTAAATAAAGGTATTATTAATGTTTAAATTGTTTATCAGTAGGCTAGTCACTCTGAAATGGATAAGGAGATAACCTGATATAAGAGCAGTTATAATGTTGAAATTGTTTATCAAAAGACTTTGATTTGTCTAGAGGATCACAAGAATAATTAATATTAATCAAAGTTGCATTTATCTATTCATATTAAAATAACAAATTCTTAATTCTTACCTTGACTACGAAAATATCTTCTCTGTTTTTCTTCAAATAAAATTTCAAATTTTTACAACTGTGTTAAAGTTCGACAACTAACCAATCATAAAGCGGGAAAAGCGTGATGTCACAACAGCTACCGTAGCAACGGTAAAAATCAAAGTTTTTAAAAAAAAAATACCTTCTCCGTTTTTCTCCAAATCAATGTTTAAAGTCCAATCTTTTTTCAAAATTATTCAAACATTTAGTTGACATATTATTATTCTTATAATACATCCATGATCCTCCTGCTCTGAGCCCGTCGCTGCGTGACGTAATCAGAGAGCACAGAACAACCTGAGCCGATTCTGTAGCCCGAGCAGATCCTGTACCAACACCGGCTATCCGACTGTTCACCGACATGCCTTACCGGGTGAGGGTGCTGTCAGCACGGAGACGACAGAGGCGATCGGCCCGTCATCTGCGGCGCATCCAGATATTGGATTTTCCAAAACAAGTTTAGACTAAAATAGTGACAGACAAGGGGGACAAAATGAGCTAAAGCCCCTACAAACAAAATTGGAGTGAAAAGTAGATACCCATACATGTTTGATCTCGTGGAAATAATACATAACCAATAAGCAAAATAGTATTTGTGAATAATTTAATGATTTCATATGTTTTAATAAATAATTTCATAGAAACAGTTCAATGATTTCGTAAATAGTTAAATCATTTCATAAAAAATAGTTCACTAACAGTTCAGCTAACAAGCCAGTCGAGTGGTAACGTTACATGCAACTCTAAACAATGAAGATACGTTCAAGACCCCGTCATCTGAATATTGTTTAACCACGTGCAAACCGTATCACGAAAGTGGTTTACATTTTAACAGCCTCCTGTTCCTCCAAATGTTCACGATGCCTACACAAAATATGTGGCCGATCGAATATACATCCGGGAACTTTCCGCGTACACAAAATCACATACTACGCAGTTGAAACACACTCCACACTCAATCTGACATCAGACTTAGTATGATTAGTATGTTAGTAGGCGATTCCGAGCACGAAGTTAGCTGTCTTATTTAGCCATTTTTTTGTGGCCACCATGACAATTGTTGGTGGATCATTTTTAGCCAATGAGCTACTTTAGTTTAATGTTTCCAGCTAAAAACGTAAAAGAGTGTAGCAACGGTTGCTAGGCAACAGCGCATGTGCGTGTCAAGAGCTGACAAGGCTTTGATCCTGTGATCTGCTTTGATCAGTGATTAGTGCTTTGAAGTCACACCATAAGAGAAATGCTTATGTAGAATATCAGTTATTGTTCATTCTTATTAATTGAAGAGACCCACACGTCAAGAGGCAACGGAAAGCTTAACAAACAAAGACAATTCTACATAATATTACAACAACTGCCCCAATGGAATCCAAAACACCAACGGTGCCGGCTGAGGTTGTGACCAACCTCATGGACACAGTTAGCTCAGTCATTAAATTCTTTATTGACAGGCTGACACACAAACAGTGGAGACAACTTAAACTGGGGGCTCCTGATTATGCCACAAAATTAATGCTGGTAGAAATGGTTTTAGATATAATCTTATCAGTGTTAACAATATTGGAAGCATGTGCTGAAGATGTACAGTTGCTGGCATCTGAGGAGAGCATTCATTCCACTTTGAGCGACTGTCTCCGTCAGAGTCTTGACGGCCTTCTTGGTACTCCCGACCAAGTCTCCTCTACCAGCTCCAACCAGTTTGTGAATTTACTGAGTAAAGAGGTTGCAGAAAATGTGAACTCTGCCCTCTGCCCTTCTAGTCTACGCTCCAGAGGGAGTTTCATATTGGAGAGAATCACCCCGCCTAACGTAATCGACGCCATAGTTAATAGTGGCTGCAGAATGTTCAGAAATTTTGCGGACAAAGCCAAGATCATGTGTAAGGCTAGATCAGGTTCCTCGAAGAGAGAAGATCTGGAGGAGGTCTGTCAGGATCCAGACAACGTTGCATCAGAGGGCAGCTTCATGAGAGCCACATCTAATGTTGCCCAGAATCTAATTCGAAGGAAGGTGCGCGATTTAATTGAACCTCTTTTTGATAGCAAATCGTTGGACTATCAGTTGCTGCTGAACAAAACCTCTGAGGAAATTCAGGAGATTGCAAGTGTTATTGAGGAAAATTTAAAAATCCATCCAAAACCTCAAACAAAGTTCAGCAATTTGCAGGAAACAGTTAGGAGAAAGCTGAAGAAGTTTTTCTCTCTGACCGTTTTCAAAGCGCTAATACAGCGCAAGTTTTCTCAGACGAGGGGGAACTTCGGCAGGGGTGCTAAAAAAAGCGAGTCCCTGGAAAAACTCTTGTCGAGAATTTCCTCTCCTCTTCCAAATGCTGAACAACAGGAAGAAAATGAGCTTTCGGGATCAAGTGCTCACAACAGCGGGTCAATGAAAACACTCTTGGATAGTCTTATTCCTCTGTTTCCGAGTGATGAACTGCAGGTAGGAGATGAGCTTTCAGAATTGAGTGCGGAAAAAAACGAGTCAATGGAAGCACTCTTTGGGAGTATTTCCTCTCTGCTTCCGTATGATGCAGAGCAGGAAGAAAATGCTCAAGGCTCATATGCTGAAAGCATTAAGTCAGTGCAATCACTGGAGGAATTTGTGGAGGATATTCTCCCTCTACTTCCGACTGATGAACGGCAGGAAGGAAAAAAGCTTTCGGACACAGGTGCTGAAAACAACGAGTCACTGGAATCACTGAACACACTGGTGGATAGTATTCTCTCAATGATTTCGCCTGAAGAACAGGAGGAAGGAAATGAGTTCCAGGGTTCCGGTGCTGAAGAAAGCAACTCATCGGAAACTCTTTTGGAGAGTATTCTCTCCGTGCTTCAGAGTGATCAACAGCAAGAAGGAAATGAGCTCTCTGTGACCAAGACATTGAGAGACATTTCCAACGGTAAAGTTATTAAATTTGCATCAGCACTTACTGACCTGCTGTATGAACACAGCACTGATGACATGTTTACCACAGCAGTACTCAGGGAAGGACTAGCTCCCAGGACTAAAGCTGAAAGCTTTCTGTATGCAGACATACAGAAAAAAGTGTGGATGTTCCTGATGATAATGAGCTGGTGGGAAAAAACTCAAGGAGATACCCACAGTAAAATGGTGACACTGGCTTAACAGGCACTGAAGAGGGAAAAGAAGTTGTTACTTCCACACAACAGTCATCATTAGGAGGGTCTACAGCAAACGAAATTTATGTCAGGATCCTCCTGGGGAAACTGATCACGAGGATCCTTAAAAAAAACAAAACATTCTACCCCGATGAACAGATGAAAGACATGCATGACAAGCTCTTTCAACCAATATGGACAGAACTGAAGGGTGCAGATATTTCCACCGATTCAATGGGCAAACTAGACAAAGTCATTCTGAAAGACATAGCTAAGAAGTTTGGCTCTCCAGAAATGGTGCTGTTTCACATTCAGTTAAGTGATCCAACCATGCTAAAATTTTTAGCTGACTCTTTCAAGGCTCACTTGATACCAACTAAGAAACCCAGCACCATCAGCTGCTTTTTCTCCTCAGTGTTTAAAGTAATATCCAGGCCCTTCAGGTCTGATGTAAAGTAGTGTAAAGTTAGGCTTACAGGTTAAAACGAGGAGAATGGCATTACAGAAAAATGTGGGATTTATTTTGAAGGATAAATAATGTCTCTTTTTTTTCCTTTCTGCATTCATTTTAAAGAGTTCACTTCCTGCTTCACGTCCAGTTTAACTTTTCCGCAGGAGGTTCACTCGGCAAGGGGCAGGCTTGAGCTCTCAGGACCTCCACAGCCTTTCTGACTCTTTGTGTTGTCTGCTGTGGAGGCATGGGTTTTCACCGGGTCCTCTGGTTTCTCCCACTTTTTTCAATTCATGCAAACATAATTTTTGAAAACAAATTAACCAATTTTTCTTTCAATTTCAATCGATTTAAAATGAATTAAGGTCTAAAAAATAAAAAAGACTGAAATGTTCACTTCTGTTTCTTCTCTGTAATTAGTAAATGTCTGTATATGTTGTACTCAGGTGTCAGTTTTGAAGAATCAGTTTCACTCATGAATTCCACTTTTGTGAATAAATACAAAAAACAAAAAACTGTTCTTTTACATTTGTTCTATAATTATTCATGACCCAAAATCTTTAGGTAAGATTAATTATGTGAATAAGTAATTGTTGGAGTTGTTAAGCTAATGTGTGCAATAATTATATGTATCAACTAGTTGATTTTTACATAGCCTAATTAAATAACCTTCTACATTCACAGAGTTCTCCAAGTCAGTGTGCTGTTCACCTTGAACACCCAACAGTTTAGACAAAGACAAAATTATAAGCCCTCATAGCATTTTACAAAAAAATAAATGTTTTAATAAAACACATATAAATTGGGATATTTCGAGGAAATGTTCATTAAATTTAAGGAAGAACATGCTATAAATGTGGATTAATTTGGTGACAATATTTGGATAGCAACTCGAAAACAAGGTTGCCGTTAAACACATCATGAGGTATATTGCCATATACCTGTATACAGCTGTTATGCCCAGTCTAGGAGGCCTGAGACACAACATGAACATGACCCATTCTCCCCAAGTCCAAAGTAGTCAAAAACAGAAATAGCTTAATATAAAAAAAAATTATTTACAATAATGGAAAATTCACACTTTGTTAAAATAAGTGTTAAATAGCTCCACATTCTAACAGCCATCAACGACAATAGAGTCTGGTCAGTAATGTGGGTCTCAAAGTCCCTCTGCAGGAAACCGAAAAGAAATTTCTGGAATTATCTCTCCTGATTGGATGAGAATGGGAGCGGGATACCAGAAAATGTCTTTTCTGTGTACGGCAGAATGAAGGACCCATGTTACTGACAAAACGCTATATAGGTGATGCCTGAGTGTAGAGCTATTTAACACTTGTTAAAAATTTTTACAAATCTTACAGCACCTTTGAAGACCAAGTCCTGAAATTTGGTTGCCTCTCTCATTCACTCACTCAGTGACCAACGCGTTTGTAGGACTTGTCCACTCTGCGGTGCTGCCAAAAACTGTCTGAAGAGCACAGTGTTGAGTTACTGCTAATGCAACTGAACATTTCCTACAGCTGCAGCTTTACATTACAAGCACTTGACAAGTCCCGACAACTTGTCAGGAAAGGATGGCCATTGTTATCAAAGATAAGTACTATTAATTTAGAGTTTAAAAAAAACTTTGTTCAAGTGCCAGAGCAAAACTTCTAGCACAGCCCAATGATACAGTGGACTTTCTGTCAGCGACAAATTCAGCAAAATAGAATGGAGCAGGAGGTTGCTGGTCAGTATCGAGAGCAGTTTGGTGTTTTAGAGTGTATTTTGATATTGCATCAACATACAGGAACTGACAATAGTCAGTTTAAAGTTATTTCTCATTCAGGATCATTGCTGTTAATTTGGCTCAGCTCAAGTTTGAATGCCAGCAGCAGACCAGTGAGGACTCTCAAGTCATGATCATCTTTTCTCAATCTGTGTTTTGGTCATCTGCTGGGGTCAGACTACAAGATGTTTTTGTCTGTTAAAATGTTCACTGTGTCAGATTAGGTGATTAAAGAGTCATAAATTCTTCCCGTGTCGTTGCTGAGAGATGTGACAGACTACATGTTGCCCCCCAATCATCGCTTGAAGTTCATGACGTGTGTGACATCACCGGCAAGGAAGCGCTTGCCACTGACTACTACCGTTACTGACAAGCCGGCGTGGGAGGTAAACAAAAATTCAAACGTGCTAGTCTTGAGGCTGAGAATATTAGCATATCCAGCTAACTGGCACTAGAAAGGCCATTTTCACATTTATTTGTCATGTAACTTTGTTGAATTAAAAATAACAGGGCTGCTAGTCCCTGACTTTTCCTTAAAATGTCTGTATTTTAATTTAAAATCGTATTTATACAAATGGCTCTAAAGGCAAAGAAAATGTGGTCATTTCTACCTATTTCGGCCACAGGCAGTCAAAATGACCGCACAGACTTTGCCGCAGTTAAATTGATACATTTTTAAATGGTAGCAGCTACATCGTGGTTGCTTGGCAACTATCCTTATCTCTGTCTGAAGTAAAACTCGAGAACATCTGCAAATTCCATTTACAGAGGCAGTTTTTGTTCCTCAAAGCAGCACGGTGCATGGCAGCACAGCAGCGTAGCAGCGTAGCAGCAGAGCAGAGCTCACCTGTATCAGCCGGAAGCAGATCGGAATGATCTGTCTCTGATGAAGTGGGTGTTTTCTCTTCCTCCTTGGCATAACTTCAGGTGTTATTTCATTTTTTAAGACGATATCCTAACACGGTTAATGCATTACTTTCTATATCGGGTAATTATCATGAGAGATAATCCTCCTAAATTTAGAATCTGGTGGTCAAAATCACCACTCACGGCCTTTCTAGTAGGAATGGAATTCTGGCCGTTCTAGTCTTAAAATAAATAGTTTTTATTGTTTCAATTGAGAGACCATTCTTCGCAGAAAATGACACTGTGCGTTCAAGACCAAACACAAAAATCTGACTTCCCCAAGAGCCTTTCTGAGCATTTATTTGGTGACCTTGTTCCCTTAAGAGTATGTCTAGGAGCCTGCAACACATCCTGCACAGACACAGCAAACATGAACTGTGTGAACCTGACTTGCATCACTCACATTCTGTCTGTTTCTGTCTGAGTGGTGTGCACAGACCTTCTGAGGGACAAAAATTCAACACATTTAAAGACTGTCTTCCACGGATAATGTATAAGCATGCACGCTGTGTGCCCATGCATCATCAAAGCAGTTAGGATGCAACCACAGCAGAGGAACGATTTCACACGTGACATTACGAAAAAAAAAGACGCATCATCTCATCAGAAACTGGCTAAAGATGAAAAAGGTGCACGCCTCTACAGTAAACTTGACCCCACCAGAAGAACAGGAGCTTGTCCCAACCAGACGTGCACTGTAGAGGAAAAATGAAATGGCAAAACACATCTTGGTGTCAAACTTTCAAAACAAAAGGCCCATCTTTACTCCAAGCAAAGCTGCTGCTTCCTCTCTCCCAGTCAAAGATAACCTTCCCCTGCAGTTCACTGTACTTAAACACGTGTTGACTCACAGAGTAAACATTAGATTAGTTATGATATCAGCCAATAATGCCCAGGCTGTGAGATCTGTTGGTATGTCAGTATGCTTAATATTTGTTAAAGATACCCTTATCTCAAGGGGATTTGACTTTAAATATTTGCCTATTACTCTTGTTGGTTATCATTGCAAACTTGTATGTCACTAAATCATAACAATGGCCTGAACATCATTTGTTAAAGTGCGACTGTAAATCAGAAGTTGAATCTACCACTAGAAACACGTAGTGATGTATGCCAATCAGTTGATCTGTCACATTAGCAGGTTTGAGCAATTACAATGCATCATATTCATGGTGGACAAAGTATTTTGATCTTTTACCTAAGTTGAAACATCAATATTACACTGTGAAAGTACTCCACTACAAGCAAATCAATCATTTGTGAGTAAAAATTATCATCAGTAAACTGTACTCAAAGTACTGAAAGTAAAAGTACTCATGTTGCAGTAAAATGCTCCCTGAACTACTTTGTACTTTTGGGTAGTTTAATGTCCAGCAATACATCATTCTATAAGATCCTCATATGTTTGTATGTGAGCGCCATGGATCTCTATAAATTCATAAAAACAGTCTGTTTTTAGCTTTGTGATGACATGTTTTGCAGCTAATCACTTTCACTGGACAGCGAGGGTATATGGAATATTGTAATCTGAAAAAGTAACTAGTAGCTAAAGCTGTCAGACAAATTTAGTGGAGTAAAAGATGAATTTTCTGAGATATGGTGCAGTAAAAGTATAAAGCTGCATAAAACAGAAACACCCAAGTATAGTACAAGTACCTCAAATTTGTACTTAAATACAGTGCTTGAGTAAATGTACTAAGTTACATTCCACCACTGATTATATTTTATGAACTCATCATAAGTTTTGAAAACAAATGTATTCAAAAATAAAAAGAATGGAAATACTTTGGTGTAAAAAAATGTATAAGTTTAAATAAATAAAAATACTGACTGATGCTATAAAACTATGCAGCAGTGCTTGAGTGATTATACTCGATTACTTTCCACATCTGCCCACCTGCAACTAATACAGTTACCAGCTCACCCAAACTCCCCTATTCACTCACTCACTCTCACACACACACACATACACACACACACCCCACAGCATTAATCCCACCAGGTTGTTGGGTTCTATGGGGGTCAGCGTCTGCCGGACACAGCTTTTATTTGGGCCCGATTACTTTTGGGCACAGTCATCGTATGGCCTCTGTCGACAGGGATAACGCTCATTGGGGTCGGATTGGCGTCCGCCTCACTGGCTCCATTCACTGGGCCAGGCACAATCATTTAGAACTGGCAGACCTAACACCTAACCCACAGAGTCGGGCCAGCCCAGTCAGCAAATACAACACTCAACCCCCCCCTCACCCCCTTTAGTAATCAGAGAGGAGGGGGAGTGAAATGAGAGAAAGGGTGAGACAAAGAAGTAAGAGCAGAGGTGGAATGGAGGAGAGAGTGGGAGATGTGAGTAAGTGACTCCTGCGTATTGGGGTCATACAGAAAGAGGAACTTCAAGAAAACCACAGATAAATTTTTTTGTGTGTGTGTGTGTGTGTGAGTGTGCGTGCGCATGTGTGTAAAGCATGGCTTTTCATCTGCTGATTGGCCAACAGGAAGCTTCATCCACAGCAGCTTTTACAGAGTTTTGAGCTTTATGACCCTGATGGCCTCTGTGGCAAACTACCAATTTGTCACTGAACTCACATGTTTGGGATCTCTTAAAATGGCTGCAGGTTAAAACTCACACCTCACACAATCTAAGATGCACATTTAAACAGTCAAAAACTGCATGTGCACAGAGAACATATTATGTAGGCTACCTGTCTGAAGGCAAAGAAAATGACTCTGATGGTTGTAGTTGATGTGTATTATTGTACATCAGCTAGCCTCTACTGCCCTCTTGTGGCACAAGTGAAATATTGTCTTTTTAAAAAAATAAGGACTAAGATATAAAGGACATCTATCTTTATACTGCAGTGCATTTCTGTTTTCATAGCCTACCTATTTATTACAGAAATTTGAGAGTAAAGAGTGAGTCGCCTCAGCTTGAAAAAGCCTATATATTTAACAAATACAACCCTCTCATCTACTCTTATCAATTCCAAAAGGGGAAATTTGGTGATAATAGGCGAATTTGTTTTTGCCGAGGTAGCTCTCTTTCACATGATAAGCTGCTGTACCCATAAAGAACCGACTGGACCAGTTTAGCTCCTGACAGCGGGTATGATTCACTTCTTAAATTACACAAGTCACAATGATGTAGGCCTAACTCAAGCATTTCAAGGTAATAGCGTTTAATCATATTTGACAGGAGACATGCTGATCATTGTGAAATGACAAAATATTGGCCTGGCATAAAGAGACCAATAAAATCTATCTATCTATCTATCAATCACTGAGGACTGATTCGTTGACCGTTGACAAAATACACAGAAAGCTCCTTTAAGTGGGTCATACCATTAATGTTAATAGGGGGATTGGTATTAGCTATTTTCACATCATGACGGTATTTAACTGATATTTGCTGCAAATTTTAGGTAGACTGTGTCATTCTTAGTTATATATTATTATTCAGTTTCAATTATCTAGATATTTTACAGTGACACCAATCTGGAGGGTAACGTCTATCGTCGAGAAGTCCCGGAAATCCCTGTATTTGGAGACACACTTAGCTTAGCTGGCATTGTGCTTGTAACCTGCTGAGCTAATTAACGGAGCAAAGGAAAAATTAGAGACGTCGAAAAACATTATAGGTGTAACAGTGAAAAGTGTGAGACATGTTTGCGACAACGACGAGTGAAAAGCGCCACGACGGCCCTGAAAGTAACTCGAAGGCAACAGATAGCACCGCAACAACGGAAT
>MDSQ01000151.1_pt1 | contig 13377 bp, 12 predicted proteins | sample 1008251 | NCBI WGS metagenome assembly MDSQ01 (sample SAMN05526597, study PRJNA338239) | gut metagenome | isolation source: Hindgut content | host: Naso unicornis | place: Saudi Arabia: Red Sea | collected 2016-05
AATTTTAGCTTTTCGTTGTATTTCATAGGTTTTTGGCTCAAAAAAAAGCCTTAAGCTTACCCTAAGACTTTTTAATTTTTAAGATTTTATTTTTTAAGAAGTTGTTTTAGCACATTTACTTCTTGTTCTTTATCAGTTTTTAGAGTTGCAGATTCCTTATTAGTTTCTTGTATCGCATCATACACTTCTTTTCTTAAAATCCGCATTTCCCGTGGCGCAGCTAGCCCCACTTTTACTCTACCATCTTGCACTGCTAGTATTTCGATAACAATATTATCGTTTATTACTATCGATTCTCCCGATTTTCTTGTAAGCGCTAACATGAGTCACCACCTTCTATTAGTACTCTTAAACTTTCTCTCATTCCATACTCATCTCCATCCACTATCACTTGAACTCCTTGCCGCCTGTCCAAGTGAATTAGTAATGGAGCTTGTAAGTTTACCGTTATTTCTTCTGATTTGCCAGATGTTCTAACCATTAAATAAACTACAAATTCATCATCAGCACCTCCTCCTAGTTCTTCAAAGTATAACTCTGAGATTTTAGGGTTATATGGCTTTTTAAATACATGAGGCGATATGATTATAAATTCTAAATTTGGATTATCAATTGATTGCAAATAGTAAAGACAGTTTTCTTCATCTCTTACTATAACGTATTCTTTATAGTCATCAAAACCTAATATTCCTTTTTTAAATAAAATGGGTTTTTGCATAGCGTTGCTTACTCCTTTCTAGCATACTGGTTTTTAGCAAATTATATGGATTGTTGATATTTTAGTGTTTCCAAAAATGTTTAAAATTACCCTTAGCAATGTTTGTTATAAAAATTTTGTAGTAACTTCTTCCCTTCATCGTTAAAATGCAACCCATCAATTGTGTATTTATATAGCAAGCAGTTGTTTTCGCTTAATATTTCGTTTGGGTCTACTATCGTAACAGCTTGGGCTTTTAGTTTGTCATTAACTTCATTGATTTTGTCATTGTCAGCTTGAAATCTGTAAATTGTATGGATTATAGTAGATACGATTACGCTAATACTACGTTTTTGCAGCCGCTCTACAATAGCCATAAGCAACGAAACAATTTCATCTGGAGTATGAGAGGCGATAATATCGTTGACTCCTAGCGCTAATAGCACTTTTTGTGTGTCATCGGTGATAAATTTATAAATATTTAGCGCTGCTACATGTAGCGTAATTCCTGCAATCGCTAAATTGGTGTAGCCATCAATGTTAATACCACACATTCTTGAGTCGCCGAATATTAAATTTTCATTTGACGGCACAACCATTTCATCATAGATATGTGCGAAGTTTTGGAATGTTTCTTGTTCCCTAATCGCATAGTCAAAATATCTCGTACCTATTACTTGAGTAAAGTCATCTTTATCATCAATATCTAACGATGATTTTTTATCCATAATATAAGCAGTAGTTTGTGGTGTAAAAAAGCTTTTGTTAAGCAGATAATCGCGTTTTGTGCTAATGTATATAGCTCCATTTGGATAATACATAGCTTGCGCGTCTTGTCTGCGATAGTTTTTATCCACACCAACAAGTCCGCTAAGCTTATTGTCTGCATCTAAAGTTGTAAATAACGCTGGAGATTTATCAGATTTACATACACTTACAATTGGCGCATTAGTTTGTTTATACATTTCATACGCTTCTTTAATATGATTAGCATTTCTAAGTGGAGATGTTGGCTGGCATAACATAAATGGAGTATTATCTGGCACTAACTCAAGTATTTGTGCAATGACAGGAAATGTTGGTGTAGTATCTTGTGCTAAGCTTGCGTCTCTCATTATCACTACCACATTACGCTCGCTTTCTATAATGTCGCGGTATTGTATAGAATCCGTAGATACGAAAATTCCATCAAATATACCACTAGCTATAGCTGCATCAATAGTATGATAAATCATTGGTTTGTTAGCTAGAAATTGCATGTTTTTGTTTTTAAGACCTTTAGAACCAGCGCGTGCTGGGATAATGCATATCATGTTTTCACCTGCTTTAAATAATTTTGTGCTAAAGTATTGCTAAAATACGATTTTTATTAACGCTTAAACCTAATAATCAGTTTTTGTAATAGCTAAAATAGCAGTTGCTTCGTTATAATAGCGTTTTTTTAATGCTTAAAATAGCAACTGCGTTTGCAATAGCTTCAAACTACAGTTGCTTTGTTAGTAATCCGTTTTTGTAATAACTAAAATAGCGATTGCTTTTGTAATAAGCCATTTGTGTAATGACTAAAACAGCGATTGCTTTTGTAATAAGCCGTTTGTGTAATAGCTAAAACAGCAGTTGCTTCGTTATAATAGCGTTTTTTGATAAGGCTAATAAGTTATTTGTTTTTGGATTAAGTTATGGTTAATATTCAAAGCAGCTAAGATTTCAGCTGCTTTTCTACTAGTGTTTCCATCACCATACGGATTAATGCATTGTTTTATCGAGTTTATTAACTTTTTATCATATAAGCATAGAGTTAGCTTTTCTAAGATTTCAGTTTTATCATGACCGGCTTTAATAACATTGCATGTACATTCGCGGCCATCTTGGCGGATACCAATATCAATTGATGGCAATCCATACGACGGAGCTTCCATAATTGCGCTACTTGAGTTTCCTACTAGCACATTAGCATGTTTTAAAAAGTTTAAGTAATCCTCGAAAGGCAAGTTTTTATAAATATGGACATCGTCTTTATACTTATTAATCACATCAATCATTTGAGAGCTTCCTGAATCCGAATTAGGGTAAATTACAATGACTTGGGCATTAACAGCAGTAACAGCTTGCATAGTTTGTGACATTTGGAATGCAGCTTGCTCTTTTTGCGTAGTGACAGGATGTTGAAGGACTAGAATTAGAGGTAAGTGTAACGTTAAATTATATTTTTCAAACAACGTTTGTTTAGTTAAGTAACTTCTATTTAAAATAGTATCGAGACCACAAGAACCTATGTTAAATATAAAATCCGGATTTTCACCGAGCTTCTTAATTCTATCATAACTATTTTGAGTTGCAGCAAAATGGATATGGGCAAATTTCGTAATTGCATGGCGAATTGATTCATCAATCGTGCCGGTAACTTCGCCTCCATGCATATGTGCAACCGGAATATTCATATGCGCTCCTGCAATTGCAGCTGCTAACTCTTCGCCGCGGTCGCCTAAAATTAAGATTATATCAGGTTGCAACGTTTCAAACGCATCAGTAATTCCTATAATTGCATGGCCTAACGATTTTGCCATGGATCCAGTTTCATCTAATTGCATATCAACTTGATAATCGATTGTATAACCATCTGCTTTAATTTCATCAATAGTATGGCCACATGTGCTACTAAGATGCATTCCGGTTACAATAAGTTGTAATTCTAAATCATTATGTGCTATTATAGCATTCAATACAGGTTTTAAACGGCCGTAGTTAGCTCTAGTGCCAGTTATTATACAAATTTTTCTCATAAAATCCTCCGTTATATAAAAATAGGGCTAGATGATTTCTGCCCTATAAAATTTTTTGCAATTTTTTTTAGTGTTTAATTAATACGAATTCTATAGTAAAAATCGCTATAAACCTTTGGTATATATAGGTTTGTACGGTGTTGCTTTATTGGCTACAAGATTTTGCCGTTTTTAAGCGATTTTCTAAAAAATTTTTGGAAAACCGCCTTTAACCCAATAGTACCAATGGTTATAGCTTTAAAAAATGCCTTAATTATCCCATGGAATTTCATTTATAACTAACAATTCATCTTCACAAAAATCAGTTTGCGCCACTTTGCCTAACACATCATACCATCTCATTGGGCTAATTCCATTGCCAGGACGTTTAGTTGTAATGTTATCTACGCTAAAAACTTCGCCAGCTTTAATATCGCGTTTTGCAACTATAGATTTTCTAGCAACCAATTTGTTTTTGTGCTCCGATTTCGTAACATGTTTACATTGACTGCCTAACATTACTTCGGCTCGGCGTATTTGCGTACATAAGTTACTTAGCTCATCTGGTGTAATAGAAGCTTTGTGGTCTGGTCCATAGAAATTTTTATCTAACGTAAAGTGTTTTTCAATACATGTAATCCCAAACCCAACTGCAACAATCGCAGCAGTAATACCGATTGAATGGTCAGACAAACCGATATTATAAGCACGGAAGTTAGCTTGCAAATCCAGTATTGCTTGTAAGTTAACATCGTTATCTGGAGTTGGATATTCAGTGTTACAATGTAAAATAGTAATATCGGCAACTTCACCACTTTCCAAAATGTCAACAGCCTTTTGAATTTCGGCAATCGTAGCCATTCCAGTCGATAAAATAATCTTCTTATTATCACATGAAACTTTTGCGATTGCCTCTAAATACGGTAGATTAGTGATTTCACCAGAAGGAATTTTCCAAACCGTCTGACCACAGCTTTGTAAAAACTCAATCGAACCAATATCAAACGGCGTTGAGAATACATCTAAACCGATACTTTCACTATATTGCTTTAGCTCCATATATTCGTCATGCGATAATTCTAATTTCGCAGTCATTTCTAACTGACTTTCTGCTTTATCAGTTGTCTCCAATTGATAATCAGCTTTAGGAGCGAAACGAGAAATTAACTGTTTGGAATCGAAAGTTTGAAATTTAACAGCGTCCACTCCACATTCCTTAGCTTTATCAACCATTGACTTAGCTAACATTGCATCTCCATTATGATTACATCCTATTTCTGCTATAATATACATATTACAAATCCCTTCCTTTTATACAATTTATATTTGCTTAATCGTGATTTACAAACTTACCACTTTATGCGATACTGCTTTTTACGAAAGCTTGTTAATAGCTTTATGCGATTTCACTTTATACGAAAGCTTAAACTCAGCTTTATGCGATACTGCTTTTTACGAAAGTTTGTTAATAGCTTTATACGATACTGCTTTTTACGAAAGCTTTATGCGAGTTCACTTTATACGAAAGCTGGAGCTTTACGATATTTGCTAATTCATTAACTTAACAAGCAGTTGTATTACCCACGAACCATTAACTTAACCGTCTCCAAATTTTCATCATAATTAAAACTAGACAATTCGAGTTCATCAATTGCGCGAGCTGGCACACCAACAACGGTCATTTTATCTCCAACGTTACGAACAACAACAGCTCCAGAACCCACAACAGCTTGATGGCCAATTTTCACTTGCCCATTTACAATAGCACCGCTGCCAACAAACGATTCATTACCAACATGCACATCGCCATTTAAAATTGAACATGTTGATATGTTCACATGACTACCGATTCGACAGCCATGTTCAAGCAGCGCTTTAGTATTAATAATGCAATTGTCGCCGATAGTGACATCGCGATTAACTACAACTAGTTTGCCAACGAAACAACCAGTGCCGAATTTAACATCAGTCCCAACTAAAGCAGTTTTATCAATTACATTTATAAGCTCCAAATCGCGCTGCTTTAAAGCTTTAAAGTGGACTTGGCGATGCCTCGCATTACCTATGCTAATAAAATAAACATATTTTTCAGGGTTAATAATATCATCTAAGTTTTTGCCAAGCACCGGGAAACCTAAATGGCTTTCTTTGTTATAACAATCTATAAAACCGGCAAGCTCAAAGTTACTAGTATCAACAGAATCCATAACCGATTTTGCAAATCCGCCTGCGCCGATTAGTATTAATTTTTGCATTTATATCACCTCTACGACCATTATTCCCCATTTATGGAAAATATAATTAGCGCACAATAAAAAAAGTGGCCATAATAGACCACTCATTGTAATTAATCGCGAGAAAACAAATCGCGAGTGTAAACCTTATCAGCCACATCTGCCAAACGTTTTGACATCCTATTAGAAACAATCACATCACTAATTCGTTTAAATTCATCTAAATCGCTAATCACACGTGAATTATAAAACTTATCTTCATCTAAAACCGGCTCATATACAACAACTTCAATACCTTTAGCTTTAATGCGCTTCATAATGCCTTGGATTGAAGAAGCTCTAAAATTATCGGAGTTCATTTTCATAGTTAAACGGTAAATTCCTACAACATTTGGTTTCATACTAATGATTTGGTCTGCAATATGGTCTTTTCTAGTCCTATTTGCATCAACAATAGCACTAATTATGTTATTTGGCACATCTTCATAGTTTGCGCGCAGCTGCTTAGTGTCTTTTGGCAAACAATATCCTCCATAACCAAACGACGGATTATTATAATGCATACCAATTCGTGGGTCTAAACCAACTCCTTCAATAATTTGCTTAGTATCAAGCCCTCTAATTTCGGCGTAAGTGTCAAGCTCATTAAAATACGCAACTCTAAGAGCCAAATACGTATTGGAAAACAGCTTAACCGCTTCGGCTTCTGTGGAATTGGTGAATAGCACCGGAATATCTTGCTTTATCGCACCTTGCTGTAATAGATTGGCAAACACTTCCGCTCGCTCGGATTTTTCACCAACTATAATTCTAGACGGATGCAAATTGTCATATAAAGCTTTTCCTTCTCGCAAAAACTCAGGCGAAAATATTATGTTGTCCGTTTCAAACATCGCTTTAACTTTTTCTGTATAACCAACAGGCACAGTTGATTTTATTATCATTGTTGCTTGTGGGTTAATTGCTAAAACGTTTGCAATTACTGCTTCAACTGAGCGAGTGTTAAAGTAGTTTTTATCTGGGTCATAGTTGGTCGGTGTAGAAATTACTACGTACTGCGCATCTTGGTACGCTTTGTATACGTCGGTTGTAGCGACTAGGTCTAAATCTTTTTGGGTTAAATAACTTTCGATTTCCTCATCTACAATAGGCGAAATTTTATCATTTATCAAATCCACCTTTGCTTGAATGATGTCCACCGCAACCACTTCATTGTGCTGCGACAGAAGTATTGCGTTCGATAAACCTACATATCCTGTTCCTGCTATAGCTATTTTCATATTTCATCCTCCATTCTTAACTATGTTGTTTCCATTTACTAAAAAATATACATATAAAAAAGCTATAACGCTTTCAACCTACAATGTAATTTCATGCGAAATTATATGCTGTGTCTCGTATAGGTTAACTTTGGCACTAAATTTTACGTAAAAAAAAAGCTTTGGCGCAACTGACCAAAGCTAAAATGTAATTTTATTTGAAATTATATGATGTGTCTCATATAGGTTAACTTTGGCAACTTTTTATCATGTAACAGTTAAATAGTACTGTGATTCTTGATAATATAACTCATCGCCTAATTCAGTTAAAATCCCTAACTGATACTGCTGCTTAGGTAACGCATTCTTTAAAAACTCAAGTGGAATGTTACCTGTAAATCCACTACTATTATAATCTACCTCATCACTTAACGTTTCATTAATTAACCTAGTAATCTCAATACGAGTTGGTTCGGTAGTTAAATTAATTGCTTTAGTTACAGTAGGAGAACAGAAAACTAAATAATGCTTAGCACCACGAGACTCAACACCAATTGCAGCTTGATAACCTTCAATTTTAAGCTCATCAGTCATAAGAATTTCTTCAATCTTCTGATATACCCTATCGCTATCTGGCAACAATGCAATTTCAGTTACTTCCAAACCAAGCACGCGCTCATGATTATTTTCAGCTTTCACTACACCTTTAGTAGTGCCAAGCGCAAATTCCCACACATCAGGATACATAGGAAGTTTTTCAGCACGGTAAATCCACTGCTTATCCTCAAACTTAATATCAACCTCAAACACAACTTCGCCATTATCACGATTAACTTCAATAATAGTACCAGTATTAGCATCATCGCCAACAATATGATTACCAAACGTTCCAAGCATATTTCCATTCGCTAAATAATCAGCGTCACTAACGTTAATAGTATAATACTCAGTTCCGCGGTCCTCACCATATGACCAAATCTGCTCAACCGTCATAGCAATTTCATTAATTCGGTATTGCACCATTCTGCTATACATTCCACCATCGAATTCATTATCATATTCCAAAATCGATGCTCTGTTATTATCATATAAAACAATATCCAATGTATGAGGATCATCATCTTGATCCGGAATAATCATAGGCGCATGTTGACCAACTGGCGGTTTAAAGTTTTCACCTATAGGAGTTAACACTTTATCACCTAAACTATCCACATCGCGAGCTACTGTCAGCGCCCACAACAATTCACCTTCAGGATAGCTAATTTTAAAAACACCCTGATTTGCACCAGAAACTATAAGACCATCATCACTTTCATCATACCACAACGCATTCATATGGAACCAGTCGCTATTATCTTGGCTATTAAATCGGTTTTTATCTAGCACATTTTTAAGGTCAATGTCATTAACGATTTCACCAGTATCATAATCTATCTCCAAAATTCTATCTTTTACATAAGCACCCAAATTGTGAGAAGTAGTAAGCAAATTCCCATTAGGCAGCTCGATTACATCATCATTAATATCCTGATAATTGCTATAGTTAGCATAAATCTTACCTAGCAAGTCCACCTCATACAATCCGGCTATATCCGCATCACCAATAAGCCAATTGCCATTTTCCAGCCTACGTAAAATTTGACGCGTGTAATAATCCATCATCCAGCGAACTTCACCATTTGAATCAATACCCATAATCTGCTCAATAGTAGAATTTAAAAACGTAATACCATCTTGGGACTTAGCTAAATTGCTAGAAACTAGCTCTATCTGCGCATCCACATTTATTGCAGAAGTCACAATTTCAATTATATTAGTTATAGTAGTACCATCCTCAAACTTAAGCTCTATCTCAACCTGATTTACATAGTCGGCGTATAAGCCCAAAACAGGAAGCTCATGGTACGTTTTAAAACCATCAAAAGTATGCGAAATATTAGAAAATTCATCTTTGCCTAAAACTGTAACACTAACTTTTGCAGGCACAGCAGTGTCAAACATAACCAATGCGCTAAGAGGAGTCCAGCCATACGGGTTAAGAACAACGTATGGATTATCGATAGAATAACTATTTAAACTGTAGTTAGTTAAAATCTGCTTCTCAAGCTCCCACTGGCTGTCAATAAGACTTTGCGGACTGCTGCCAACTGGAATGTTAGTTAAAGTAATAGGGATATCGGAACCCGCAACTAGCTCAATAGGTTCAATAGGTATATTGTCGGTTGGAACATCCAACACGTCTATTTTCAGTTTTTCTTCAGGAATAAACTCAGCTAAATCTACTCTAACAGATTGCTCAAGTGACCCAGTAGTAGGTTCGGGAGTTTCAGAGCAACCACTGCATGCTAATATCATTGTAACTGCCATTAACGATTTAACCATCTTTTTCATGTATTGTCTCCTTTCAAAATAACCAAAAAAGCTAACAACATATGTCTTAACATAACCTGTTTAGTGAAAAATATTCTTCATTATATATAGTGATTCTTAGGAAGTATTTTACTTTCTATACTTAAATTATTGGTTTTTCATGCTGCTCCCTCCTTAAGAAGAAATTATACAATTTAGTTTACCATAATTATTTTATATTTATATATTAATTATTTCTTAATTATTAAATACAACTTTATTGGAATATATGTATATTTTTAATAGTTTACATTAAAAAAGACTAGCAATATTAACTTTACTAGTCTTTGTATTACTTATTTATTTTATATTTTTTATATATATTTCACGTATTTATAACATAAATTTTAGGAATATTTTTATATCAATTTATTGCTATTTATTATTAATTGTAATATTTAGTTAACATTAATACGCTATTAGCTTTACATTAATTTTAGTACTCTTTAAGCATATTATAAATCTGATTAACGCGCTTATATAGAACATATTTCTTTTCGTAATATTTTATCATCATATTTATATGTGCAATATTTGTTACATCTTCATTAACAACTAATAAGTAATTAATCACTCCACGCAAATAAGACTTTCGTATATAACTTGGAAACATTTGTTGCTGACTTTGTAAAAACTTTTTAATTTGTCTTAGCAATGCCAACTTATTGTCTGCTGTTGATGTGCTATAAAAATGTAATATATCTTCAATATTTACATCAAAAATAAATTGTCTTACTTTATCAGGCAAATAAATTATATAATCATTTATATCAGCTGCTGACTTAAAGTGGCAATAGAAATGCTTATATCTGGCAGAACCTATTAAAGACGTAGGATTTGCTATGCGATATGCTATACAAACTTTAGGCAGCAAAGTAATTCTTGTGGCCTGAGTTATTGTTTTAAAGTAGAATGCTCTATCGTTAGCGCATTTTAAATTATCAAAACTAACCTCCACATCCACTAAATAATCTCTTTTATATACTTTATTCCATGCCACTACAAACATACGGCTAAAAAAATATGGCATTTGTTCAAATGATAGCGTTCTTGTCTGATTTTTAGCTAAAACTCGTTTAAATAAATCAATCTCTACTTCCTCTCCTTGATTATACGTCTTATAGTTAAAGATGATTATTTCACTTTTTTTCGCTTCTGCCAATGTATATATCCCTTTGTAAATATCTCCTACTAACCAATCATCTGCATCTAAAAAATGAATATATTCCCCCACTGCAGCTTTTAAGCCATTGTTACGCGCTATCCCTGCATTTTGATTATCTTGGGAAATCACTTTCACTCGTTTATCTTTTTTGGCATATTCTTTTATGATATTTAAACTGTTGTCTGTTGACCCATCGTTTACACATATTATTTCTATGTCTTTTAACGATTGCTTTATTATGCTATTTAGACATTGCTCTAAATATTGTTGCGCGTTATATACTGGTATTATCACTGATACTTTAGGCATAATAATATCCTCCAAAATACTCTTTTAAATGCTTATTATTCCCCAACTTATGCCTATTAATTCAAGAACTTTCGGCATGCAAAGAAGGGTAGAGTCTACGTCTACCCTTTTGCTAATTATTCTGCTAACATTTGTGTGCTACTTTCTCATTGGATACTTTGAACTTAAATTACTATAAGTAGGAAATAAATCCTGGTTTAAGACTGATTATTAGATTTATTCAATAATATTTCTAATTCTTGTAATTTTTGCTTAAGTTCCTGATTTTCAGTGGATAATTCCTTGTTTTCAATAGATAATTCCTTGTTTTCAATAGATAATTCCTTGTTTTCAGTAGATATTTCCTGCATTTCAGTAGATATTTCCTTCATTTCAGTAAGTGCTTGATTTAACTTAATACTCAAAGCTTCTTTTTCCTGTATAGCTAATTCTGTTTGATACATTGCCTCTAATGAATTCATACTTAATTCAACCTCCCCCTGTAGCATATTTCTAAATCCCTTACTTAGAGATTGCAGTTCTTTATCAGTGGATGTTAGTCCTTTGCTAGGGTCTATCAGAAACTCAATAAGTTTTCTTGTATGCTTATATTTTCGTTTTAGTTGCGTATAATTTGCCATAAATACACTAACTATTTATAGCTAATACCTTCAGTTTATCTAAAATGTTTTTATTCAATATATTACTCTCCTATATTTTAACTGTATAATATTATTTTAACCACAATTAATAGGCTTTATTCTGTTACCTAATCTACAGACACTATCTTTTGCTAGCATAAGTAAAGGGCAAGTATATTTTAATAAGAGAAAATTCATAGAATACCTTAATTTGTCCTATTATATAATTAATTTGGGTTATTAAAATTATAGAGGATTAAAAGGGGGATTTTTTAAATGCAGGTAATAGTAAAAAGAATATCACTTATACTAACATTTGTATTAGTAATTACAAGTACGATAGTTCCTACATTTGCATTAACGTTAGTGCCCAATGCTCCAACTAACTTTAATGTCACTGATGTTACAACTAGCACGATTTTGGTAGAATTTAATGTTACTCATAATCCAACGACTTCAACAGCACAGGTTTATTTATTAAATATTTCTACGGGAGCTACTACTGTTCAAAGTATTTCAGTAAATAGCCAAAATCAGATAACTACGGAGTTTGATAACTTAGAGAGAGATACTCAGTACAAATTATGGGCTACTGCAGGGAATAATGCAGGCATAAGCCAAATTTCAAATGAATTTGTTGTGACTACTTTGAGGTATTCTGCTACAGATGAACAACTTTTACCTTTAACTCCTATCGGATTTTCTGTTAAAGATGTAACTACAACTTCAGCTCAAATTCAATTGTATGTTGACCAGTATATTCCTACTACGGGTGTACAAATTTATATCCAGGATATGGCTGATGTCAATTCAACTAGGCTAGTAGATACTATCAATTTAGATGCAAATCAAATTTCAGTTACCTACTTATTGGATAACCTTAGTTATAATACTACTTACAAAGTTTGGGCAGTTGCCAGTAATAGTTATGGGGTAAGTAGCATCTCCACTACCTTTGTTATAACTACTAACGGTACTGATACAGATATTCCTAAATCCCCTGAAGCTTTAAATATTAGTACTTTAACGCCTATTTCTATGCAGGTGGAATTTTATGTATCCCAAATACCTATTACTACTTCTGCTAATATTTATATTCAAAATGGTAATAATGTAGCTAAACATACTGTAGATATTGCGGATAATCAGCGTATTGTTAAGTATATGGTTAATGGCCTTTCTTCTGGAACTCAATATACTGTTTGGGCTACAGCAGAAAATCAATATGGGGAAAGCGAACTGTCAGATGTAGTAACTACAACTACTCCTTAAGATGAAAGGATGATATTCTCTAAGCTAGAGGATATCATCCAAATTTTCAATGCTTTTCAACTTCTAACAATGAGCTCTTTAATTATTTCAAGTCAAGTTGGCTTTTTTTTCTTTTACTACTTAAAATATAGACAAACAGTCAATTATATAGTATATATTGCCAAGTAGCTCACTCTTTTTTATTATTTTTGACTTAACTTAAACCATATCTGGCACATGATGACATATGGAGAAATTTTTTAATAAATTAATTGGAATTGGTCCTAAGGAAGTTAAAGATTTTTTTTATGATAGCAATAGACATTACAGTACCAACACCTAAGCCTATAATCCATTTTTTATTATCCTTTATTTTATGGAAAAGTACAGCTACATGATGGTTTATTCTTGTTATCGTATATCTAACCCCATGTTCTTTATAGCAATATATACCACCTTTTAGCTTTCTAGGAAGTAATGTTATTATTCTACCAATTCTAAAAGACCATCCTGATTTTATAGCATTTAACTCTTCGGTCGTTGATGATAATTTTATTAAAACATCTTTAATCTCAATAAGTTTTCTTGTATGCTTATATTTTCGTTTTAGTTGCGTATAATTTGCCATAAATACACTAACTATTTATAGCTAATACCTTCAATTTATC
>MDSQ01000152.1_pt1 | contig 13374 bp, 6 predicted proteins | sample 1008251 | NCBI WGS metagenome assembly MDSQ01 (sample SAMN05526597, study PRJNA338239) | gut metagenome | isolation source: Hindgut content | host: Naso unicornis | place: Saudi Arabia: Red Sea | collected 2016-05
AAGGAACTGCGGTCCTAGAACTGCAGCCTCCAGTACTGCAGCTTTCCATTATTGGCTCAAGCCGACGGTGTAGCTTGCAGACCCTCTGACCCCGAGACACGGTGAGCCAATCAGCTTGTACCAATGTCACCTATCGCTAAGAGGAACAACGTAGACTGTCCAATCGGGACAGAGAGTACAGAGAGCGTCACTCATCTTTGATTTTCCCGTGAAACCCTCGCCCTGGTGGCAAAGAAAATATCATGGTAAAAACAGGTTTTATTGGAGACCAGTTTAACAGCAAATGGTGTCATTTTTCAACCACTATTACACTGTTGAACCTGGTTATACATCATAATGACAAAGTTAAGACAAAAAAGCTGTCTAGTTTTACAGTAAGTTTTAAAGGAATTGTTGTTTTTTATGAGCTGGTATCACAGTTCAGCTGGAAAAGAGATTTCTCTCACTGCAAAACCTCTTTCTGATCGGGCACCTCATCTTTCAAACTTTGTGTGTCTGTAGGAGGCTGTCTTCAAATATAACCCAAAGTATAAAGGTCAATGGTCCTTTGATGCCCTGTCCACTTTTGTTAAGGTCTGTGTCCATGTGTTTACTTCAAATCATTGGATCATCAGTTTTGTGATAGAAAGTTTAGACCCACTCACAATAATAATGATCATATTTCCTCTCAGTGTATCCCCAAAACAGAGAATTACTTCCACACACTGTTTCCAAAGATCGCTGCGTTGGCGCTGAAGCTCCCTGATTATGTGAAGAAGGTATGAAAGTTACTGGATCCAGTGACTCTGCAGTCCACTTATACTGGTGATGATGATGATGGTGATGATGGTGATGATGGTGACCACATGTGTGTCCGTGTTTTCAGGCCATCCCACTGCTTCAGAGAAGAAACCATGCGATGATCACTCTGTCGCAGGTTCAGATTTCCTGCCTGCTCGCTAACGCGTTTTTCTGCACCTTCCCTCATCGCAACACGACGAGTTCCAACGCAGAGTACCACGATTACCCGACCATTAACTTCACCAGGTCACACATAGTTCCATACACACTTACAAACTCTCTGCAGTCTGCGTTCTGTCTGTCAGTTAACTCTTCATTCTTATTCTGTGTGTAGTCTGTTTGGAAACTGGTCAGAACGGAAGAAGGAGAAGCTGAGAGCCATCATGCATTACTTTAATGTGGTTACAGATGAGAGTGAGTCGATGCCAAACCTCCTCTTCATCATGTTTGTGAGTTGCATCAGTGAAGATCTGTGACTGTTGTTGATGTTTTTGCAGACACCACACCAAAAGGACTGGTGACGTTTGAGCGCCGTTGCCTTAGAGACACAGAAATATCTCACTGGAGAAGGTGACAATCATAATAATTATGTATAGAGTACTTTTCTGCGCACAAATTACATAGTGCTTTATGCACAACAACCAGGTTAACATAACAACTTATAAAACAGAATAGAAAATCTGATCCATCCTACAAAGGTTTAGATTTTTCAGTCTGTACAAACTCAGACATTTATGAAAAAGTCGGTCCTTTGTATCCAAAAAACACCCACATTTGATTTCCTCTATGGTGTAAGTCATTCTCTCTTTTTGTTTATTTGTTTGTTTGTGTGACTTCCTGTCACTTCCTGTCTTTATCCCATATATTTCCTCATTTTATGTCACTTCTGCTTAGTCACTCTGATGAAGGCCTGTGCGTGCCGCAATGTGTTGGTGCGTATTTTTTAACTTGTGCCATTAGCCGCACAAATAAAGGCTTTTTAAATAATTCTTTCTACAACAAGAGTGCCTTGGTTTTTGCACTGTTCAGCAGCTGTTGTGTCACCCCTGTACCAAAGAGCACGTTGTTCAAGATTTTTTCACCCATCACCAAAAGGAAGTGCTCCTTTTCTCTGTTTTTCTCTGTTTGTCTTCATATTTATCTAAACATGTTACATTGCGGAATGGAGAAAGTAGGCTTCATGACAGACAGAAATCTGAGGCTGCCCGCCTTTTTAATTACAAAATACATGTAACTGTAATCAGTTACAGTCACTGAGGAAAATGTGTAATTAAATTACACTTAGCCTACTTTTAAAACTGTTAATGATTACAAAGTGGATTACATCTGAATATTTTCTGTAAGAAGCTTCTGCTGTATGTTGAATAATATTCATTTTGTTGGTTTGCATGTTTTTGATGTGCACAGTGTCTTCTTTTGTCATTTCCAGTCATTAAGGACATTAAGGGCTTAATTTAATCTCCTGGTCTCCTCACTGATGATAAACCACAAAAGTATCACCAGCAGTTTCCCCTCCTACTCCCTTTGTCCTCCAACAGGCCCACCCCCGTGCACACCTGTGACTACCTGGCTGCAGCAGGTCACCTGACCAGGCAGGCTGCAAACTAAACATGACATCAATGCCATGTCACAATGTCTGAAAGCAAACATCGAAGTGTTGAACATCATTGACTGTCAAGACCTAAAATCGTCTCTGAACGTCTCACAGGCACCATTCAAGGTGCCTCAGAAAGCTGAGAATCTTACGGTTTGAACCCAAATTAGAGCTAAACAGTACAGAAGTTCTATACTCAACGGAACATAGGAGAAAACAGTGTACAGAGGGTGGAGTGGTGTGGGTGTAGTAAATATGGGCCCAGTGGAAGAAAAAGGAACAACAAAAACTTGGACTTCCTCCCTCAGGGGTTCATAGAGTCAGTCCATCATCACAGAGGAAGTAGTGAAGAAGGAAGTGAAACTGGTTTACACGATGCAGGGTTGTTCCAGTATTTGAAATATTACACAAAACACATTTTTAAAAAATTGAAGGTGTTACTTCCACTGAACATAGTTTTGTATTCGACTAATTCTGACTACAATGATAGAATATTTGTGTGTCTTCAGGTTGAGTTAGTTAGGTTGAGTGTGTATACATTGACTTTTAGACAGTGCACATTGGAACTTCAAACTAAATGCATCATCCAAGCAGAGTAGATGTTTCAAAGTAGATGTTTTCATACTTGGTTAACAAAAGTGAAGTTTATGTTGCTTCATGGTTTGCACAGGAACCAGCTTTCATGAGGAAGTTCCAGGTTTCTCTAATTCTTCCCTTTACTGTACCCTGGATTGCCAGATGTTGTAACACCACACAGATACAAACCCTTAACTGGAGAGGGAGCAACAGACAAGACCTTCTGGAAAAAAAGGTATGCTTTCTCACTTACCTCGTACTTACTACAGAAAAACCCGTAAGGAATTTATAGGATATGCTTTGATTCCCTTCAGATTCCTTGCACAAATAACTTGCTTTAGGCTGTTGTGCTTCATTTACACCCATTTTGTGGCATTTTAGGTGTCAGATTAAAGCTACAAAAAGGTAAATATATAAAATGTTTAGAATGTAATTTGGCCCATTTGTTGTTCATTGTTACTACTTCTCATGTGCGGTCATATACATTTAAAAAGAAAGAGATGACATTGTGGCTTTGGAGGGAAACAATAGCTTTCTTGCTAAGAGTTGGGCAAGAAGACTGGTGCCACTCTCATGACTAAAAGCTAAATATAGCCACTACAAACTGCATTGTCCACAGGTTTGAAATAAGGGAAAACAGCTAGTCTATCTGTGTTTGAGGTTTTCAAAATCTGCCCACAAGAGCTTTCTTAAAGGTTCTGTAAGTGATTTACACTTTGTTAAAATAAGTGTCAAATAGCTCCACATGCTGACAGTCATCACTAATAAGAGAGTTTGGTCAGTAATGTGGGTCTCAAAGTCTCTCCGCTCTGCAGTAAACCAAAAATACATTTCTGGAATCCTCTCTCCTGATTGGACGAGAGTGGGAGCGGGATTCAAGAAAATGTCTTTTCAGTGTACAGCAGAGCGGAGGATCCATGTTACTGACAAAACACTCGATATAAGTGATGTCTGTCTGAGTGTAGAGCTATTTAACACTTAAAACATTTAATGGGAAAAAAATTAAATTCCACTTACAGCACCTTTAAGCTCAGTATTAAACATATCATATGATGTTGGTTTAATCTTAAGTGTCAGGCAACAAATGGAGACTTAGGAAGTCACTTCACATAAATCCCAAGTTTCCCATTTTTATTATGTGAAATATTTTGATATTTATTTAGCGACTGCGTGTTTAACGACTTAACAGTAGTCCAAAAAAGAGTCCAAAGACCCTCGCCCCGTAAAAATCTCCATGCTGGTGCTTACTGGCTGATTCGTGTATGGACATTTGTCATCAGCCCAAATGAGCCCTGTAAGATACTGGAATAACTTCCTGTCATGTTACTAGAAACCATAAACCAGCTTTAAAAAATGTGTCATGTGGCATTTTAATATTATCTTAATTATTATTAATTATTATGAGTTATTTGCATTAGCCTATATGTTTCTCTGAAAGATTTATGTAGCTGTTGAAAGTAGATCAATGAGGATGAAAACCCACCGTGTGTGGTTGCCTGTTGTAGCGTGGCATTTTTATTCGATTCAAGTCAAGAAGTTTGAGGAGCATAAAAATGGCTATTATTTATCAAAAATATTTTAACTGTCTAATAACAGCAGTAGTATATGAATAATTGAAAAACATGCTTTGCAACCACAGATTTTGTCTAACCCAAATATTAATTATTAGCTGGTTTAAAGTATGATAGCATGTATCATGCAGCTCCTCCGTCTTTGCCCAGATACAAAGACACCAGCCAATGAAGAAAGACGATAAGATATCTAATTATTTAGGAATACTCCACTGACTGGGTCCGCCCACTTCCTGTCAATGAGGAAAAACCACTTGTGAGTGACAGATGTTCTGCATGCATGTATGGTTCTGTGCACTCCATTCTCATTTGTATTTGTGCAGTTCTTATTTGCGCACTCGCGAGTTTTGACAGTGAGAAACTTTCACACCTGCATACTGAGATGGTAATTTAATTCACACTGACAGTAAATGCAAATAGCTTTGGTCTTATTATGAGAACCATCTGGCAGAGCTTTGAAGCTGAACATGCCATTCCAAAGAACCTTTTCCATATCCATTTCTGCTCAGGGAGGTTTGTTTCTGTTTGCCATCCACAGCGTTACTGCAGCATCACTTCCTGATTTCAGAGGGTGATGATCACACATGTCCGTGCGTTAATTGTCTGTCATGAAAATCGGTGGCGTCAAAAAGAGTTTTTGTTAAGTCGTTGTTATTGCGTTAGCTTTGACAGCCCTAGTTTGTTCACAACTTAGAGTTTTACTCAGTCTGTGGATACAGTTGGAATCTTGCGTTATCCTGTGGTTTGAAGACAATGAAAAGTGGCATCATGGGTAATGTACAACTTCTGGTTGAGAACTTCACTCATACAGGGGACTTTACCTTGGAGTATGCCCTGATTGTCTTAATTTTTTAAAATTAATGTTCCTTTTGAGACACCCAAATTTTTGAAAGACTGATTCTTAATAGCTGGCAAATATACACATTATTAAATGTTTACAATTTAATATACATTGTGTTATCTTTACCACAGTAATAGGCATTAGGGGCACAAGTTGCACATAACATACTGTAACATTTAATAAAACATAACCTACTCAATAATGTTAATTAGGCCTAATACACCTTATTACCCATTATTAGCAATGTTTATTGGTATTTCAGGAGAGAGCATGGCAACGCCCGTAGAACTGCTGGCAATTTTGGAGGATTTGGCTGATGGAGAGTTTAAAAAGTTCAAATGGTTCCTGCAGCAGGCTGATGTCTTGGAAGGCTTTCCAGCAATCGCAAAGAGCCAGTTAGAAAATGCAGACAGGCTGGACACAGTGGATGAGATCACGGACACCTACGACAAAGATGCAGTGGAAGTGACCATTAAAGTTTTGAAGTTAATCAAGAAGAATGACTTGGTGCAGCGATTATCAAACATCAACTCAACATCCAAAGGTAAGTGAGCGGGGTCAGCAAATACGTAAATGTCAAGAGAGAGTTACATGTGTAACATCAGTCTCATGAATTATTCAGGGATATTACCTGTGGCAAACATGGCAAGTCATGGCTGGTCAGTCCCGCTGTCATTCTAAGTCCTCTAGGTTTTTTCTGACTACCGAACTTTGACTCGCCTTGATTGATAAACAAGTAGCTGTTTACCAACAATATCACTATATAAATGTTAAAGGTGAATGTATGTCAGTGTTGTGGAGACAAAAATATCTTTGTCATCACTCCACTTACAATATCAAGTTCTAAATAATGTCATCTGTTATTTTTCTTTCAGAGGCTCTCACGGTATGCCGGCGTAAACTCAAGTCGAACCTGAGAAAGAAGTTTCAACATCTGTTTGCGCAAACCACAAAATCTGGAGAGCAGATATTGATGAATGAGATCTACACTGAGCTCCATGTTACAGAGGCATGTAGCGAACACCCTCTCAACATAGGAGACCTTTTTGAACCCCCACTATCGTTTAAAACAATAATGACGAAAGGAGTGGCTGGTGTTGGGAAAACAGTCATGACTCGAAAGTTTTCTCTAGACTGGGCTGAAGACAAAGTCAACGATGACATACAGTTTATATTTCCATTCACTTTCCAAGAGCTAAATTTGCTGAAGGACAGAAAATACAGCTGGGTCGAACTTCTTCATCACTTCTTTGCTGAAACCAAAGACGCAGGAATATGCAGATTTGATGAACTACAGGCTGTTTTTATCCTTGATGGTCTGGATGAGTGTCAACTCCCTCTAGACTTTCACAACAACGAGATCATTACTGATATTACTGACTCTGCTTCAGTGGATGTGCTGCTGACAAACCTTATCATGGGGAGGCTTTTCCCTTTTGCCTGCCTCTGGGTAACCACAACACCCGAGGCAGTCGATCGAATCCCTCCAGAATGCATTGACCGGGTGACAGAGGTGAAAGGGTTCACAAATCCAAAGAAGGATGAATACTTCAGGAAGAGGTTCAGGAATAAGGAGCTGGCTGGCAGAATCATTAGACACATAAAAGAATCACGTAGTCTCCATGTCATGTGTAAAATCCCAATCATCTGTTGGATCGCTGCAACAGTTCTGAAGGATGCATTGACGAATGATGACAAAGGAGAGCTACCACAGACCTTGACTGGGATGTATATCCGTTTTCTGTTAAGTCAGTCCAAACAGGCAAATGTGAAAAGTCATAAAAAATCTGAGTCAGAACCCTTCTGGAGCAAAGGAGCCAGTAAGCTGTTTCTGTCTCTGGGAAAACTGGCTTTTGAACAGCACCAGAAAGGAAACCTGATCTTCTTGGAAGCAGATCTAATACAGTGTGGTATTGATATTGGTGCCATTTCTGAGTACTCAGATGTGTTTACACAGATCTCTAAAGCGGAGTTAAACGAGGACAGACTTTACTGCTTTGTCCATTTTAGCTTTCAGGAGTTTCTGGCTGCTTTTCATGTCATTGTGTCATTCATCAACTCTGGTGTTAACCTCTTGTCTGAAGAACAGTTTGACTCCCAACAGTTCGGACTTGTGACAGAGCAGTCAACTATGGAACACCTCCTTCAGAGTGCAGTCAACAAGGCTTTGCAGAGTCCAAATGGACATTTGGGTTTGTTCCTCCGCTTCCTCATCGGCCTCTCACGACAGAGCAATCAAGCACTTCTTCAAGACCTATTGACAGAATCAGGAAGTAGCTTACAGAACAGTCAAGACACAGTCCAGTACATCAAAAAGAAGATCAGAGAGAATCCTTCTCCAGAGCAATGCATCAACCTGTTTCACTGTCTGAATGAGCTGAATGACAAATCGCTAGTGGAGGAGATCCAACAATACCTCAGTTGTGTTGGTCTGTCTACGGAGAGAGTGTGTTTTGATCAGTGGTCAGCACTGGTCTTCATTTTGCTGTCATCAGAGAGTGAGCTGGATGTTTTTAACCTCAAGAAATACTCTACATCTGAGGAAGGACTTCTGATGTTGCTGCCATTGGTTAAAGCTTCCCGTCTATCTCTGTGGGTGTACAACTTACTGTACATATGAAATACAGTCAGTGTCACATCTCTAGCTTCTTGCTTACTCTTTTTTTTTTTTGCTATTTCATCCTTAGGCTGAGTGGCTGTAAGCTGCGTTACAGAAGCTGTGAAGCTCTGGCTTCAACTCTCAGTTCCGTGTCTTCTAATCTTAGAGAGTTGGACCTGAGTTACAACGATATGGGTGGTGATTTATCATGTATCAGGCTGCTCGCAGAAGGCTTGAGGAAACCACAGTGCAGACTGGAGAGTCTCAGGTCTGATTGATTTAAATAACAATATTTTAAGCTACCTTACCACTGTCATTCCTTTTCATTTTTTTTGTTTGTAATGATGGTCTGCGTTTGTTTCAACTCAAACAGTCAAAATTGTGTTTTTGCTTGTAAAGGGGGCATATTGACAAACATGACAGACTTTTTAGCCTTTTTGGCTTTAGCAATAGCAAGGTTAGTTGGTTGGTCCATCACTTTAGCACAAATTTAGCACTGGACGGATTGCCATGAAACTTGTTTTCACAGTCAGTGAAAGACAAAGCCTACAGAAGCTGAGAGCAGCTATGGTCACAACTATTTTTTTTCCATTCTGTTATCTTGAGATTACAAAATAATAATTTTGTGATTACGGGATAGCGGCTCTTTTTTTTTTTAGGGATAGGGAAACGAGCTGTTATCATGTAATTACTGCACGCCCATTTTGTAATTTCAAGATAAAGGAATGAAATAATAGAGGAGTTTTTAGTTATCCAGTAAAAGCCCAAAGTTTATTACGGACATTAGTGGTACCCATATGACCTACATTAATGACTTTCTCTAGTATCGGTTTCTTATTTTGATTCAGGTTGAAATATTAACAGCTACTGGATGGATTTCCATAAAATTTAGCACAGACATTCACATTCCAAGGAGAATCAATCGTTACTGATTATTAATTCCTAAACACATGTAGCACCATCATCTGTTCAAACTATGATTTTTTCCAGTTCTTTGGACATATACATATATACATATCTGGATCTGGAGGCTATCCTGTATAAACACTGATCTAATGTACTGGACACTGAGGAGCTCTTCTGGAGCAGCTGAAGGTCATCTGCATTGCTTAGACACAAATTCATGTATATTTCAACCTGGTGTGTTCCCTATATGCGTGTCCATTTGATTTCAAAAAGACGGTATTGACTTTCAATTATTCAAAATGTTATTTCAGATGGTTATTGAAACCTTCCACATTATCATTCGAACAGTTGAATTGCATGTGACTGTAGCAAGAGCTGTATAGATCCTCTTCTTCAAGTACTTATCCTTCACCCATATAATAAGTAATAAACAGGACATCTTAAAAGAGTAATAAACCATGAAGTGATCAACATTCTTTTAGACTGTGTTGAATCAAAACTAATATTTTCCCAACTCTGTTTTTCATTCAGGCTGAGTGAATGTAATTTGGCATCCTACAGTTGTGAAGATCTGTCTCTAGCTCTCAGTTGCCAGTCCTCCAGTCTTAGAGAGCTGGACCTAACTATCAACAACCTGCAGGATTCAGGAGTGGAGCTGCTCTCTGTAGGATTGACAAGTCCACACTGTAGACTTGAAAAACTCAGGTCAGTTTGCTTAATGACAAAACACACCCAAATCTGAAATATAAAGAGTTACACTACCTACTAATACTACTATTTCTACTCAAAACTTGTTAATGCTAATGAAGAAGCCTATATTCTTTCTCAATAAATAGAAAGCCAGTATTTTTTAAAGTCATTGTATGTATCCATCTCTTGTTCTTTTTGAGGTTGAATGGCTGCGCACTGACATGGAAAAGCTGTGATCCTGTAGCACTTATCCTTACCTCCAAGTCCTCCAGTCTGACACAGCTGGACCTGAGTATGAACAACCTGGAGGATTCAGGAGTGCTTGTGTTCAGCACTGGACTACAGAGTCCACACTGTAAACTGGAAATTCTCAGGTCAGCTAGGTCCTATATATTTTTTTATTTGTTTGACATAACAGCTTTTGGCACACTGGAACTCACTTTTATCAGTTTTTAGTAGTACTCATGAGTGAATTAGCTTTAAAGAAAACAGGGCTTGTATTGATCACATTTATGCAATATCCTCTGGGGTTGGAGGAAGACTACAAATTTATTTGCTTGAGAGTCTTGATCGGATTAATAGAGATCTTTTGTCATGTAAATAAATTTGTGCAGGTAATGATAGCAAATATAACGATGCAATCAAAGCATTGTACAAAACCCCACTTGCATGTGTACAGTTAAATACAGTTAGGATCAGCTGGTTTCTAGCTCTGTTTTTTGGTGAAGCAAGACGACATGCTTTCAACCACTTTATTGAAATGATTTTGCTCAAATAAATAAAGCAGACCTATTTTGGTATATTGATAGACATTTGTTATATACTGATGATAAAGTGATTTACCAAAGATGCTAAGTATTGTTGTTGTTGTACATTTGCAATTTATAGTAAAAGTAAAAACAGATCAACAGCAGGGCAAACATGTATTTCAGTATGTATCAACACCATAACATACACAAACTCTTATAAACGTGTTTTTTTTTGTTTGTTTGTTTTTTTATAGAAAACATGAACTTTTCAGAGGTAATCAGCTGGGGCCTTAGAATCATTTAAGTTAATCTTCATACAGAGTAAATTCAGTGTGTCAAGGTATATCTGGGGTTTTTTTGGCTGGTCCTCGGGTTTGCTCGCAGCATGTGTCCATGCCTCCCAGCCACAACACTGCAGTTATTTCACTCAACGCCAGCAAAGTGGAGAAGCAGGAGTTTGAGGAAGCAGGTTGATCGTAAACGCCGGTCTGCTTCTCTTTCCCTCCTGATGTCGTGTGTCCGTCAGAGGAACACTGATTTTTAATGTGAAACAGCGGTATTGTGTTTACCGATCTGATTAGGTCCATTTATTTTTGAGAGGAGACGATCTCTGCAGGTCAGTTTTTAGACAGTCACAAGCACAGCACGCTAGATCTGCAGCTAACAGCTCATTGTTACAAATCAGCTCAAAAAGGAAGCTGTCTGTACACTTTTTAACCGTTTAGCTTAGCTTTCCATGAATCTAAACTCCAACAAACACTTGTGTACTGCTGCTGACTGAGACAACCAGCCCCTCCTCTAACAGCAGCACGAGGACAGAGGAGATCCGATACTGAACCTTTCTTTCTAAACTTCACTCAGAATTGTTTGACGTCAGGAATATGATTACATTCATCAACATTTTAGATTTGTTTCCAATGACATATTATTGACTTTATTTAGAAACATTTGGAAATGCACTCAGAAGTACCTAAATACTGTGAAGTGTATAATTATCCTCATCTATAAACATTAACATAATGCAAACACCCCATTGTTCCTGGAAGCACAACTACATTATTCATCCTATTATATCTTGATCTTACTAAGACTACAGCATAACAACTACTAATATCCAAACATTCTCATGTTACACATTATCTCTAACTATCACTAAAACACACAAAAAAACAAACAAACAACAAAAAACCAGGACCAGTTATATACTAGGTTTTAACCTAGTCTTGTTAACTTTCAGCCTGTTATCGACTTAAGAATAGTGTTTTTTATTATTGTTTATAATTCCTTCTTCTTCAGGTTAAGTGCTTGTGGCTTGTCAGAAAAAAGCTGTGAACCTCTGGCCTCAGTTGTCGCCCTCCAGACCTCTCGCTTGAGAGTTCTGGACTTAAGTAACAACAACCTGGAGGATTCAGGAGTAAAGCTCCTTTCTTTTGGACTGGAGAGTCCACACTGTACACTGGACACTCTCAGGTGAGTCAAATATGAGGTATCTTCAGAGACTGGTGTCTTTTAAAAATTGTATTCATCCATCTATTTTTCGTAGGGTTGCCATGTTTTGTCAAAAGTTATTGCCATTGTGTTTTGCAGCTATTTTGTTCCTTTTGATCTTAATAATGTATTCTTGTCCAGGTTGAGTCACTGTAAGCTGTCAGAAAGAAGCTGTGAAGCTCTGGCCCCAGCTCTCAGCTCCCAGAACTCTAGTTTGAAGGAGCTGGATCTGAGTAGCAATGACCTGCAGGATTCAGGAGTGAAGCTCCTTTCTGCTGGACTTGAGAGTCCTCAATGTAGACTGGAAACTCTCAGGTTAGAACTAATTCCCATTAAAATGCAAAGGCCTCCTCACATACACTAACACAACTTCATCAGTTGTTGTTTTTTGTCTTTCCTTCAATAGGCTAATGGCTATTTTAACATACATCAAACTGTTTAAAGTCAGGGGACACGGTCACACCTACATAAACTTGTTGGTCACCCCATTTTATATTCTAAAAGTTTATTTACAAAGATGCTGGATTTTGTGCACTTGTTGCTATTAAACTCAATACTTTGTAGTGTCAGTGTGTCCACTGACTTTTGACCATATAGTGTATCATTTACATCAGAGGCAGTTGAGTAAAAACAGGTTGGCCCCAGAAGAAAAATAATTTACACTTTAAGTCAACTTCTCTGCAATGTTGCATTACAGCAAATTATTCTGTTGTAACCATTTTCTCCTCAAATATCCTTTAAATTTGAATTTGTTTCCAACACCAGGAAAGCATTATTGACTTTAGATGTGGGTGGTATGTATTTTTTCATACCATCATACTCTCCTGACATTTCACCGAGGTATGCGGTGTATGATGGAATCTGTGTGACGTGGTGGCCGGGGGAGGTCAGGCACATGATTTAGTCGCAGGGGAACAGCGACTTTGCTTGCAAGTGCATCGCTTCTCTTCTGCCTTCCACTTTGCTGCTGCTGTTTCACCAAAATTTCCCTGTTGTGGGACTAATAAAGGGTTATCTTATTTTATTCGTGTAATGGGGAGGGGGCAGTGCTCTTAACATAAACACCTAAAACTGAGTCAACATCATCAGAGGGCTAATAACTTCATGCTGTCACGCCGTTAATTGTGTCGATCCTTTGTGAAATAAAGGTAACTGTCTGTAACTTTTGTATTCTGCTGCTGAGACATCCAGCCCCTTGTCCCTCTAAGTTATCAGCAGTAACAATACTTGCAAGTAGGTTTACACCATCCTTTACTAAATTAAATAAATATAGAAATACTGAGTTACAGTCTTGTGTATACATGGTAGATATGTTGCCCGTGTTAAAGTTAGCCTCAGTATTATTACTAGCAGCCTGTTCTGCAGCAAAGTTTATTAAAAGATGTATTTATGAATGAAATAATCGTATTTATTGTCTTTATTGTTAGATAGCACATGCCTAAACGACCTCAAGTGAAATTTTGAAGCCTTGGCTAAGAAAGGGCCATCAATTATTGTGCGATTCATAATCTGATTAGTCGACTAATCATTTCAATAATCAATAAATTAATCGACTATCAAAATAGTCGTTAGTTGCAGCC
>MDSQ01000153.1_pt1 | contig 13350 bp, 2 predicted proteins | sample 1008251 | NCBI WGS metagenome assembly MDSQ01 (sample SAMN05526597, study PRJNA338239) | gut metagenome | isolation source: Hindgut content | host: Naso unicornis | place: Saudi Arabia: Red Sea | collected 2016-05
CTGTCATATCCGTGCATAGGCCTGCTGATGATGTCACATCTTAGCAACACCGAGAGGTCAAAGATAGATTACGTAGGAGCTTCTATAATGCAGGAGGAAGCTGTGTGTCTCCATGTGCGTATGTAACCAAAGCATTTTTAAGTGTAACCCGATCTCCTCTGAGGGGGTCACTGCAGGCCTGACCCTTGGCCCAATTCCCAGCATTCACCTGCGGAGGCACTGCCATTCAGTCAGTGCAACCAGCCAGAAGACACAACAGCAGAAGAGGTGGGGGAGGAGCTGGAGCAGAGGTGGATAGGGAAGGACAGGAGAAAGGAAAACAAGGAAGAGGAACAAAAGAGGAGGAGGGAACAGAATAAGAGCTGAGTGGAAAGAGTGTACAGTAGAGGGGGAGGAGTATTCTTAGAACTTCCCTGAAGCCAGCCCAGTCAAGTCAGTCAGTCCCAGCAGCAAGCACTGTGCCTGCCAGTGCGTGGTAGTGTTGTGTTTCTAGACTCCACGCACACACTGCACAAGCCTGAGGAGGTTCATGGAAATTTAACAAGGGAGCGGCAGCAGCAGAGGACAGGACAGGACTGTGGAGAGGAGGAGGAAGGAGGAGGAGGAAGTTAGCTGAGTCAGTGCATGAGAGGAGAGGGAGCGTCAGCAGCATGTGTTGCAGCATGTTTGTGTCGTCCTCTGCCCCCTTCAAAACACAGAGCCCTGCAGAGGCTGCCTGTGCAGTGAGCAGGTAGCAGGCTAGCAGAGGAGCTGCACTGCACTGTAGAGTCACCTTCAGGACAGTGGAGCACGCTGCTGGGTAAGTGCAACACAGGGATGACACTTAAAGTGCATAATAAGCAGAGAGAGGGGTTTTATTTCACACAGAATAGTGGGCAGGATAGACAGAGTGGATGAGTGGAATCTATTTAATGTTTCTGTCTGTTTAAGAGATTCCTGTTCCGGCTTCAGCACTAACTTGTCCCTTTTTTTACAACTGTCATGTGCAACACATTAAAGTTGTGTTAGCACATGGGCAGTGACACATTGAATTACAGTGAGTATTGCTTACTGACTGTTGGACAAGAGGCAGTTTCCAGGCCAACACAGCCAGCTTTCTGTTTTGTTCCTGTTAATTAATAACAGCGAGTGCTTTCTCTGTGGGGCTCAGACTAACTGAAACAAGGGCTTCGCTTTTCCACCTCACTGAGCTTCAAACATCTTCACACAAAAGCCAGTAATATGTGAATGAGTGGCTGTAAACTTGGACATGCTTTGCTGCCTCTTTGTTTACTGTGATTAGCTTTTCAGAGTTAATGTCAGTAGAGGTGTTAGTCTGTTTTCACTGTGACATTAGCGGGTTTTGAGGAAAAGGTGACAAGTTTCAGGCAGGAAACAGGAAACCCCCAAGACACGCCAACATAGAGCTATCTCATGACAGAGCCGGGTTCATCTCTGCATGCATGAACACTTTTAAGAAATCATATTACGCAACATTATTTCAGAAAATAACAACAGTAAGGAGATCACAGGCATTCAGAGTGACACTCTTACCTGCTGCAGCGCTTTTTTTGGGTTCATTTTCTTTTAATCTGATGTTCTTTAATGTTTTATGTTCTCTGGTTTTGTGTGGCCGAGTGTCTTTTTCAAAAGAGTGTAGTAGGAGCCGGAGGAATCTAAATTGGTACATTTAAAAATAACCTAATAGGGCCTGAGTTTTGCGCACACAGATGTGAGTAGAAAGGCTTTATAATTGGCCAACGGCACAGTTTTAAAGGCCCAGTTCCCTCTGACTACCATAGTTTAACCACCTTTTTTCACATGTTTGTGTGAGCAACACAAGAGATCCTCCATCTGTGCTTGATGTGTCACACAAAGGAGGCTCTTTGTAGTGGTGACACAGGTGAAGCCAGTGACTCGGAGCCTCCCCACTACACACACAGCTTAACTTGCCTCCAATATGTGGATCTGACACCGAAGTAAAACGGAGAAAGGAGGCATCTTAAAGGAGTGTAACGCGTTTTTGTTTTAATTGAATCAGTGTTATGCAATTTTGTCTTTAAAAAAGTTTGCTGGATAAACAAAATATGAACTTTCAATATGTAAAAAACAGTCATTTAAGTGTGAATCAGGTAAAAACAAAACATACACACATCATTTCAGCTTGCTATGATAGTCACCCCCGCTTGTGTGCTGCCATGCTGTCTACTAGCAGTTCATCAATAATTAAAGACTGGATTCAATTTTGAATCTCAGCAGTGGAGAGCATTACCACAGCCATGCTGTTTCCGCCTCTACTCACGCTGTTAAATCACCTCCCATCTCAATTCACTAAAAACAGGCGCCCTATGAAAGAAACGGTCCGTGTGCACATGTGCCACACATACTGAGTGTTGAAGGGCTGTCTTATTCTGTATATCTGCACGTTTTTATGTGTCAGTGCACATTTCTTTGCACCTGCACCACGGTTTATGTCAGAGTGGGCAAAATAAAGGAAACTTTCCCCAGTGAAAACAAAGGCAGCTCATGTGGGAGGAATTCCAGCACATAGTGGCTCTGCAGTTAAGTGTTGTGTGTTGTGAGGCAAATGCCGCTGCAACATGATGCCACAGCCAAGTGTTGTTGTTTTGTGGCTGTGGTTGGACTCCATCTGTCAAACAGTTGAACAGACAGACAGGAGAAACAGCAGAGGCGGAATGATCCATGTATTGCCTACACATGAGATTTTTAAGTCAGGTTTTTAAGCGTTTTAAATGTAGAACTCCTTTATTGTCATTGTACAAGGAAAGTGATTGACCGGACTCAATAAAACATCTTACTTATTTACTTTAAGAAGTGTAAAATTGCTTTTTAAATGATTTGCTAGACAATAATTAAACCACATGTCTTGCTATGCTTGTCACAGCCTGGCAGAACTGGTTTGTCTTTAATGATTACTCACTGGGTGCCATTTATTTGACACCCTGTAAAACAATTATTGCAGACTTCCTTGTTAGATGTTTCTAAGGGGGAAAAATCCAGACAGTAATGATCACACAAATATTTTCATAAGTTGCTTTTTTCTACCTGGAGAGCAATTACGTGATGTGCAGTGTTAATGAACTTTCTTGGCATAGATTCAAAGATATAATGCTGAAAAATAATTCTTTAGTTGCAGTGATAGTAAGAAAGGCTGAAGGTGTTTCAATGGAATGTAATACTCCACTCAGTATGACCTATGCATTACAAACAACACTTTATGTAATGGGTGGAGTCATTATATGGGTGGAGTAATTTGTTCGTGATGTTTGGCTTTGAGCATTAATGCTGTAATTGTTCCCATGTTTGCACACAACATGTTCACACTTGTTTAAGTGCACACTTTATCATGCATAGTGCAGCAGGGACTCCATCATGTAGCTCACACACATTCTATCTGATGTCTCTCAGGCTGAAGCTCACGCGGACAGTTTGACCCAGAGGGACGACAGAGCACTGCTGACAGAAGCCTCCTCCAGCCAGCAGAGCGTGCTTCCTCAACCAGTTCTCCCAGACGTCCCAGTCATCATCGGAGTGGAGGAGAGGAGGAGTGCAGCTGGAGACCAGGAGTACAAGGAGGAGGAGGAGGAGGAGGAGCTTGAGTTCCCTCATGACCTGCTGCCTACTCTAGACTTCAGCAGTGAGCTCAACATCTGGGAGTCCTCGCTGGGGTAAGTTAAAGGCTTATACACATACACACAGACACACACACACACACACACATATATACAATTGTACTGTTTATAACTATCAAAGATAGATTTTTGGTGTAATGCCGAGATAAAACTCTGATGTCACAGACGGAAGAATGACAAATTCTTGACTTGGCCTTTGTTTACTGTTACAGTTCCGAGTAAATGTGAATCATCTTCTTGCATTCTCTGCGCTAAATAAACAAAACCTCCCCCACAAAATACTAAACACACATACCATGTGGCGTAACTAGTTTTAAAGACCTTGAAAAACAGTTTTCAGAATCAGTTTCTTTATTATCAGCAGTGGAGTCCAATGAACCCACGAGTTTTTGCTACAGTTCTACTATCAGTTTTGTTTATTTTACATTAGAGATGTCAATATTTCAGTTTTTGCCTTTGCTTTTCAACCGGTTTAAATTGCTAAGCTCATCAAGATTAGCAACATTTGGATCAAAATGTGATCACAGCTGTGGGGTTGTTTTCTTAAGCTTCCAACACTGTCACTTAAACCACATTCACACGGTCCTCATAAAGGGATTCAACATCTTTTATTATCTCCTAAGCCTGATACCAAGTGGGGGCTTTGAGTTGCAGAATGTCAGAAACTGCCACAATCAGACGGACCGTCCCTCAAAAAAATTGAATTTTTTTCAGTGCACAAATCATCTATTTTGTAGACTTATTTGGTCCTGTTGAGTGTTATTGTGGGACTGGAGCCTATCCCAGCATGCACTGGGTGACAGACAAAAAAAAGACCATGGACAGGTCTCCAGTAAATTGCAGAGCTGACACTGTGATTAGCTCCAGCTTCTGTTAATAGCTGTAATTTCTACAGGGATTTAAAAGTCTTAACCTTACTGTGATCAAACCAGCACACACACTTTGGTACTGTTATTATTATTTTTTCAATAAGATGTCTGTCATACTTAATAGTTACATAACCAAGGTTGTATTCCAAGGTAAAATAGATATTAGATGCTCCAGCCTTTAGTGGAAGATGCAATTTTAAATGACAGTGTAATAATGTTTTGGATATTCATTTTGCTTGATTAATGGCTGGTCAAGGTGAAATTTAATCTGATATTGATGTGTTGCGTGTGTGAATGTGTGTGCACGTGTCTGTGTGTCTGTGGTGTGCGTTTGTGATAGCAAAACACAGAATAGCTCAGATGATGGGAAATGTGAGCAGGTGAACCCCCTGCTGGTGGGCCTGCAGCATCACATGGAAGTCAGTCCACCACTGGTAGATACAAGGTACCGCACAGACTCAGCATGATGGGGGGCAGTGGGGGCGTCTGCTGTGGGAGAGAAACAGGGAGCATGGAGTGGAACAAAAAGATGACAGGGTGATTGAATGTTTCCAACGTCGTCTGTCAAAGCAGACTTTGCTTGAATTATGGCTGACTGACTTTATGTTCGGCCTCAAGTGTTGCGTGGCATTCTGCCTTTATCGGATCCCTGAAGTTAATTGCTCTAATTTGTCTGAGGCTTTAATGTGTTCTGACAGCCTGACTCATTGCAGTAGTGATGTGAATGTGTAAAACTATGAATTTTAATGGTAACACAGTACTAATTAAGAATTTCTCATTAACAGCTCAGTATCTACTTCTTAGTTTTTTTTTTATTTAATGCTTAACTTCTCTTTCATGCACGGCCTTGCACACAATCCATTCCACCTCGACAGATATGGCAGGCCAGAGCTTGTTCCATAACAAAACTCGCAAACTACAAACAGTTTAGTCTGTTTGCTGCCTTTAGTAGGGTGTGCCAAGTGAATTAGATACAGGCTTGCGTGGCAGGTCGTTGAGGCAGGTGAGTAACATGCTGTCAAGCAGATATTGCGTTCACACGGAAATGACAGAACTTTAACTTGGCCGTCATGTGAGACTCTATTAACCAATCACGTGAAGTGAGTTTGTGTCTTACTTCATTCATTCACATCTGGTCATGAATCGTTGTGGTTTGCTGCTCATATTATTGTCATAGGCCTCCATTATGGCTTGGTTCTGTGTAGGGCAGATTGCAAGATACCAGCTGATGACTTAAGTAGGAGTGTATTGCATCTTATGACATCAGTGGATGTATACACTCATTGGGGATTAAAGATTAAGACGGTCCAGCTGGAAATTTCCTCTAAGGCTGGCTGATGGCTAAGCAGTGACTCAGCAGTTGAAACTGATTGGCACAAGCTAGCCAAACTGTTGAAGGGATTTGCTCCAAACAATCTAAGTTTATAATGCATCCTGTGTGTTTTGCAAAGCGATGTCATTGCTTTGCGAACAGATAAATGAGGCAGTATTTGTTTAGGTGCATAGGTATGAGCATATTTATCTGGTGACATGTTTTATTACTTTCCCTTTTAATGATAATAGGGTTGTAAGTATTTATGTGGTTCATTCTTCATGAAGCATTTACAGTTACAGTTTAGCAATTACTGTCCCTCACTTGATAATAGTATTTTAGAATAAACCAAAACAGTATTTGGTGACAATTTACTTAAAGCATCCATCTATAATGCATTACAAACATACTTATAATGCGCTATAATGCACCTACATTGCTGTACAATCATAGTTATAAGCAACGTTTTGTTTAACCCTAACCCTAACCTTAACCATAACCATTACCATAATCATACAATAATGCATTATAAGTGTGTTCATAATGCGTCATGATATGTTATATATGTTAATAGTATGTTGTAAAGGATTATAGAGACAGGCTTCATAGAAAGTGTTATCCAGTATTCATTACAGTGGGAGGTCTAATGGAATACATCTGAAGCCAAACTGTGTGTAGTAGTTATTGTTGTACATTATATGGATGATGCTACAATTCTTAGTATTTGCTACTAGTAGTGGTGTTACATTCATGCAGCTAGTACTAGGTTTATACTCTAAAAATGGCATTAAATATATACGGCATAGTTCCAACACATCAAAAAACAACTATTACTAAATTATTTGAATGAAACTAGGTTTAATTGGCAGATTGAGTAGGATTACCCTGAAATCAATATAATCCAGTGGTCCACAAGTAATACAAATACACGAATAAGGCCACTGATTGATTGATTGATTGACTGAGTCCCTCTCAATCATCAGTTCTGACCCAATAGAAATGTGTAACAGTATCTGTACCTGCAGAGACTCTGCTCTTAGTCTGTATTTTCAAACATTTCAGCCTTTGGGCAGTGTGTGTGTAGCTCCCAGTCAATAACAGGGTGTGTTAGGGCTGCAGGTGGTACACAAGGCTGTGATCTGTCGACTGCGATCAAGGGAGATGTGCTTTAAGCAAGGAGTGTTCAGCTTTGATTCTTGCATATACAAACCACACCCAACAAATCCTACTCACTTTAGGTCCAATTAGGAAATCAGTTACTAAAAAAAAGGGAAATAATGTCTAAAGGCTTGTTGTTGGGGTGCTATTTAGTGTAATACCTGAACAAACTGTGTATTTTAGTGTATATGAACAAACCTGCATGCTCATCAACAACCATTTGCTTACAAACAGCTGGCTTATTTCTTGAAGGCGAATGCGCATTTCATAACAGGCATCCCGAGCACAGTTGTGTGTTGAGTATGCATATCGTAGAGTGCAGTGTCTGAGCATGGACTTCTGCTGTGCCAATAGAAACGAGATAGAAACAGATTCTTAACTCTGTCACCCTACCCTCGTCTCAGGCCTCACGACAGCGACCCACTTCTCACAGATGCCCAGCATTCATCATGGCCCGCTGCCACACCTTACCCGGATATCCGACCCCTGACCCCTACCCCATCTGTGCTCCTAGACCGCGAACTCCAAGAGGCCTTCCAGGAATGTGAAGAGCAAATGGCCTCACTGGGCATACTTAATTCCCCAGACCCCCCGAGCACCACGCATGAGACAGTTCATAATGTAGGGAAGAAAACCGGAGAAGTGATGGTTAATGATTCTAGTGAGTCATCGTCACTGCCTCCAATCATAGTCAAGCCAGGACATAGCAACAGGGGCCATGGAAACAAGAGTACACACGGAAACAGTGAGGCAGCAAACAGTAAGATGGATACAGTTGTGTTTAGTTTCAGGGATTACATACTGGGTACTGAGAGTAAGGCTGAGGCAGCACAGACGGAGGGAGAGATAAAAGCAACACAGTGCAAATACCCCAACATCAAGTCAGTAAAAGAATCCGAGCTAGATGAGCAGAGGAAAACAACCTCACATACACAATTACAAACAACAGCAGATTCATGCAAAGAATCCCAAAAAGATGTGGTGTCCACTGAGCAGAGCGACAATCTAAGAGAGGAACATGTTGACCCTAATGCAGCCACTGAGGAAAACAGCACTCTAGATTGTAATACAGTGATTAGAAAGAAAGGCACAGAGGCAACAGCAGAGATTGTTGACATAAAGAAAGAAAATTATAGTCATGGGTCTATAGTTGAAACAAGAAAGAGAGATGATTCAGTCCCTGAAACATCGGACAGCGCTAACCTTCATTTAAAGGAGAAAGCATCATCAGAAATGCAGTCAGAGACACAGACGGGAGCAAACAATCACCCTGAGGAGGGCCAGGAGTCACAAACAGAAAATTTGATTAATCTGCTGAGCAAAAAAGAAACTGGGCAGGTGAAAAAGGCAAAGAAGAAAGACAAAAAGAAACACAGGAAAAAGAACAAGACAGAGAGGAATACAGACAATGTAAAGACAGTAAAAGCGGTAGAGCAACTTGAAAATGATTGCCAGGCTGCACCCCTCCTAAATGCAGGAAATCACTCAGATTCAGTGACAAAAATACAATCAGTGCCACAGACAAACAGTCAGTCTGTGATTTGTGGAGAACAGCCTAATGAAGGGTTTGAATACAAGCAACAGCTGAGTCCTGGGGGAAAGCCCAGCTCCAGCACCCCTCCATCATCCTCTCAGAGCGGGCAGGATCATCTTACTGACTTGGCCTGTTCACCTGCATCCAGCCAGGCCCTTTCACAGAGGCCTCATCAATCAGATAACCACGAACATATGGATGCCCCATGTGGCATGAATCACTGCTCCCACGAAACACCACAGCGGGAGCAACATGTACCTGGAGGTGTCATCAACAACCAAAATACACCCGTGACAGATGTCCAAACCACAGTTATCAATCCCACTGCTTGTGCCAGTAAGAGGTCAGATGCACAAACACAGGAGGGTGTAGTTACCTCAGAAACAATGATGCTCATGCAGGAGAACCAGAGCCCATTCTCGAACAGCCGAAGTTGTGTGGGAGAGAGTGGCGTGGAGAGTGCCCTTGAAGAGGCTTTAGTGGTGGTTGCTGCGTTGCCACTGACAACACCCACGATGCCAGAAGTGATAGAAAGCGAGGGAGAGGGAGAAAGCATGAGGCGTGATTCACTGGAGAGAGAAGCTACTGTAGCAATCGCAGAGAGTGAGAAAGCAGTAGGAGAGAAAGGTTTGGGAGAAATAGAAAAGTGCTTTAGCTCTGCAGACGGTGAGAGAGGAGCACTCCTGGACAGCCTTTCTCAGCTCTCATTAATCTGTTCCCAGGGAAAATGCTCACTTGCATTTGCAGCCGAAGAGGGACAGGCTGCATCTGAGGAGAGCTGCAGCAGCAAAATGCCACACAACTCGGCTGAGGCTGAAATGAAGGGACCAGGAGAGATAACCACTCACAGTGCAGAAACAGAGATCTCACCGACTGAAGAGGGAGCAGGAGAAAAGGAGCCACTCCGGTTAGAAGCCTTTATCGATACCTCTCCCCTTGGGCTACTCAGAGCTCCTGATTGTCAAGATCAGAGTGCTGCGAGATTGGAGGAAGCAGGAGAGGGAGGCGGAGGAGGAGGAGAGGAGGGGGAACAGAAAGGAGGGCTGGCTAAAGAGCACAGTTCATTCAGCCAGCCAGAAGGCTCTGTTAGTGGGGTGTCATCAGCTGAGACTGAGACGTGTCCACCCACCGATGTTGCCGAGTCACAGCTGAAGTCACAGAACTGGAGTGAGCCGATTGCTACCATCACTGACAGCAACTGCAAGGAAAAGGACCGTCTTTCTCACCCCTGGGAGGAGAAGAATGGTGCAGCAATTTCACCTCTCCCCACACACCCCGAGCAGAGCTCCAGCAATACAAATGGAGGGGTAAGGGCTGATCTCCAACCAAATTTAATTTCAGAGGAAGCACTGTCTTTAGGATGCACTCGTGAGGAGCCATCCATCAAGGAGACAGAGAAGGACGGCAGCCAAGTCTTTCTGTCTTTAATCTCACCTCAGCCTAACCCAGTCGAGCGTCAAGCAAGCAACAATCAACAAGTTCAGCCTGAGAGTAGCACAACAGAAGCCAGGACACCCGACAGTGCATCTGAGTTCAAAGTCAAAGCCAAGACCCAGAGCAATAGAGGTAGCCCTGCTATGTCTGGAGTGGGTGTGCGTGTATGTGACAGTGGTGGGCGCAACAACAGAGTTCACTTCGCAGATACTGTGAAACAAGAGGACAGTTCCTCTGTGGATCTCAGGAACATGGCGGTGCCGGCTACGGGCTGCGCCTCCCTGCCTCCGCTGACTGTACATGAGAGTTTGCACCATCCTGTCGTCGAGACCAGCTACACCTTCCCAGACTTCCTCAGCACGAAGAAGCCAGAAATTCCCACAAATGCAGCTTCCATGCGGAATGAACCAGCAATACAGAGCCAAGCTGACTTATCAAAGCCACAAAAAGATGTCCAGTCGGATGACAGAGATACAGGGACTACAGATGTTAAGGAAAACATTGACCAAAATCAGTCAGATAACAAAAACTTGGAGACAAACACTGTGGAATTACAGTCGATCACTGATGCCTGCTCAAAACAGCTTCCATGTCCTGATAAGAAGAATCAAACTAGTGATAAAGAATGTTTTGTCCTTCCACAAACAGCAGGAAGTGCCATCTCTGAGGCTGATCTGCTAACAGTTGAACAGGTGTCAGCAAAGGTGACAAAGCAATCAGAGGCTGAGAAAGGGGAAGGTGCTGTAAATCTGTGTTTGTCAAAGGAAAAAGAGAAAGATAAGTTACATGCTGAGTTACAAGGCTCAGTCAAGAATGGCCAGCCTGTCAGAAGTGATGGTACTGTCAAGCTTGAAGAAAAAGAAGGTAATGAACATCCTCTTTCCCCATTTTCCGTGCTTCCAGCTCATGATGTTGCCTGCAAGCCTTTAAAGGATTTTTCCACTGAGTTACCTGTAAGGCATCCCTTTACCGACATTGACCCCAGTTCAAAACCTGAAACTGTGACCTTGACCTGTGCTGCCTCCCTTCATGCAAAGCCTAATGACTCCAGTGATCATCGTCCAACACAGTTAGATCAAACACCTCCTTGTGGACAAGTTACCAAAGATCTCAGAAAGACTAGTGAGGAGTCCACAATTCCCTCTGCTAATTTGTCCAAGGATGAATCAGCTTCAGAGGTGACAGCCTCTGACCAGTCAATTCCCGTTATCGAGCAATGTGCCAGTAATCCTGCTTTTGTGCTGCTGCCTCCCGGCCCAATGTTGAGTCACTTGGAGTTCATTACTGACTGTGATGTGTCTCTTCCTGAACCGACAGATAGCCACATGGCTGATAGTGACAGCACCAAAGTCTCTGGAGAAGCGGATGGCAGAGACAGCGGAGAAATGACACAAATGACTTTAGCACAGGATCTGAAGCACGGTGATGTAAGCTTCAAAGCAGCTGAGACTTGTCCAGTACTGGAGGATAAAAATTCTGGTATGGAGCCTGACACTGAACTTGAAAATTCTGCATTCAATAACGTGAATATTCCATTTTCACAAGAGGAAAACGTGTCTCTTTCAACTCAGCCTCCTGCAGCAGTGGCTGAACTGGCAAAGGGTGGATATGATAATGCAATTTCTCTGTCCCATACGGAGCCAGACTCTACTGGCATTAATCCTGTCATCTCTAAACCATCCATTAAGGATGACCTCATTAATGTCAGCTACCCACTCAGCTCAGACCTGTCTACCACTGAGGCTTATGATGACATTAATCAAGACAATATAAAAGACAAATACAAAACAGGAGATCAGACCCACAAGCCATTTGAGAAGGAAAAGAAACAAGTTGAAGAGTCAACAGTGGATAATCAAAAGGAAGCAGCAGCCAGCCACAAGCTGGAGACAGGAAAGATGGGCACAGCAGCACGACAGAGTAATGAGAGAGATAAAGAGGTTGTAAAGGAAATTGGAGACCTGCAGCCACCACATAAGCATAATGCACAAAAGACTGAATCACCAAAAAGGAATATAAATGAGGAGGGCAAATGGAAAAGTGGCATTGCATCTACAAGCCAAAGAGAGGCTTCTTCCTTATCTCCTGACAGACCTGCAGAGTCATCTGAGGACATAAGAAGTGCTGAGGTAGAGTCTGGAAGTAAACTTCAGACTGTTTATGACCAGAGTTTGTGCCAAACTCCGACAGCAACCCGGGAAGGCAGCTCTGACAGGGACACGGCACCAGATTTTAGTGCTGCTATTAGCCTATCACAGGCCACACCGGATCCAAACAGTTTTGCTCAGCAACAGGATCAACAGCAACAGTGTCAGGGACTGAGACATCCCTCAGAGGAATTGTCAGGTGGCTGTGCAGAGGGGGGAGAAAAGACTAACAGTGAGGTCAGGCAGGCCCAAGCTCTGTTTCCAGGGGTAAACGCAAAGGAAGGAGACGGCTCTGTTGGGAGTTTGTGTCAGTCAGGAAGCAGAGATGACTTGACAGGTGATGACAGCAGCGGCAGAGGAGGAGTGACGGGTCTCGAGAAAGGCGAGAGAGAGGGAGCGCAAGCTGCACCAGCACTTGACAGGGTTTATGAGTCGTCTCACCTTGCCAGTGATTTAAATGAGAGTGGAAGGGCTGCTGAGAGAAATGCCTCAGCTGACATTGCTTGCTCTCATGTAGGTGAGACAAGACAGGAGATGGATGAGAATAAAAATCTAGGGGCAGTTGGGTCAGCTACAGATTTAATGCCAGACACTAAGTTTGTGAGTGACGTGGGTGGGAAAGGTCAGCAAGAAAATCATCTACCAGCTGCATGTCAAGACCAACATGGAGAACCTGAGAGCTTAAAAAACAATGCTGTATCTGTTGAGCCTCCATCACAGAAACATGAGAGTTCACCTTTCCAAATATCTGCTTCATCAAAGGTCGGCACAGATAGTCATGACATTCATATAGAAGTTTTACCAAGAGCAAAGCAGGCTGGAGAAAATCATACAAAAATACTCAGCACTCTGTCAGATCCTATTGGGCAACCAGAAAGTGTGGAAAAGGATTTCAGTGTTGCCATGGCTGTGAAAGGCAGCAGTAGTGAAACTGAGGAGTGTAACATTCAGAATACAGTGTGCAAGTCTCTTGAGCTACAAAGCTCCAATATAACCTCAGCCACACAAAGCAGCCCAGTAGCACAAATACCCATAAAAGGCCCTGATGTGGAGGAGATCACAGGGGAAGATAAAGCAGCTTTGGATAAAGAGAAAGCTAGCAGCCAGGGGAAGGGACAAAGTGAGATAAAAGCAATTAACAATGAAGCAACGACAAAACAGGGGGTCGTAAATCTAACTGATGGTGCTACAGACAGTGGCTTGGGATCAATTACAGTTTCAGACCTCTGTGAAAGTGGGGTGTCACACAGCAGCACCGAGAGGA
>MDSQ01000154.1_pt1 | contig 13345 bp, 6 predicted proteins | sample 1008251 | NCBI WGS metagenome assembly MDSQ01 (sample SAMN05526597, study PRJNA338239) | gut metagenome | isolation source: Hindgut content | host: Naso unicornis | place: Saudi Arabia: Red Sea | collected 2016-05
GCACTGTTGTTTTGTTTTGTTACATATGTAATAACATTAAGGGTACCTGGAGAGTGCTCAATGGTATGATAAAAAATCATAGTGAAAATGATTTCCCAACATATTTTGTAAATAATGATAATTCAATTACTGAAAATACCGAGGAAATTGCTAATGAGTTTAATAATTTTTTTGTTAATGTAGGCCCAAATTTAGCAAGGGAAATTAGTGATGTAGACCATAGTTATGATTTTGCATTCAACAGTAATAATTCAGTGTTCCTTGGGGGAGTTTGTGAGAGTGATGTATTAGAAGTGGTGCGAAAGTTTAAGAGTAAAAAATCTACAGATGATAATGCTATTGATATGTCACTTATAAAGGAAGTAATGGACTGTGTCCTCAAACCATTTACTTATATATGTAATAAATCCTTTCAAACAGGTATTTTTCCTGATATGATGAAAATGGCTAAGGTGGTCCCAATCTATAAAAATGGTGACAAACACATTGTATCAAATTACAGACCTGTGTCTTTGCTACCTCAGTTTTCAAAAATACTCGAAAAATTGTTTGTAAATAGACTGGATGATTTTATGGAGAAATATGAGCTACTGAGTGACCATCAATATGGGTTTAGGAGCAACCGATCAACATCCTTAGCAGTGATGGAATTTGTAGAAAATATAGCGACAGCTATAGATAAGAAACAATGCGCGGTAGGTGTTTTTGTTGATTTACCTAAAGCGTTTGACACAATTAATCATTCCTTACTTCTGCAGAAATTGGAGCGTTATGGCATAAGAGGTGTAACACTAAATTGGATAAGAAGTTATTTAAATAATAGGTTTCAGTATATAAAAATTAATAATACTGTGTCACATTTTAGAAAAGTAACTTGTGGTGTTCCACAGGGTTCGGTATGGGGACCTAAGTTATTTATACTTTATTTGAATGATATTGGTACAGTATTTGATAAGTTGAAATTTATTACATTTGCGGATGATACAAATTTATTTTGTTCAGGACCAAACATTAAAGAATTGTTGACAACAGTAGAAAAGGAGTTGATTAGGTTAAAAGAATGGTTTGATATCAATAAGTTATCATTAAATGAAAATAAAACAAAATTTATGGTGTTTGGTGGCGTTAGGGCAAATTGTGAAATTCAGTTAATCCTAAATGAAGTCAAAATTGAAAGAGTATATGAAACTAAATTCTTGGGTGTCATTTTAGATCATAAATTTAGTTGGAAGCCACATATAGAATATATAAAACAAATTATCTAAAACTATTGGTATTATTTACAAAATAAGCGATTTTTTGAACAGGAAATGTCTGCATATATTGTATTTCTCACTTATAGTGCCACATATGTCATATTGTGTTGAGGTTTGGGGAAATACATACAGAACATATATAGAACCTATAATTAAACTCCAGAAAAGAGTTATCAGAATAATAAATAAAGCTTCCTATCGTGAAAGCACTAATAAACTATTTATAGAGTCTTGCACCTAAAAATTCTTAGATATTGTATACTTAAAAACATTAGAAATACTATTTCAAGTAAAGAATAAAAGTCTTCCCACCTGTATTCAGCAATTTTTTAAATTAAGAGAAAAAATATATAATTTAAGAGGGCTGGATGTCTTTGAAAGAGGTAAGGTGAGGACTAATGTTAAATACAGATGTGTTTCATTTTTGGGAGTTATATTATGGAATGGACTTAGTGATGATTTGAAATTGTGTAGATGTGTGTGTGTGTGTGTGTGAGAGAGAGAGAGAGAGAATGTTTAGTGCAAGCATATAAAATAATTCTTTGTCAGCCGACTGCACACAATTCAAGTTTTGTACTGTAGATTGTAACCGAAATAAACCATTCATTCATTCATCATTCATTCATCATTCATTATTCTGCTTGATCTTGTTTGGTATCTACACAAACACACATACCCTCTACAAAAGTTTATATTTACAGTTTGAGATTCAAAGTCCTGCTACTGAAATTGGAAAATCGTAAAACATAATGCAGTTTAATTATTCACCTGCACTAAAGACAAATTACAGTTAAGTGTATTATAGCATGAGTGTAAGTTATAATAGTGGTTTATGTCATTTCACATGACATGAAGATATGTTTGGTTTACGAGTAAAGAGGCTGCAAGCGCTGCAGTTTCACTCAAACAATTTCCACTTTATATCTAAGACATACATACAAATAATACCATTAATAAAGAGGAATATCACAGAGAAAACTGACATGCTCCTATAGACTCTGTAACTGTCATTTTATGCCGTATATTACCTAGCTGGCTCCATTGATTTATGAAGCATTCAGCGTCAGCGGTCAGTGCTACAATTTGGAGCTTCAGGACTTTCTGGTAATAGCAGATAAGAGGCAACCCAGAGATTCTCTTTATGCTTTTGCAAAATGTTCTAATCCTCTTATCTCTGAGTGCACACTCTGACTGTAATTAAATTATGGAAAACCTCATGATCTCAGCAAAAGATTTACATTTAATTCTATCATACATATTTGTGTTACATTGTAAAAGTACATTTACAATGAGATTTAAATATTTTAAAAAAGACATCTTTCTCAAAATCAAGAAGAGAAAAAAAAATACTTATTTTCTAAATTTCTTACATCCCTTCACTTTTCTTTTTAAAATAAACAACAACAACAAAAAAGTTTTGTAAAAACTTATTCTGCTCTTTTCTCTTCTACATCTACTCCCTGCAGCCAAAAACTGCAGGGGGCGCCAAATCCCACAAAACATCAATTTCGACATCATGTTGTGTTCATGTTCTTTTTAGACCATTAATCAGAGGTGGAATGTACAATGTACTGTACTTAAGTACCTTTTACTCCACTACATTTGTCTAACTGCTTTAGTTCCTAGAATTTTTTCTTCACATTACAATGATTCATACCTTTCCTGTCAAGTGAAAATCATATATCATATATGTTACAGAGCCGAAAACAATTTGTTCTTATGACTTTATAGAGACACATAAAACATATGACGATCTTACAGAACATGATGCTGTAGATTGAATTACCCAACATAATGAACAAAAACTGACAGGAAATATTTTTTACTGCGACATGAGTACTTTTACTTTGATATTTTAAGTACATTTTGCTGTCTGATTGCATACTTTTACTCAAGTAAAGCTTTGAATGCATTTTCTTCTTGTAGTTGAGTATTTTCAGTGAAGTACTGATACTTTTAAAGGATTTAAAGGATTGTAAAGGATCTAAATACTTCATCCACCACTGCCAATAATAACACAACGTTTTATTCCAACATAACACAGCGAATGAGGCGATTAAAAAAAAAAAAATTAAAGGAGTTTGGGACAAATTGGAGGTTCTTATCATAAGAGGAAGCGCACAGGTTGTGATACGGTGTGTGGCCAGACTGTGGCGCCCTCTCTTCGCCAAACAGGGAGCGGATCAGTGTGCTCGCTGTCAGCCAGTTTCTGTTATGTTGGAGTAAACACAAACTCCTCCTTCTCATGACAGGCGGCAACACCGAAGCATCGCCTCGCCTTTCCCAAGACAATCTGCGTCCCGGACTTAAACGTTGACGCCATCAAGGTGAGTGATTTGATCATTTTATTTCCTCACGCCGTTTTTTTACACCTTGACACTTATCTGGCGCGCGGAGAACGTCAAAATTTCTGTGATTTTTTCCAGTCACACGCAGCCGTGTTGTTACCTGTCCGTTACGCACAGCAGCGCACGGTGGATTTTTTTTCTCCTTCACGTGATACGTCCATTTCAGGTGCCCGTTCGGCTTTAACGTGGCGGTTAAAGCGATCCTCGTTAAATTCGCGAGGTTTACCGTGTGCTTGTATTCTGGGTGCCAACCTGCAGCGACTCCAGGCAACCCGGTGCGTCAATGTGGGTTAATGGAACAGGCGCTCGGAGTTGTGTCCCTCCTCTGTATTTTCCCTTGTTATCCTGTTTATTGTCACTTGCGTTCATCACAATAAAGATGATGGTCATTCAGTTCTTCATATTTGACTGACTGCTTGTCTACGTGGGTTGCAGATGAGCCAGTTTCAACATGTCGCTGAAGAGAAGCTAAATTGGTACTTGACATATCATGGATGCATCTGATAAGACTTGGAACTGTGGGAGGACTCTCCTCCAGAATTGACAGTCATGTATGGCTGAGATTTGGTTGCTATATGAAGCGCTGGCTGCATGCATTTTGATTTTGTCCAGCTTGAAATGGAACTATTATTGAGCATGATCTTGAGGTCTTGCCTCTAGTAGGTCAGAGGTCAGGGTCAGCAGCAGATCATGGTGAGAAGATTGTCTGTAAAAGAGATTTGCGTAAAAGAGAGGGGAGATGAAGTGCTGTACAAATTCTAACCAGACATTTGTCCAATCAGACTGTGTAAATGAGAAATTAAATGAACCAAGACGACGTCAAGATTGTGCTTCACTGACCGTTAACAACAGAATGGACTCTGACAGCACTTTAATGAAGACATCAAACAAAATATACACTCACAGCAACATTAATTCTGCATGGCTTTGTCATCGTATTTTCCTTGTCCATTGTTTGGTCCTTATAGGAGCTCAGAAGGTTAAATGCTGTGTTGTCACCATTTTTGGGCCATAACGTAGCAGCATGTCTAGACTCTGAGCTAAGTTCATTAATGTCACAGAGAAGCTGCCAAACTGCTTCTAATACATCTTGCAGTCTGTCTAATCAGGGGCCAGAAAGTGCAGACTGAGCAGCCTCGACGATCAACAGAAAAAAGATTCCAAAAAATTCCAGACTGAGTGTGAGAAGTTTAACTTGTGAAAGGGGAAATGGCTCTTTCTTTTACTTCAACTTGAAAGCTGCTAACAATAATTCTGATTCTCGTCAGCTCCCTGTTAATAAAATGGCAACCTTCTCAGTCCAACTTGACTCTCCGAACGTGTCGAACCTGCTAACTGAGCCTGAGGTCAGCTGTCTTCACCTTCACCCCAACACAGATGCAGAAGCATTTTCCAGATTTATCACCACATACACGACTGCATTAACTAGTCTTTATTTAACCTCATATTCACGCAACATGAATTAGCTTCACGGTGTCTCCTCCCTCATCTTGATTTTGTCTCTATACTCTTGTTTTTTATGTCATACATTGGGGAAGTACAAAAAATTTGATGCAAGAATATATTGTATCGCTTCTTCTTGTGATCTATTACCGATGCTCCTTCACCACATATTGATAGTCTTCTTCAAAACCTGCAGGATTTCCCTCTCAGTTTGAGTCTCTGCTTCATAACATATGTCCTTATTTTCTGTCTGTCAGGCAGTGTGTTCTTTTGTTTTAGATATTTTTGGGGCTTTCGTGCCTTTTTTGATAGGACAGGAAAAGGGGGGAAAAGGGGGAAAGAGAGGGAATGAGATGCAGCGAAGGGCCACAGGGTGAAATCGAACCTGTGGCCAATGCAGCCAGAACACAACCGCTGTACATGGAGCGCCCACTCTACCAGCTGAGCCACCAGGCTGACCCTTTTATGACTATTTTACATTGAAATGATGGCACACATGGACTCGAGCAAGTTGTCTGTGTCCCTGAGAAGCGCTAAGCTTAGACTCTTTGCGCTTTTTTGTGCTTTGTTTAATCTTAGTCGTCAAATTCTGTTAAACTGGCACCAAAGTGCAGTGAAGAAGTGCACAGTGTTCTTGCTTTTTGCCTTATTAGGGGCGTTTTTCTTCCTCAGTTAGACATCAAGATGTATCAGAGATGATCGCCTTGAAATGTGACAAGTAGAGCTGAATCGCTGCATTGTGATACCACTTTGTGATTCCCACCACCACTCATACGTCTGTTTCTGTTTGTGATATTTCCATCTCAATTAGCAGATACAGTATGGACCACGGGAAGAATGGCAATTGCTGTGGCAGAGGCTAATGAAAATGCAATGAAACAAACAAATAGTCAGTGCTCAACATGACAAATGATTCTGTTTGAGGATGCAGAAAGAATCAGCGTTTGACTGCCGAGTGCTGTCAGCAGATTCGTTTGTCTTTCGTCACTTTAGTATTCATGCTTCTATCTGAAACCTGCAATAAAAGATACTCGGTGAAGCTTAAAGCATCAATTGAGCTTTATTTGCAATGATACATTTCACTACATCACATATTGCTCAAGCGGTTTATAATTGCAGCAGCTGTATTTTCAGCACATATTTAGTTGCAGTTTAACACGCTGCCAAAATGTTCTTTTCTCATGTTTTGCTATAGTTAGGACTGTAAAATGGTGTTTTGAAAGACTTGTGAAGTCCATGTTATTGAGTGTGGGCGTGCTGTGCGAAACAAACAGATGTGGTGACGGGTGAAATCCACAGCGAGGTGGAGAGGAACAAGCTGTGCATACCTGAAACTTCCAACAGCTTGCTGGGTATCAACCTCAAATTGCCAACCTGGATTTAATCCCCTCAGCTCGCCCACCCTCCATCTATCTGCCACTTCGCTCTTAAGTCTTTGGAAACACTCTGATTCTAACTTTGAGCTGGCGGAGTGAGACTGCATGCTGTGCTGTGCTCTCTCTGAGGCTGCAGCCGCATTAACTACACTCTGCTTGGAGGTACGCTTCTTTCTCAAATAGGCGGAGAAGGAACTAATTGGTATAAAGTCTCGACATTTAGAGATGAGCCTGGCCTGACCTAGAACTTGTCAGATATTTGCCAGCAGAAAACAGTTTTAGCCTGCCTCTGAGGTTTGCTCATGAATTAGGCAAAGGGATATGTCATATTGAGAGTGAGATCTTCCCTCTGATACAAACAGCATGTGTATCCAACCTGTTATTTTTCTGTTTGCCTTGGTGGAAGCTTGCTAAAGCACATTAAGCCGCAGTGTGTTGCAACCGTAGGCTTGTTTGTGCTTGCGGCTAGTTCTGCAAAATGCTATCAATGCAGCCTGCCTTTGGATTTTGGCATCCCGCTTAAATGATTTAGTAATGATAAAAAATATTATGAGCCATGCAGGGTGAGGAGATAAAGATTTAACCCCTTGCTTAACCAGGCAATAGGATTAAAAGCTCTTACAAAGTATTTAACAAGGGAAGGGGCAGTTATGAAGCTTATATTAGGTATAATTTTGCATTTAAATGGAAAGAAAGGTGTGACTAATAACAGCGAAGAGCGTGTGAGGAGTGTTTTGTTTTCTGCTTGGAAGACTTTGGTAAGATCCGGAAAGCCCTGAAGCTTTGCACTGAGGTGGGACCACAGTGGTACAGAGTACGGCTCGACCGATGTGGGACTTTTTGGGGCTGATGCCAATACCGATATTAAGGAGCAAGAAAATCCCAATATCCGATATATCAGCTGAATGTGGTTACCAAATACTTGTGACAAAGGTATGTAATTGAAACAGGATATCTTACATTTAAAAAAAACTTAATCCGCAACATTGGTGCACTTGACCCAGACCGCCCTCTGCTGGACAAACTACCTGATTACTTGAGTTTAAATTATAAGTCCCAGCCTGTTTTCTGGCCTTAAACTTTTTAAATATCTGTGCTTATCAGATAAGATGAATTCTGATATCGATATATCTGCCGATATTGGCTGATATTATTGGCAAGCCGATATACTGGTCCAGCCCTAGCACAGACAGGGTGTATGTCTGTGTCCGTAAGAGAAGGCCCTATCAAACACATGGCTGCTGTGAGGACAATCTACAGCTGTGCAAACTGCTACCTGCAGCCATGCCTCTGATTCACCCACCCACACCCACAGAGCCAGCTCCTCTGTTGCTGCTGCGGCTTGTGATTGAAATATGTGCAAACTCAAAGGGTGCAGATTTGTGTTTGTTTACTATCAGCTGAGACCCAGCAGAGCCTCCACAGCATTGCAACAGCTGGACGGAGATCAAGGTTCCTCCTTTTCAGACACATCAGGACACGTCAACCATCTGTTCAGAGGAGGCATTGTGAGTTGCTCCTATGAAATGACAGTAAGGTCAAGCACATGGAGCACAAGGGAGGGATTATCTTTTGAGGAGGAGTTAGAATTAAATCAAGCTGTCATTCCAATGCAGAGCTACAACCCCTCAGTCAGCACCTCTGTGTTGTGATATTTGCTGCGTTGGCTAGGAAGTCAACTGGAGCCAAAAGGCCAAACATTTCATTATTCCAGATCAAATGTTAGAATTTGCTGCTTCTCTTGGCTTTAACTGGAAATTAAAATGGAATATTTGGTGCTTTGGACATTTGTTTGGAAAAAAAACAAGACATTTGATGATGCGGCCTTGTGCTTCAGGGTACTGTGAGAAACATTTTTTTTTTCTTTTCTGATATTTTTTTAGACAAAACAATTGGCAGATAATTAATTGTGATTCTACTGTTGTCTGATGAGTCAGCTTATATTAATTATTGCAAAATTAGAAATTGAAATTTGAACATGCACACTAATTTTTCCAATATTACTTCAGATATGACAGTATTCCAAATTTGATACAAGTCATGTAAACGGCATGTTTTATTTGAAAGAAACTTGTTTACAACTTGCACTCAAATCCAAAAACATTGAAATTCAGTACACTTAAAGATAGAATACAGTGCAGGCAGAAATAAGTAAAGGTTAAGACAACAATATAAAAGCGGCATAGGATACAATTTAAAAAAGCAGTAACTGAAGAAAAAACTCTAGCAGAATAGAAATGAAGGAATTCTGTAAAATGTTAAGTGTACAAAAGTTCCTCCAGATAAAAAAATTTGCATAAATGATCTGGCAAAATAAACACACCCACACAAAAAATTCCAAATTAGGCCTTGTTCTGGTTGCAGCACTCTCGATTAAGATGTCTGCTACGCGGGTTTTATTTGGGTTTTGTGTGGACATGTGTGCAGTACATTCATTTCCACATTGAGCTGTTTGTGGTCAGCTTTGTGTGTCGCAAACAAACCAACCTGCCAACAGTTTGCCGTGCTCGGGTAGATGTGCAAGCACAAAAGTTAAGTCCTCATTTCTTGTTAGAGGAAGAAACACACCTGCTTTTAAACACGATAAACTACTCCAATATCAACAGGTTTCGAGAAGATGGCTGAATAAACGTCTTTATATTATTCAGTGTATGTAGGAAAAGCCAAAATAATAGTCATTGTTAGCTTAAAATGAAGCAGTGTCCACTTGTGACCCCTCATCACAGGTTATGGCCTTAGTGAGGCCCCTGATTGGGAGCAGTTCAACCAAAAAGAGATTTAATGTCTCCTCCTGTTTCAGTTGAGGCCTGAAGGAAAATGTCCACTATTCAAAAGTCAGAACAATTAAACTTAATTTTGTGCAACGGAAGTATTTTCTTTGTCCCTGGAATTGTCTTCCGAGCTCTCAGATGTATCTTGGGACCCCCTGAGGGATCCTGAACCCCAGACTGGGAACCGCTAAGTTAAGCCCTTCTGGTTTGGATGAAGGCATGGCCCTGGGAAGTTCTCGATGATGTCACTCCACAACAGCTGCCCAGTAGTAATATGGGTGTATTCCCTCCTCCAGGCAACACATAGTTTCTCTATTGTATTTCTGTCAGTCGCTGCATGAGCGCATTGCAAAGTACACCACAAAGCTCTTAAAAGACAAGCTCTGAGAGATTGAGTTGTGACCTTGCACTTGGTTTATGAGTCTCCAAAGAGGGAAAAGACAATGAAATGAAAACCTTTAAGTTCTGTGTTTTCTGTCTGTGTTTTGTCTGGTAGAAATAGCAAAGAAAAAAGGGCAGCAGACTGCCAAAATGCATTTGTTTTAATCACACAATCCCATACTTAACATTGGCCGCCTGCGGGGGTAGAATGTTGACAGATGTGATTTAACATGATAACTCGTATTGAATTAAGCCATGACTTTTTTTTTCTCGGCAGGAATATGGCAACCTAATTTGGTGACCTGCTCAGGGAAAGCAGGGTGGAGGCCAGAGGAGATTAAGTCCCTGCGCTATGTGGCCTGATTTTAACTGAAGTGAAAGCAAACAGCCTCAGCTCTGGCTCGAAACATGTTTCAGCCCACTTCATTTTATCTGAATGAATGAATGGGAAGAACAAATATTAGGTTTTCTCCAGAAAACAAAAGGGCACCCCGTCGACTGAGAACACGACTGATATAGCTTTGACATGCAGGAGGAGAAAGATTCATTCTTTGTAAATTTCCCCGTAGCTGTTTGTTTGATCGTAGTGTGAATCTGAGATGCAGTCGTTTATATTCACATAAGATGTTGCACCCACACATTCTTAGATAGCTAGATGTTTTGATAATGTATAATGTCTCCAGAGCTGAAGATGATGCAAACAGTGTGAAACTGAGGTTTTCTAGTCCTCGGCACATTTGTTTAATGTCCTCTCAAACAGCACTGAACTTAAGGGTTCTTGCTTGGATGCAAACATGTAAAGTGGCTTTTAATTGATTCCTAAGAAGCAGGTGTATGTGACTCCTATGGTGATATTGCGTGTAGGAAAAGTGATTATCTCCCTGCTTTTTGCCCCAGCAGCATAAACTTGAAGCCTGGCTGTAGATGCATCAAGTCATGTGACTGAAATGTCAGTTTCTCTGTGCAATAAAAGACTAAATGGTTGTGCCTATGTAAGTTATCCTTTATGCTCCCAAGGCTTCTTCCGCACTTTGAACATTCCCTGGAAGTAGTGTTGTCACGATACCAAAATTTTCGTTTCAACATCGGTACCAATATGAATTTCGATACTTTTCCGAAAAAAAGGGGTGACACTGTAAAATGTCATAACTGTTCTTTATTTTAAAATTGTGAAAAGAGAAACAAAAAATTCTGGTGATACATTTGTTATACTAGCAAAAAACCTCATTAGTTTGAGAAACCATAACCTCCATGAAAATATTTTGATGAGACTGATTGGATAAAACCTATCACAATCCAGTACAAGGTTATGTGTATTATAGGCAAATAAATGTATTTATCAAAAGAAAACAGAGTTCCAATGTTGTTTTATACAAAGCGTTGATTCCAGCAATGTCACCGCTTACAGCCTTGTGCTCTAATAGCAAGGCATTCGCACAAATAACCCTAACCCTAACCCTATAACACATTTTGAATACTTAAGTACTGCTGCACTTTTTCAATACCAGCATACTGTACAAGACTACCTGGAAGTCCTGTTAAGTAAGTCAAGCACCATCAGCAATTCACACTGAATCTCCTCCACAGTGTCAAAAGAGTGACTCTTGGACTTCAGCTTGATTTTGGGGAACAGAAAGAAGTTGCAGGAAGCTGAACCCAGTCAGCTGAGGGCTGAGGAGTGATGTTGCGAAGATGTTCTCAGGGAAAACTCGTGTTTTCACGCTTTTGGAGAAGCTTCCATCGCACCACATGTCAGGTTGTTTGTGCCAGTTGTTCTCCCTTAGATGCCTCAGAACGTCACTTGTGCTCGGGGTTAACAACACCTGGGGGCAAAGTTAGGTGCACAACCCTGCAAAAGTCAAAGAAAACCTTCAGCATGCTCTTGGTTGGCTTCTTACCTGATGCACCTTCTTTGGTTTCGGAGTCTGCAGGGTCTTTTACTGTGAGGATAGTTGTTTGGACACTGTGCCATAGCCGGACATACATACAACTCACATCACCAATGATGCTCCTCAACATGAGGTTTGTGTATGAAGAGTCAAACACGATGCTGCTTCTGCTTGGGAGTCAAGAAACCACAAGTGCTCACATCAGTGGTCACAGACACGCGCGTAACTCAAGTGCTGATGATGATCAAGCGATGTATCTTCTGACACTTATCCCGAAAGTTATTCCTTGCACCAGCTACATGCACATTACTGTGCAGCGTCCTGTTCATGCACTGCAGGAGCAGTCTCGGAAAGCTTCGATTGCACCACATGTATCAGCACATGCAGAGTCTGCTCATAAAATCCCACGGCATACAGCTGCAGCTCAGGCTCCCGTCTTTACTGAAACATCAAATCTGATCATGTTCTTTAACATTCTGACATCATTTGACCAGATCAGAAAGTGTTTTGCTGGTTGTTCGAGAATTTACAGGCTCTTAAGAACTTGGCTGCTGATCACGTATGTGATGAAAGCTGTGTGTGACTCAATGAGAGAGAAAAATGAAGAAAAGAGTGAGTGAAAGAGAAAAAGAGGAAATAATAGTTTGGCTGTGTCACTACAGAGGTTGTTGACATGGAGGAGTACAGTGCTTAATGAATAATGGATGCTTACTAAAGCAGCCCATTTCCTATTCATTCTTTCAAGGCTGCTACACAGGGAGTTGTGTGTGATCATCGTGTCAGCCCTTCAATATTTTCATTGTGTTCTCAGTAATATGATTCAGCTTGGAGGCACTGGAATAACTCCAATAAACATTTTCACACTGGTACAACAGGCTAATTCAGACGTGCTGCTTATTTTGTTTGGTTGTTGTGTCAAATAAATACAGAACAACAATGTTAACACACCTCACTTATTTGTAAATTCACTGCATAAAGAAAATAGTTCTACTATATAATTCATTCAAACTCTTATCTGCTCCAAGGTTCCTTTAAACCATCAGTATTCCTGAGAGTTGTAATAATAAAAGTGTGTTGATCACACACAAAGGCCTGCAGTGACAGCGGCGAGCATTAATTCAGTGTCTGCGTTGTCACTTTTTGTGTTGAGCTACAAAGGATGTGGCGTGGCGAGCGTGTTCAGATCTATTTGATTAAAACCTCCTTTTAACATTTGACTCTTGGGGAAGCTTTTACAATGTTGAAGGCTTTTTGGATTGTGATGAATGTGTCTAAATGAGTGCAGTTAGATGCAGCAGTGAGCCCACAGTCAGGGGTTAGCTCACATGCCCTGCATGCTGATAGGCATGCAAGGCTGAGGCGAGCACCAGAACACATTAATGTATGGGATGATAATCAGAGCTGTCCTGGGTGATATTAATGACCAAGGTTGAAGGCAGTCTGGATCATGCAGCATGTTGGCTGTGAGGGGATGGACCTTGAACATGCTTCATCTTATTGGATTCCTGTCAGTGTTTAAGGATTGCAGCTGCAGTCTGTTATGTGATGGTACTGCACCAATATCTCTGTGTGAAAAATTAAGAGGATATGGTTTAGATAGAAAAAAAAAGAAAACCCAAAAAACCTACGCACAGGGATGAAAGAACAAGCTGAAAAGTCACAAGTTTGTGGCTGTTGGCCTGCAGGAATGAGAGCCTCATCAGATTTTGCACGCAGTATTTGGCGTTCTCAGATTTGCAGAATGTTACTAATCAACAAGAGGAAGCCTTACAGGAAAAAAGGAACACTGGATTTAGTATTGCCCAACAGATCCACGAGTTGAGGGATGTCAGTAAATTTCATCCCCAATCTCTACCACAATCAAAGCGATGACATTTGAGG
>MDSQ01000155.1_pt1 | contig 13344 bp, 5 predicted proteins | sample 1008251 | NCBI WGS metagenome assembly MDSQ01 (sample SAMN05526597, study PRJNA338239) | gut metagenome | isolation source: Hindgut content | host: Naso unicornis | place: Saudi Arabia: Red Sea | collected 2016-05
TTCACACGGGCGCTGGAGGAGGAGGACGCCGCTCCGCGCACAACTCTCACTGTCTCTTCTCGTTCTCTCAGCGGGCGTCGGGCTGCAGAAAGTCGGACGGATGGAGCCAGCGGGCGCGTACGGCGCCGGGAAGGCCGGGAGCGTCATCTTCGATCCGGTCGCCTTCTTCACGCATCCCCGGACCATCCTCAGACTGATGTCGTGGGTAAGCCTGCAACGTGTGCGTTGACATCAATCGACAGGCCTACCTGCACCCTCTTCTGTCTCTCTCCCATTCACATTTATGCCTCTCGCGCCTTGTTAATGTGTCTCATCCAGCTAGGACAGGGTAGACACAAATCAGTATTTTTTTTAAAGGCTCCGTATCTGATGCTTAAATCTCTGCTGTGCTGTTATCGGCAGCTTGGTGTAATAAACCAAAATCATTTTAGTGATGCAGCTTGTCGCCGGAGCTCCGGCACCAGCGTCTGATTAACATATGTTTATCTGGAGCCGCTTTGTGTCTAGATGGAGCTCATGTGAACACTTCGGATTTTTCTAACCCGCTAACCAGAATGTAACACGTCGTCTCTCTGGTGTGATGCTGTGCAGCTGTGAGTCATCATACAGCATTTAATGTGCACTGAAGGAACAATTATTTTTGAAAGGAGGCTAAGCAGGAACAGAAGCACCCCCCCCCATCTCTCTCTGTCTCTTTGTCTCATAATTCAGTTGAGTTCAACATGATCTTCTACAGCCAGTAAAACAATGCCTTTAAAACCAGAGCACATCCACATAACTGTACAATAAAATGCAGGAGTAACAAAGTCCATCCATATTTTATATGACTCCACTACATTTTGGAGGCCAAATTTGTTCACTATAATTAACTACATTTATTAGACAGCATTAGGTTCATTTCAAACTAATCATCAACCAATAACTTTTTATCATTATCATGGATTAAGCTTCCTTGCAAACAAAACTGAATCTTTTTGTATATTAAGTGGGAAGATTTCTTTTTTCTTATTTGAGTGAACTGACCCTTTAAGAAATAGTCTTTGCTTTGTTGATCCCCACTACAACAATCAATATATAACAACAGAGTCTACAACAAATTGTAAAACTTTGCTAGATAATATCAAAACTGCATAGCTGGATATGTCTCACAAGGTGCAAATGGGAAAATATTGTTGTCTTTCTACTTTTTGTGAACTATCAAAATAAAGCTCTGACATAGAGAAGTATATCCCTGTGTCTTGAGACAGTGTCTGTACTGGTGTGTCCTTTTTGGGCATGTATGTGAAATGAAAGTCATTTGTACACCGGTGTGAGTTCATTCTCTTCTACCTGTTAGATAACAAACCAGCCCACATGTTGTCTCTGCAGGTTTTCTCCATGGTGGTGTTTAGCTGCATCGTCAACGAAGGCTACATCAACATTGGCAGCGAGCGTTTGCTCTGTGTCTTCAACAACAACGCCGATGCCTGTAACTTTGGCATTACTATTGGTGTGGCCTGTTTCCTTGGCAGCATCTTTTTCCTGATCCTGGACGTTTACTTTCCCTCCATCAGCAGTGTCAAGGATAGAAGACGTGCTGTCCTGCTGGATCTCGTCTTCTCTGGTACATATGTTACATACAAATGTTATAGCAAATATTAAAGACTGCTGTTGACCAATAAATAAAATATGTAGAGAGAATAATTTAAAAATCAAGTTAAAAAAGGTGGCACAGTTATTACCAAGAATATTAAGGCAAATTCAAAAATTTTTAAGTATATTGGAAAGCATAAAACTGTACCACTTTAATAGTGAAATAGTAAAAATTTCCCTCATGCGTGAAATGTGCCAATTAAACTTAAATGAACAAGAGTTTGACATTTTGGGAAATACTAATGCTTGCTTTTTTGACCAATGTTAAATAAGAAGATTGACACCCTATCATGTCTGCCCAGTAAATATTAAACTACAACCAGCAGCGACATTGCTTAGCGTATCACAAAAACAGGAAACAGTGGTGAACGACTAGCCAACCAGTACCTAAAACTCATAAATTATCACTCACTTTATCACATCCTTTGTTTAATACAGATGAAAGCCTAATTGTAAAACAGAGACATTATGGTTTTACCTGGGATTATGTGTGGCACTATACCTTGGCAGATTGAAATACATTCCTGCAGTCTCTGCCACACTACAAGATCTAGCTATATTACTTAAGGGCTACCAGCACTGAAAAGTTTTTCCATATCCACTGTAATATTCCAACATCTACCACATGGATTAACACAAAATATTGTACAAACTCTCATTGTCCCTAGAGGATAATTTATTTAATCCTCTGACTTGTCATCCAGCTTAACCATCAATTCAAATTTTCAGTTTGTGAAATACTTGTCCAAAATTTTGCTTTTTTGACAAACCAAACCTAATGACTTTCTCATCAAGTGCTTAGTGCTAATTAGTAATTGTTAGCATGCTAACACGCTGAATGAAGATGGTTAAAGATGTGCCTGTCACCAATGCGTTAGCATTGTCATTGCAAGTTTGTTAGCATACTGATGATAGCATTTAGCTCAATGCAGTGCTGCACAACTGCCAACATGGCTGTAGCCTCTAGACTTGTTGCTACCATTGACATGATTTTGACATCTAGATTGAATATCAGTGGACAGAAGTAAATCATGTTATCTGAATCTGATGTTACTAAATTAAAAGTTATTTGGGAAAATAAGAGAAATTAAAGATAATTCAAGTAATTTTTTTTTTGTAAAATCAAGACAGACTCTGTGACACAATTGGTTTAAGAAGGGATGTAAATGATGGTTCACCTATCCTTTTCTGATTCCTCTGTATCCCCCCTCTAGGTCTCGCCAGTTTCCTTTGGTTTGTTGGCTTCTGTTTTCTAGCAAATCAGTGGCAAGCTACGTCTCCAGACGAACTGCCATTGGCCCAGGGTTCTGATGCTGCTCGGGCCACGATTGCTTTCTGCTTCTTCTCCATCCTTACCTGGGTCTGTATGTTTACATGTATGTTTATAAACCTGTCCTCTGTCTGTGTGTATATTCATTTATGTTCATCGTCATGTTTGTGTGTGTGTGTGTGGATGCATTCCAGGGTTATCAATTTCTGCTGGCAATGAACGGATTTAAGAGTATTTCATTCCTGGAGGACAAGCAGAGGCTCCTGCCCAGGAGCCCTCCCACCCTCTCTCTAGTCTAATCCACACACACACACACACACACACACAGACTCCCACTTGTATAATATTGGTTGTTTGGGGCAACCTGATCTCACTCCCATATTGTCACATTAGCAGCTCAGCAGCTTGGTCAGGACCGTTCACATTTTCAAGCTGCAGGTGCACCCTCTCACATCTGTTAACTACAATGTAAATCCATCAGTGAGAATATTGGAAGCTCACAGCATCAGCTCCACTTGAGAAGTACAGACAGCAAATAAGTCTCAAGACGGGCAAAAGTTTAAAATCCACCACTCAGAGGGGTTGAGCGTGGATAAAACAGCACCAGCAGCCAGGAGACCATGATTCAAGTCCCAACAAAGCCCAAAGTCCCCAATCTTTTCCTAAACCAAGTTTTTTCCCTACGCTATTTAAGTAGTTCTGTTTCAGAAATCTAACCAAGGAATTGTGTAGGTTAATACTAAACTACTACTATTAAACAATGTTAAACATTTGTTTAAAACTTTGTTTCGCACAGTTAAATGTGTTTAAAACTGCAACTTTTTGTAAAAAGTTGAATGCATGTTTAAAACATTGACCATTTTACATTGTTAACCATGTGTTGGATAGGTTTAGCGGCAGAAAGGCTTTGCAAGTCACAAACATGCTAAAGGGAAACCCGGTGCTGTCAGTCATGTCTGCGGTTTGTCATGTATGTGTTTAGGGTGATCCTCTGTTTTGTGATCAGGGAAAATTCTTCATATGTATGGAACAAAACTGCAAAAACTCATTATGATCGTTTTTAAGTGCATTTATTTTAGAATTGTTAATTTGTAGAACAGATTAAGAAAAAGATATCACCCAGAGTTTTCTCTTTTAACTTGTTTCTGGTTAATCAGTATTTACTGTTACTGATGCTAAAATGAATTTGTGAGGCCTTGTTGGCATAAAGGCAAGAGTTTAATCCACTGACCAGCAGGATAAATTTGGTCAGGAAAAAGGAAAGAGCCGCGCTTGTACGTGCTTCATTACAACTACTTGGTTCCCCCAGGTGAGGCGTTAAACCCCGACTGCTCCAGTTGAGCTGTTGAGTGGCTGACAGGTCAGACTGTGACTCCACTGGACAGTTTTCTAGGCGTGAATGTTTGTTCCGGTGGAGGTGTGAACAGCATGTTACTGAAAAAAGAACTGCTCTCAGTTTAAAAAAATAAATAATATGCCATGCTGGCCCGACAGCAAACACTGCTAGTGAGACAGCGTGTCACTGATTTATTATCCTTTAATAACTCAAAGGAGGCTGTTTAATCTATAGAAATCAATCATCTCACTGTCAGAGGATGTTGGGAGTTTAAGCTGTAATTGTGTCAAGGGTGTGCAAGATGTTAAAAGTAATTCTAATAAAATATGACTGTAGATATGATTCCGTCTTTAGGGTATTGTTCAGTCATTTTAAAGTGGGGTTGTAGGTGCTTCTGCATAGTCAGTCTATTACCTTCTGCAGATGGCGAGCAGCAGGGTCACTTTTAGGAGAAAGGGGGAGACCAGAAGTCAGCATTGTACTGTTGCAGATGGGGTCAAGTGTTTTTTAGCCACAAGTATAAATGCTTACCTATAAAATCAATATCCATTCAATTGTACGCTAAATTTTAAGGTATTGTTACCACCTTAGTTTGCCGCCAGACAGATGTTTATTTTGGCACTACATTTTTTTAACCGTAGTCCCTCCATATTTTACTAGCAGGAAAGAGAAGGAAGCTGGAAATGGAAATTCACCTCCTCAAGCGGTAGCCCAAGAATGATGGGGTTTGCCCCCAGAGGAATGCAGCCGATGGGTTCTGAGACTGATACAACCCAACTTCAAAACTGTTGAACTATCCCTTTAAATATGTCTTGTTTTCCCATCAGCACCGTATCCAATATGTAGTCCCAATATAATTCTGTGCTGTAACAGAACAAAATCAATGTTCTTTTGACTGGATCTCTTTAGGGACGTCTCCTGATTTTACACATTCAAGTCGGTTAACTAATCACAAGTCATACTGTGAAAAACAGTTAAGTTATGTTTTCTTGCTTTCTGAAGTGTGAGAGACTCACCTGAGTGATGTCATTAGAGTTGTTTCAGCTTTGGCTTCTCACTTTTGCATGGAGGGTTTAATGCCATTAGATGTCCTCGATTTGCATTGTGGAAAATGATGATCCAGCATTTTTGGAGTTTAGCATATGATAAAGACCAAAAGGTCAGAGAGCCAGGGCTCTGCTAAATGGATTTTAAATATTCTTTTTAAAATGTGTGTTGTGAGTTCCCAAACTTTAAGAACAATTGTCTAAAGTGACTTAAAACTTTTGCACTTTGCTCCTCCAGCTTTACCAGTCTTCCTTCTGTTTGAGCACAGCTATTTTAACTAAACTGAGAACATATTCAGGTTTACGTAATAGCCCTTTTCCCAGCAGGAACCTGTTTTATTACATTTCTGTTCTGTTCACTTTGGGCATAAATTCCAGGAACTTTCAGGCCTTACTGTCAGTATTGTTGACAGTGATTGAGCTAGCCCATGTGTTCTTACATCACAGCAAGGATGACTACAACACAATGACAGTAACCACCATTTTACCACTAGATCTTCACCAAATACAGCCACACATACTTAAAAAAGAACAATGGAAAAATGCATTTTAGAGAGAGTTTGAGTCAGAAATTGAACTCCAAATTAAATGGCATTTAACAAATGTTAGCATGCTAACAAGCCAAACTAAGATGGTAAACCTGGTAAACATTGTACCTGCTTAACATCAGCAAGCTTCTTTTGGAGCATGTTTGCACACTGATATTAGCATTTTGCTCAAAGCACAGCAGCTTCACAGAGCAGCTAGCATGACTGTAGACTGTTTGCCTTTTAACAGTAGCCATAAAGTCATAATGCAAATTGGTGTATAACTAACAGCCTCTGCGTGTATGTGTGTGTGTGTGTGTGTATGTCACTAACAGGCTGTGCTGACGCTTAGTGCACTGCGGCGCTTCTTAACTGGCAGCAAGGCGAACTTGTTCACATGGCAACACATGGATCCTACCCCCAGCAACGTTCGAGCTACACCGTATCCCATTGCCAATGGAGCTACCATAGTAACCACCAACCCCTATCAGGCTCCGCCCTTCACTGAAACCCTGGACCCCCAGAAACTCACACAGCAGAGACCCATGGCTCCGGCCTTCTAGAGACAGACAGGTGAGAGCTGAGCGACAGTGCATATGACGCAGACATGGACAACTTCCTGCATCGCTGATTAGCGACTTTCCATCCTCTCCTGGGGTTGGTGGGATTTTGAGTCCTGTGATGTATGATCTGTTTTCACCATGGTAACTGCTGACTCAGCTTAGTTAGTTGTAACTTTCTGTGTCGAGAATACTGCTCATGCACACAATCACATGCACAGATATTGATGCACGCAAACACAGCTGTACTCTCACACAACTGCAAATAAACACACATGTACACTTGTTACCATGTAGATACCTGCAAGTTCACACACACACACAAACAAACAAACAAACACACCTTGACTGCATGTTCGTACAGTAAGGTGCAGATTAACATAGATGTAGATCGGTGATGATGCTCCATCTGCCTTATGAAGAGATATGTGGGCTACGATCGAAGTCTTTTTTGCTTTGGAAGTGTCCTAACTGTATGAAACGACCTCAAAGTATGTTAGGGTGTTTTCTTAAGTAATGTAAGATTGTTTCGTCCATTCGTGGCCGAACATTTTATAGGATGAGATTGGTGTGTGCTGTGCACCTACATTATGTTTGAACAGGATGGTTGAATAGTTGGGACGTCACATTCTAATAGCATCCACTTCTGTGTTTTGGCATGGCTGTTTTCACATCTGATGCAAAAATTTCACATGAACTGTACTCAAGTTTGTTGTTTTGTAACCAACTAAGGAACACAGTGTTCACACAAATCAAACAAACTGGATATTGGTGTCAAATGTACTCGACTTTCGGGCCAAGTCCCTGATGATAAAGCGGCAGCCATGATAAGAGCTCTAAATGTGAGGAAAAAGGGTTCAATACTTCTTTCTTATCTCCCTCTGCACAGGGTACACTGATCCAACCTCTATGAAAGAAAGAAAATAATTCCGCAAGATTCCCTTAGCACAGTGGTTGCCTTCTTCAAAGCCCTTGTAAAGTCTCCTTCACTGCTTTCTTTGCCTTCATGACGTCGCCATCAAGGTCAAGAAAGAGTCAAGGAAAATACAGAGGGGGTCATTTTTTGGACTATTTGACCCAGACAAGGTGAAGGAAACATGGAGGACAGTCAAGCTGTGTAGCTCCCTTTATCGTCTTCTGCTTGACCTCAGTCAGTTTGACCAATCACAAGCTGCCTTGCAGACCTGTGGCCTCCAACTGGCTGAAACTGAGAACAGACAGGCAGCTTGACCAATAGATTGTGAAGAAACAATTGAGGGTGGCAGAACTTGCAGTAACTGGTACATTTTCTTGGCAAGGAAATAAAGGCAGGACAGCTTAATGCATTCTGAATGCCATAGTGTTTTAGTGTAAAATATTCATGTGATTAAATATTTTATTGTGATATGCTGAAGTGAAAAAATGAAAAAATAAAATCTATCCCACATCACCACTATCAGAGCTGTGTCTGCCTTTGTTCACATCATCTTTAAATAATTTCCTCTTTGATTCTTGCAATGTGAAAACTCTTTTTAATATAATCATGTTTTGAGATCTAGAGCCAAAGATGTGTTAAGCATATTAATCAACATCTGCTGGAGGACTTTAATTAGATAGTGTACTCGAGTTATGTTGAATTAATTAGCAGCAGCAGGCAGCAGCTGTGTGTTAACTTTATTTTGGGATTAAGTGTCTTATGTTGAAGGATTGCAACTCCTCATGCTCTCTCTTTTTGCCTTTTTATATACGGGGAAGGGCCAGATTTAGACACAAGGATATGAAGACAAATGAAGGTCAGACAGGAAGTGGTTTTATTCCAGCACTGTCCAATAATACCTGCAGGTGAGCTTACTGTACTGCTTTCCCTGCTTTTAATCTGCAGGAACGTCATACAATATTATGAACATTTGCATCATAATCATTATCAGTATAATCAACATCCCAAAACACTGACACCATCATCATCATACACCACCCATCCTCATCATCACCTGCACCAGCAGATAAATTAACATTCAAAAATGTAGAAATTGATCTTTGTAGTTCTCATATCATCGCTACTGCGTTAATAAAATATAATCTTCGCCTACAAAGTTTTACACACCATTATATCACCTGAATAAGCCCTTCTGTGCATCTACTACTGTCTAAGGTTCACCCTGCACCTTTATAATGTCTGCAAACATCAGGAGAAACAAGCCAGCTCCAGCTCCAGACAGCAGGGGGCAATCTAACTCTGCTTTTCTCTGATCACATGCGTCATACTCACCTGCATCTGAACTACCTCTACCCTGAGAATACTAAGACAGAGGGAAGTGAAGGGAGGTGAAAAACTAAGTTTACTGAACATTCAAATGGGCAAGGTTGGGAAAAAGCGAGGTAGAAACTACGAAAGCCGAGGTCACACTACACAATTTCAACTTAGAGGTTTAAATTGATTTTTCTGACTGTCAGGGTTGGATGGATTCAAGCAGGGGAAGTTTCCTAAACATCACAAAGATGTCCATGTCTGATTTTGCCTGGGTGACGTCAATCTGAGAATGATCAAGCAACATCCAGTGGCAGTTTACTGTAGATTGAGAAGTATGAAAAATAGGAAGATTTGTCTTATTTAAAAAAACAAACCAAAAACAAAACAAAACATAAACTTCTACTTGGTTAGATATAAGATTCTCATTTTGTTCCACTTGTAACAAACTTCTGTACAATTTGTGTTTTTGGAGGAATAATAATAGTCTCTACTAAAATCTGCCTGCAGCAATCTGTGTGCATTAGAAATTAAGCATTTACATATAAAATTGTAAGCTTTAACTTTTAGATTTATCACATAAAAGTCCATTTCTCTTGTTAACGTAAACTGTAAATTTCTGCACCACAGAGTAAGAAATTAGGGAATATTACTTAAACATTTCTGAAAATGATAAAACTGAATGAGATGCATACATGCTGTATGTTAGGATAATGAGACGGACAATGAGCAGAAAATTAATCTGAAACTATTGTCAAAAAACATTTTCAAGCAAATTGACAAATATTTCGATTTGAGCCTCATTAATGTGAAGATTTGTGGCTTTTTCATATCTAACATTATAACTAAATATCTTTGGATTTTGGTCTCTAGTGGGACAAAAAACGACGTTCAGAAATCATGATGAACCTTTTTCCTTCCTTCTGATGAGTTATAGACCAAAAGTTTAAATGATTTATCAAAAAAAGATTCATCAGTTGCAGTCCCTAATTGTGATATCTCTTCGTCAACATGCCATGTGCACCAGCAGATCTAACATGCACCTTTTTGAGTAATGTTGTCTTGTACTCTGACCAAGGCTTGAGGTACAAGGGAAAGGATGAGAGTGAAGGAAGAACAAGAAGAGCAAGCAAGGGGAAGCTTCAAGATTGAGTAAATATAGCAGGAGAGTGACTACTATGTCTAAACTAAAGCTAGGACTATGATAGAGGAAAAAGAAATGTTCTTGTGTGCATCTCATGTGCAAATAGCACAAAGGGTATCTGAACACAAACACACTCATACACACAGTCAGAGTGTTCTGCTCAAACACTCTGTGAAAATGTTGTGATTGGATGGGACGACGTAAGGAGTGGGGCCCAAAACAGGAAACAGGTATCCCTCTTGTTTTGCATTGTGGCTCCCGCGCCTCTCAAGTGCTTCAGCAGCACATCAGACTCCTCTTCCTAAGAGAATAACCAATCCAGCGTCACCAAGTTTGTTTAGTCATCCACAGAACTTTCCTCTGGTTGATTAGGAGAGAGAGCTGTGGCATCAAATGACAGAGTCCGCCTTCTCAGCTCAACACTGCTGTCCATCAGCTGGGTTGCCATAGTTACTGGCTCTTCTCCTGGTGGTGGGCTCATCCTCTGTTTCCTGTTCCTGCCTGACACTGGAGACACTGACTGGCTGAGGCGGCTTCTGTGCTCCCCGGGGCTCGGGGAGAGGTGTCTGCTTTTGTGTGAGGGGCTGGGAGGACGTTGTGTGTGTGAGTGTGTGTGAACAGAACTGTTAATCTGGCTGACTTCCTCGTCAGCGTCATCTAACAGGGGTCCAGCGTCAGAGCTGGGGCCAGGGCTGGCCACTTTGGAGCTACAGAGCGGCACTGACAATGTAGTTTCAGCACTGGGAACCTTCATACTGGACAGGCTCTGCGGGCTGACAGGCCTACTCTCCACATCTGTCTCTGTCTGTGCGCCACAGATGGGTTGCTCAGGTACATGTTCTTGCCCAGTGGTTTCACTGTGGCTCCGGCTGTGGCTCTTGCATGAGATGACCCTCTGGGGGTGTGTATATTTCAGTGTGTGTACACTGGATGATCGCTGGCGTGGTGGTGTAGAGGAGATGGTGGGCACAGTGAGGTGAGGCTCAGCCACGTCGTCAGCTGAACCACTCTGATCCAGAGAGTCAGAGCGCACAGCCTCCTGCAGACACAACACATGCGCACACACACACAGACACACACACACACGGACAACTCATTTTTCATTATGTGTTGCACTGTGCAAAATAAACAAACAAAATCAAAATATATTATATGTTTAGAATATTATAAAAAGGAACTATAAGATAACCTCTCAACAGCAACAGACGATCATAATTTGCATTCTGTTGCAATTATGATGAAGTTAAACAATAGTGCATGCAGATCACCAAAGATTAAATCACAAATGCAAAATGGTGACAACATTTTTCAGTCATTTCTTGTCATTATAAACACAAAAATTATTACTTCCTGTGCAGAACTGTAATTATTTGGTACGCAGCAGACAGGTCTTAAACTCCATTTTGAGATTATTTGGCAGCTGTAATCACTGCTGCTGTCCGCAAAGGTCATGAAGCAATCACTTACTAGAGTGACTACGCTGTTAAACATGGACGACCAAATCCACACTCTGTACTCTTAATGCATCCTTGACGCTTATATGAGGTTTTAGCGATCTCAGTTGCTGGGCCAAATAAAGTGTTTTTTTCTTTTCTTCACTATCCAAAAGACAGCAAAAAATGGACAGGAATTTCATACAAAACCAGTGTCAGTTTGGACGATACCCCCTTGTCTAACTCATACTGCCGGAGCCTTTTATTAGCTTTGTCTGAACTTTAAAATGCATTTTTGCACAGAATGAAGACGGTGAGATTTTGTTTCCTATATTTTCAGTTTCAAAAGGACACTCTTCACCCTCAACGCAGAGAGGAGAAACAATCGACTCTTCCAAGCTACATGTAGACATATGAGTGTCATTGAAATGAACTAACATGTTTTAAAGTGAAAAAGTCATTTCTTAGAGATCAGCCCAATAATTAGTGGTAACTAGTTAGTGGTAGATTTGCAAAGGTTGCTGTTGTGTTTTGGCTCTGTAGATGCATTTTTCCCATTATTCCAAGCTTCAATTAGTTTGCATATTTTTCCATAGATTATGAAAATCTATTAACAGACTCCATCCATCACAGTGGGGCTACAGTCTGCATACATCATTGTAAAAGTTAAATATTGTGTATTAATTAGCAGTGTTAGTGATAACTGTGACATTTAAAAATAAAATATGAAATTGTGTTAATGATACACATATGATAATACTGTGTAACACAAAAGTGCCTTTTGATTATTTTCGCTTCTTTCTGTTCTTGCGCAAGGTACCATAACACTGGCTGCCTTTGCTGTAAATTGTGAAAATAATTTACATATTACTGTTGTTTTTGTACAGTTATGTTTACAAACTCTCTTCACCTACTTCCTAGCACTATATTTCACATTCTCTATGGATATCACAATTGTACTGCTATTCATAAATTCAATTCATCGATAAAAGTGTGAACGAAACAATAAAGGCATAGAATGGCAGTAATTATAATGATGATAATAAGCAACAACACAAGTCTAGAACTGTGCAGCATGCATGTAAAAATGGTTGTTCAATGAAGAGAAGAGTGGAGGTGAAAATTACACACCTGTCTCCGTAACTGTCTGCTTGCAGTGCGGAAGGATGCTGGTCTCTTCAGGACTGATCTGTCTGGAACGTAGGAGGGGCTCAGCTTGTTTCTGTCTAAACTGTCCTCAGGACTGAGCCAATGAGAAAGACGTCTGCTGGCGATGTAGGTGGGGCTCAGTCTGAGAGAGGAATGTCTGTCTATACTGTGGCTGGACATGAGTTTCGGTCTGTCCGTGTTGTGGTCTGGATTGAGCCTGTATCCATCCATACTGTGAGCAGAGCTGAGTCTGTGTCTCCTTATTCGATGGGCTGGGCTGAACTTGTATCCATCGATACTATGAGCTGAGTTCAGTCTGTGTCTGTTTATTCGGTGAGCTGGACTAAACCTGTGACCCTCTATGCTGTCAGCTGGATTGAGCCTGTTGGGGGAGTATCTGTCGATGCTCTGTGAGGTGCTGAGGCAGATCTTTGGCCTTGAGCTGCGTCCAGATCCCAGTGAAGCGTGGCTGATGAGCGGCAGAGCTCCTGGAACCTGCAGCAGTGAGCTGCCTCCACTGGAGCCCAGAGATGACATGGAGCCTGCAGAGAAAAATATTCTATCAGATATAATGTTGTACACACTGAGGAATTTAAAATAAATGGTAAAGTGCTAAAGAAGGACTTGATATTGAAAACAAGATTTGCCAGACTTCAAATGGGTTTTGCTGCTAGAAACATCATTTAAGTGCCATTAAAACACAATGCAAATTCTCCTCACATAAAAATAAACAGTAAAGTTCAAAAGTCTAAAGAAGAACTTGTTATTGAAAACAAGACTGTCTAGACTTTGAAAGAATTTTGCTGAAGTGCTATTAAAGCAAAAAATTGGTTCTCATCACATCCATTTTCATGTATATTTAGAAACCACTTTAATGAAATTCCACATACACTGTCCTGCCGCTTTGTACTCACTTGAGCACTCAATATTTATTAAATAATAGAAAAAAATCCCTATCAAAAACCTCCAATTTTTTTATGGTAGACCACAGTGCCTTGCTTACTTGTGGCTCAGCAGGCG
>MDSQ01000156.1_pt1 | contig 13339 bp, 11 predicted proteins | sample 1008251 | NCBI WGS metagenome assembly MDSQ01 (sample SAMN05526597, study PRJNA338239) | gut metagenome | isolation source: Hindgut content | host: Naso unicornis | place: Saudi Arabia: Red Sea | collected 2016-05
CTGTAACTGTGTCACACGTCAAAGAAAATCTTTAATTGCTTGGTGATTCTGAGTACCCCTACACTCAAAAAAAAGTTTTCTCTCGTATTTGTGTATTGTGAATGTAAGATATTGATTTGCTGATTTGTGTCTGTGTAAAGTTTGTCACAAATGATTGTTTTTACATTCATCTCCTGGAGGGGGTGCGATGTCTAAGCACTACCCTAAAATCAGAGACTGGAAAGTTCTCCAGTCAAGCAAGCTTTGGCATATTCTTTTAGAACATCAGTCTCCCAAACTGTTTACTTATGTTTTATCCTCTTGTTTCTGTGTTATTGTTAAACGATTTCATGATGTTATCAACTCATATCTGGAATGTTGGGACTCTGTGTGAGAGAGGGCCTGAGGATGAATCCTGGTTTCAGTGCACAGTTGAGTCAAACTCAGATGAAATAATTGAACTCTGTTATTTGAATAGCACTTTTTAATTTCTTGACCACCCAAAGCAAGCACAAGTCAGCATTTGCCCATTCACACACTTACACACTAATGCAGATAACCTCTTTACACAATGCCGACCATCAGGAACTCATACACACAAATTCTCACACTGATGAAACAGCCATCAGGAGCGCTTTGTGGTTCCATCCTGCTACTTAATGTAACTTAAGTATTCCTTATTGAAAAAACTAATAAGATGTGGCACCAAAATCCTCAACGCTGGTATTTTTTAATTTCATGTCTTTGTAAGTTGTTTTTTGAAAATTCTAAAGTTTCCTGTGTCCAATCAGAGACATGAATCCGTGGCGGAGGAGCAGAGCCACAAGACAGATGGGGTTAACCAGCCAATGGGAGAAGGCCTGAAGAATAAACAGCTGGTAGAGGCTCAGAGAGCAGAGACAGACATGATTTACACCATTGAAGACGTCCCACCCTGGTACCTGTGTATTCTACTGGGTCTCCAGGTAAAAGTGGAAATAGACTGCGTTTACACTCTTTTGATTAGGTTTAGACCGATGTTTTATACTGGGTTTTGACCAGGAAATAGACTGGGTTTAGACTGGTCTGATTCTGTTTAGACTTTGCATAGAATGAGTTTAGGCTTGGTTTAGACTGGGTTGTTTTTTTCTTGTTTGAATATCAAATGCAAGGAGAAATTCATGATGATGTCATATGTCACCTGTTCTGTTTTCAGCATTACCTGACATGTTTCAGTGGCACTGTAGCAGTACCGTTTCTTCTGGCCGAGGCCATGTGTGTTGGCCAAGACCAAAACACCATCAGTCAGCTGATAGGAACCATTTTCACCACCGTTGGAATCACAACATTAATCCAGACAACTGTGGGAATCAGGTGAGACAGATAGAGTCAGGTGAGACCCGAGGATTCAGATTAGACAGTGGGAGTTAAGTGAATGACGTGTGTGTGTGTGTGTGTGTGTGTGTGTGTGGGCGTGTAGACTTCCTCTGTTTCAGGCCAGTGCTTTTGCTTTCCTGATCCCTGCACAAGCCATCCTCAGTTTGGACCGTTGGAAGTGTCCCAGTGAGGGTGAGACAGTCTGTTTGTCTCTTAGTCCCACAGATGATTGTAGTCCTGCTTTTAAACAAAGGTTTTGTTTTGTTTTTCTGCAGAAGAGATTTATGGGAACTGGAGTCTTCCACTAGACACCTCACACATCTGGCAGCCACGCATCAGAGAGGTAAGTGATTATTGTTTGATGGTTTGTGCAGGTGACACCTGAAGAAGCAGACAGATGTCAGGAAGCCAGAGGGACGGCAGTTTTACTGACTGAGTTACTCAAAACTTCATTCAGTGTGGAATCATTCTTTAAAGTCAGACCCCACAGGAGGGAGAGGCAAGGTGTAGTCTAGACTGTACAGGGAACAGAACCACTGACCATTGTATCAGAATATGGGGAAAAAATGCAGAAATTCCTAAACCTGTCTTAGGCCACTCATCCTTTATTAGGAAGGTTTAGACAAAACTTACAGGGAAAATCTTGCTCATCTAGCTTGCAGTGGAAACTGAGGCAAATAAATTGCAAACAAATCTTTTTTTTCTTATGCATTTCAGATTCAGGGGGCCATCATTATTTCCAGTGCTGTGGAGGTTGTCATTGGTCTCTGTGGGTTGCCAGGTTTGCTGTTGAAGTACATTGGACCACTCACAATCACTCCAACTGTCTCACTGATCGGTCTGTCTGTGTTCACCACCGCAGGAGACAGAGCTGGGTCCCACTGGGGCCTTTCAGCACTGTGAGACATCTGTCTGTTCGTCTGTCTGTGCATCCTGCCTTCTGTCGTCCTTTAGATCGTTTCACCTTTCTCTATTCTGCTCTAACAACTAATTACACATTAACTACAACATGTTTGGCAGACAGACAGTTGTCTCTCTCTCACTTTCTTTCTTTATCTCTGCAGGTGTATTTTGCTCATTGTGCTGTTTGCCCAGTACCTGAGAGCAACATCACTACCTTTTCCTGTGTACAGCAGGAAGAAAGGACTGACATACACCAGAGTCCAGATCTTTAAAATGTTTCCTGTAAATAAAAACACTCGTACCAAAAAAACAAAAAACAAAAAACAAAACAGTTGGCTATCATGTGAAAGTTTCAGGGACTGATGTCAGGTGGTGATGTGTGGTGAGGATGTTGGTCCCTCAGATTTTTAGTTATTAATCATCTTGAATTCTCTAAACATTTCGAAACAATTCTGTTTTCAGTTTTGTCACATCTCTCTCAGATCATCCTCGCCATCCTGTTGGTTTGGCTTGTTTGCTACATTCTCACTCTGAGCAACCTGTTGCCGAGTGAACCAGATCGCTATGGACACAAGGCCAGGACAGATGCCCGTGGTGACATCATGACTTCATCACCCTGGTTTAGAGTCCCCTACCCTTGTAAGACACCTGAAATCAACCAGTCACAGGCTTCACAACTTTCACAAAAAGAATGTGTGCTCACTTTTTCGTCAGAAATTCTGATTTAAATAAGAATTCTACATTCAGTTTCAAATCTTGAAGCTTATTTTTTCCCCAAAAAGATGATTTTAATTCCTGTGAATGTCTGATGGGTATTTCCACATTTTCCTACTCCGTCATTAGCCTGGAGTTGCAGTATGCTTGTTATGTTAAAGCACTTCTTTCCAGCCTACACGAAGGAAAATGAAGATCTTTAATTTGCATAAAAACAGCTAATCAGTAAATGATTGAAGGTCTGACATCACAGACAGACTATCTGAACCCTCTGGGAGGTCACATATGTGATGTAGTGACGGTAAAGCCAGATCAACAAGAATGCTTTTCTGTAGAAACATTGACTTTTTGCTCTCTTTGGTCTTTGATAGGCCAGTGGGGATTGCCAGTGGTCACTGTTGCAGGGGTGCTGGGAATGCTGAGTGCCACCATGTCAGGCATCATTGAATCAATTGGTGATTATTATGCCTGTGCTCGTCTGTCTGGAGCCACGCCTCCTCCAGTCCACGCCATCAACAGGTGAGACAGGAATGAATTCTATCAAACCTGATGGACTCAGCTCCTCCAGCGTTTTATGGTTTTGGTTTTTGTTTGTTTTAGGGGAATCTTCACTGAGGGCATCTGCTGCATCATTGCTGGGCTTTTAGGGACAGGAAATGGTTCCACCTCCTCCAGTCCAAATATAGGTGTCTTGGGCATCACCAAGGTAACTGAGGTCAAATCCTCCTGTGATGCATCTGCTTGTACTGATATGAGGGGGTAAGGTATTTTGATTATGAAGGAGAAGGCTCAGTTCCCACAAAAGGGCTGATTGGCTGTGGGAGTGGAGAGGGGACCAGCTGAGGTGGATCTGAGGGTTGTGAGGGTTGGTAAGGGAAGAAAAAGCTCAGACCTCAGCTCAATGTTGGTGCTGTCTACAGGGCAGTGGAGAGCACTGCTTTTTCCTGCTGTCAAGTTAAACCCAACGTCCCACTGACACCCGGGACAGCAGAGTTACCTCATTGAACTGCAGGCTAAAATAAACTTTTTCTGGATATTCAACACTCTCCTTAGTTCTTTAAAAAGCACTTGCATCCTGGTTCTCCAATGCACCTCTAGCTTTTTATTTTGTGATCATGTGACCTGTAACTGGACTCAGTCCTGCATTTGTGATATCTTCCTTGGAGGGATGTTGAAATCATTGAACCTGTGTGCAGGTTGGCAGTAGGCGAGTGGTGCAGTATGGAGCAGGCATAATGTTCCTACTGGGTTCAGTTGGGAAGTTCACAGCTCTGTTTGCCTCACTGCCAGATCCAATTCTTGGAGGGATGTTCTGCACACTCTTTGGTGAGTCACAGTCACCTGTAATATGGTCTGTTAGCCAAACCATCACATAATCGTGATTTGTTGATTTTTTTTTTTTCTCAGGTATGATCACAGCTGTCGGTCTGTCTAATCTACAGCTGGTGGATTTGAACTCATCTAGAAATCTTTTTGTTCTTGGGTTCTCAATGTTCTTTGGTTTGACTTTGCCAACATACCTGGATGCACACCCCAACTCCATCAAAACAGGTGAATAAATGTTTGTGTCTGTTTTACTACAGTAAAGTCAAGTCAGTTTTGTTCATACGGTGTCAAATCACAACAAAGTTGTCTCAAGACACTTTATATATAGAGTAGGTCTTGACCACATTTTATAATCAAATATATTAATAAAATTAATATATTAATTCACCACATGACCATAGCGATGCAGAGTTGGGCTGCTTTGTGATGGACAGGGAGGTGCTAAACACTGGCGGTTAGCTTGTTGAATTATTGCCTTCTCCATTAAAGAAATGCAATATTCCAATGTAGCTTACTGTGTAACGTTAGGTAAGCGGTATAGCAGTACATGTAGTACACGCTAAGGTACGATACTTCTGGTGCGTTGAGCCGGGAGGAGGGGCCCAGTTTGAATGTTGTATTTACAAATGGCAACGACCAAATGCTGCTGACTCCAAGTATTCTGATGTGATAGGGGGTGTGGGTGAGTAGAGGGAATGGATTTTATGTGTGTGTGTGTGTACTGGAGGGATGAGAGTACTTGTGTGTTTGTATGTGTGTGTAAATGTAGATCAGGTTTTGGATGCGGATCCTACACATCAGTTCTGTGTTCCCAGGTCTTGCAGAACTGGATCAGATCCTGACTGTTCTTCTGTCCACTGAGATGTTTGTTGGAGGTTTTCTGGCCTTTTGTCTTGACAACACAATACCAGGTAACTTACATTAGTAATGTCTGTGAGCCATCCATCACACGCACACTTGGTCAGCTTTTCTGATGGCCAGCATTGTTTCTGTGTGTATACTGAATCTGTCTGTGTCTTCAGGTTCCAGAAAGGAGCGTGGTTTAGTCGAATGGAGGACTTCCGCCTCCTCCCCTTCCTATGATCTTCCTCTGGGGATGGGTGTGGTCAGGCGAATTCACTGGCTCAGACGCTTTCCGATCAGCCCCTCCTTCACAGGTTACTGTGCATCTGGCCAGACCACCCCAACACCAGCTGAGGAGAGAGAAGAGGAGGAAACTGCAGACATCAACGTGCAGAGCACCAAAGTGTGACTGAGCGGAAACCAAACCTGTGACGTAACTGAACTTCTTATTCTGAAACATTTCATTAAAATGAGACTTCTATCAGATGATAACACAAGTTTTATTTTTTTTATTATTAGAAGAGAAATTCAGGGAAACTCAGACATTTGAGCAGAAACTGCTCATGTTTCTGATTGAAATTCAGAGATTGTTGTCAATGTGTGGCAGTGTTGATGTTACTGGGTGTGACATGTAGGCAGGTATTTCGGATGCTAGTTCCAGTAGTCAGTGTTACAGGCTGGAGGAATGTGAAATTGAGTTATCAAAAAAAGATGAACAACTCTGTCACAAAATATTTACTTTCTTAAAAAGTCAAAGCTACAACAAGCCTGATGAAATAAAAAGTGAAGGAGGGAAATCAACCATGACTCCAGGGTGCACTAACAAACAAACATTCAATCACAAACATTAAATCAGCTATAAGAAGCTGAAAACATTGACAAAACAAGCACAGCTTAAATTAATTAATTTTTGCAGAATCTGGAGGATGCTGGCCTACAAACATGTCGGGGACTGACTGGCTCTGGGACTATAAATTTATCAATTTATCAAATTTCGTAAATTTCTTCAGGCAAGAATGTTACTGGGTAGGTTCCCAATATGTGGTCAGTTTGTCAAAATAACGTCCATTTCAAAAGCTTCTCTCAGGTTTTTATTAAGCTTGCTGTGGGAGATGAAGACATTTTCAGTTGTTTTAAAAATTAAATCCTAACCCTAACAAACAACATTAAGAGGATGAACAATGTGCTTTTGATTTGAAACAGGATGTACAAGGAAGTCTTTTAACTGTAGCTGACCTTAATGTGCTGCAGTAGCTCCTACTTCAATATAGTTTTTCCAAATAACATTGGTTTAGAAATTTGCAATGAGATGCGCGGATTGGCTCCAACGTCATCCACAGACACCCAGTCGCAAGTAATTATTTCCTCTGATTCATAGACCTGCATCCATGTGGATCTGCTTTTCACTTTTTAAATATGTTGAAGAGCACCAGCTTTTCAGGTGGTGTCTTGATTGTGATTCTTGATTGTGCATATTGATGTACAAGTGTTTTCAAACAATTTAAACTACTTTATTAGAGAGGCTGCTCTGAGTACATTAAAATGTTTCCATGCTCACAGTGATAGGCTATCATTGCAGCAAGCAGCGGCCTCTCTAATCTTTGAAGTCAAGTAGGAGCTGGGTTTAGAATGTAGAGAGGTTAATTTTTGCCTATGATGGCCTGTTGTTGCAATAGTAGTTGGTAAATAGTAACATTTTTGTGTCAGACATATGTTAGGCCTGTGTACATTAATCATATCCACACTGACATGTATCTTTGTGCGGCCTCACTTGCCTAGCCTTTTTGGCTGGACTGCAGAAGTGACCAGCCTTAAAAAACGCATTTGTTGCTGAATCAGTGAGGCGACAAAATATCAGGATTGGTCAGACAGTCACTATTCTGTCCTCATTGGTTGTTGCCCTTTCAAAATTAATCAGTGTGAACAATCATCATATCACCAGTGGGCGTTTCACCTGCTATGGAGTGAGTGTGGAGCAGTCTGGCAAAGTGAGACAGCCAAAATCCAAAGATGTCTCCATGAACTGTTAATCACAGATGTTGTTATATTATATTGTGATTGAGATTCTGACTCACTATGCGTCGTGGTATGAGACAAAAAAATGGTTTCCGATTTAAATCACATCACATTTTCACTGTGAGTTCACACATGACAGCGAGACCCACAGCGGTGCTTCCTGCATCCGCTGCCAAGGACAGATGCTGTCACTGTGGCAAGAGCTGCCAAGAAGCGTCGGTAGAAGGACGGGTGACCACTACTCCCACATATAACTTTGGCTTTTTAAAAAAAACATCATATCAAAGACACCACGTACTACCACATCACTGTTTCTTGGTCCTGTAACAAGGCTTTGTGGGTTGAAATGCTGGATATTTCTCTTTCATACTGAATGTCTTATTTTGAGTGATATCCAGTGACGGATCTGTTCTGTTTTCAGACTATGAACAAAGAGATACGATTTGGATGGCATAGGCACATAATTTGTCATAAAACTGGCCCAAGGCTGCTTCTTCTTCTTTTGGGAGGACTTAGATGCATTTCATCAAAGCTATTTACGTCAGTTTTAGTGCTATTTGTTGTTTTGTCTAGTGTTTCCTTAGATGTATCATATTTAACATTTTCTCTTAGCAGAAAAGTCTATATCCAATTATGAATTTGCTTAACCTTGAGTATTTCTATTTGTCACTTGTGTTGGCATGTTTTTCTTTCTTTCTTTCTTTCTTTATTTATTTAGCAGAAATGAACTTCCATACACTCTGGTCCTTTTGTTCATTTTAAACAAAGAGTGACACCACATGACTGCTTGAATACTGAGTGAAAACTAGGATCGGTGTGCACCAACTGGTCTTTACTTAGCCTGGTTCTAAATGCTAACTTTCTTTCTGTCAGGGCCAGTCTGAAGGGTGCACTTTATGCAAGTTGCACCAACTTATACCTAGTTTTAGATATGCCCAGTCTCACTGAGGTGTGTTCGTGTGAAAGTTCACGCAACTACAGTTATATCCCATCAGCATGCATTGCTGGAATACATTGTTAACAGTCTCTTGCTGTCTTGCCAATTTCATAGAAATAAGAAAATGAATAGAGCTGTACTGTATGAACTGCCAAGCAATCCGACATAACAAACAAGAAGAAACAGTCAACATGGAAAGCAGTAACAGAGGCAGCAAATAATTTCCTGACAGAGACAGCCCTCGTTTAATAAAACGATGTCAAGAAAAAGTGAAAAGACCTCCTGAGCAAAGCAAAGAAAGATGTTTCTTTATAAAAAATTCATTAGACTGCCAGGGTCCTCCCCCGAAAACATCAATATAGAGTGCTATCTTGTGAAGTACTGGTCGAATGTAGCTGCTATATGTAAGGAGAAGAACCTCCATTTTCTGTGATGTTTTTCTGCCTGTACTGGAAGTTTGACATTGGATAACAATTTGAGAGTCTGATAAGAAATCCCTTCACTCAAAATACAAGGCGTTGAAAGCAAAGCTGGACTGTTTTCTGAAATTTTAAATGGCTGAAATATTTACCAATTTAACCTAGTAGATACACTGGAATTAGCCTTGCATTTTATCATTACTCTTGCAAGAGAAAACATAACTGGAACAAGAATGAAAGCATCTTCCTAAATATACATCAGCTATGCAATATAATAAACTGCTTAGGGTGAGATTAACCTATTGGATATTTGCCCAAACAGTGCCTCAGTTCTATGCAGAAAATAATCAAAGTCGGTGTCTGAATAAAATAACCTCATCCACAGTTTCAAAAGACAGCATCATGCTTACACGTTTCTGTAGGGTAAACTTCCTCTCTCCTGATTTTTAAGCGCCTCTGCTGCATTAGCACAGTGTCAAAGGCCGCTCATAGGGCCAGTTTCTCTAATTTCCCTCGAGAGATCAACCGTCGCTCCTATTTAAATCTCACTCCCACGTGTGCCATGGCAAAGTTTTAGTCACAGGAAGAGACAATTCGCAGCTTTTGTCACCTCTGGAGGGGGTCAATGAAATTAAAACACCCCGCGGTGCTTAGTGTGACCCCAATCTGTCACTGCAACTCGAACAGCGAAAAAACACAGACAGAAAGATGGAAAGAAAGACAAAGAGAGAGAGATGGTTTAGAAGGAGAGGGGGAGATCTTTGCTGATCCTAGTGGACAGGGGAGATGTGCGGACATGGAGGAACATAGGTGAGGTGACGAGAGGGGGATCAAAGGATCAGCGGAGATAGACACAGAGAGGGAACAGAGTGAAACAAAGAGGATAAAGGCCTTTAAACCGAAAGGAAAAGCCTCTGTGATTGAAACAGAGGATAAGAAATCTTTTGTAAGCAAGAGTCGACTTTCTGATGGCCAAGACAAAACAGAAAGGCAGGATGTGAAGGAGACAGAAATAGCAAGAAAGCCTCCACAGCAAACATTTACCGGAGTGTTTTGCGGTACATATCTTCCTCTGTGATACCACAGTAGGTGAGTGTCTCATTCCATACAGGGTTCAGCGTGTTGCGAACAGTCTTGGTTTTCAATTTATTAGCCTGTGCATCAAAGCAGAGAGGACAGGAAATAATAATGTAACTCAGAGATTTTTCTCAGAGCTGCAAACAGCAAACAACCTCAACAGGAAAACAATTTCTTACAGGCTAGAAGGTCATTTTGTTTTAGTGCAGATTTACTAGTCTGCACTTGCACTTTCATAATGCAGCTCAATATTATAGCTAGAATTAAATATACACTCAGAAGTCAATGGCAGCAGGTTACTGAAGGTCTTTTTTTTTTCTTCTTAAATGAAACAAAAATCATGTTCTAATAAGAAAATCAGACCTTGCAGGCTCCCGGCAGCAGGTGCAGCTTGACATAAGGATCTGCTAAACCGTTGAAATCCATCGGCTTTAGACCCTAACAGAGACAGGAAGAGAAGTTATGAGAGAGGGCTGTGAAGTAATTAGAGAACATTGAACAAGCTGCCAACAGCTGTAAAAAAAAAATTTAAATGATTACCAAGCTGAGAGGTCAAGAGCTCATTTGCAAACTGAAACTAAAGCACAGAGGTAGAAAGGATAGTGGAGGCTTTTAATTTGACAGATATCTTCAGGTGACCAGTGAGCAACATAGTTTTAAAACTGATTATAAATTTAAGAACAAAAGTGAAATCCTCCGCTGCACACGAATAAAGAAAATGTAAAAACATATACCGGAGTCTGTGTAACTTCAGACCATTAACTTCTCTTTCTTTAATTAGTGAAGCAAGAAGCTGTTCAGCTGTGTTTCTGCTGCAATAATTGCAGAATTACAGAATGAATATCAAGTAAGTAAGTTCCTTCAGATGGTGGACTTATTTTCATGTAAAGATTACTTGCCAAGCCCTGAACAGGTGCAATTCTTCATTTTAAAGTTTCACTATAATTTACAATCTGTAGGTCTCTTTGACCCATGACCACACTATCATTTTAAATTAGAGTAATTTGTACCAAAGACAACTTTTAGCACATGTTTAATTAGGTTTTAAGGTAAAAAAGAAACAAGACTTAAGAGTCTACAGCCAAGCTAGCACCTCTCTGAGGCTGCAGTGTCACAGTGGCGCTTTGAGATGCATGCTAACATCAGGGTAAAAATGCTAACGTTGCAGCTAATTTGAATGAGGCAGGTTCGTTGTTACCATTTTACATGTTCACAATCTTAATTAAACATGTTAGCGTGGAACTTTTTGATGATTAGTGATTCAGTTGAGTAACAATCTCAATGGAGGAACAGCATTGACAGTATAAAGGAACAGTCAGTAAAATGTATTCTTATCTGTGCAAAATATTTTATGGCAATCTATCCAATATTTGTTGCGATATTTAAATCTGGACCAAAGTTGTGAACCAATATACCTACAGACATTACCATCGCTAGAACTGATATGCTGGCATAGCGCAGTTGTTTTTTGTTTTAGGTCTTCAGTCTTACAGCTTTTTGTGCCACAGGTGAATGTCACGGCACATACAGCATACGTGACATGACACGATATAAGGTATATACAGTGAATTCTTGTTTTCAGTGGGATTTATTGTCTGTTGCTACAAGATGAAAACCGGTGTTGGCTCGAGCAGAGTTTGTGGACAATATTTACCTTTGCTCTCAGGACTGTGCAGTGTAAGGAGCTTGTTGCTTTCTCGTACAGTAGATCAAACTCTAACGTCCCCAAGGAGGCTGTAAGACAGTTGATTAAAAAAATAATTCTGTTATTATAAAATTTTCACCATATTTTGATAGTAGCATTCCAGCTGATGACTTTATTATCTTGCATATAGAATAATGGAGAGAAGGCATACAAATCTAGACAATCAGGAAATACTGTCTTGCCTTAGTGTAGACACTCTCTCTATCAATAACCTTACTTAATCCATTGCCATGAATTAGATGAAAAGACAGATTCCACTCTCATATGCCTACCTGTCTGTTAAACATGGCTGCCAACACCTGTTTGTCTTACCTTAGCGTAGACTGAAAATAGAGATAGTTAGCCTGTTTTATGTTGGCAAAATTCTAACAGCACATTTGGAGCTCCTTACACTAAAGTTTCTGTATAAAATGAATGTATAACAACTAGTTAATTAGTGAACTAAAGTGATGGTGGTAGGTTATTTTATTTACTGAGCAAGGTTAGCTGTTTCTCCCTCTGTTTTGAGTCTTTGTGCTAAGCTAAGCTAACAGGCTGATGTCTACGGCTTAATACTCAACAGACAGACTCTCAGCTTCATATTTAATAAGTTTACTTCCTTGAGTTTAGTTCATAAATGTCAAATTGTGCTTTTTAAGACCACTTCCTTTTGAAAACCACAGAAAACAGTTTTGAACTAACGCATTAAGTTTTTATGTTAGCATTTGCTTACACTAGCTAGCTGCAAAAGAAAACATCAGCTAGCGATAGTTGTCATTTTAGCTGAAAAAAAGTTGGCTTTTGATTTGCTCTGTGTATAATTAAAGTCCATTATTTCAGATTAAAATTTTAAAAAACAAGACTTGAAAATTGAGGTCTATGTGCTGTAAAAGAATATAAAGCTTAACAGACACAATATCAGCCTAGCAAAGGCTCAATTTTCATTTCTTTGAAGCACTTGAGTCCTCCTCTGCCAAATACACATCTGTGTTGACTTCATTTTAATTCTCTGGCTCGAGCAGCTTCAGTGAAACCAAGTCATTACTTTCACGTGACTCACTGTTATCATCACTGTCACAGCTGTCGATTTCGATGGAGGTGTCCATGCTGCTCATGGCTGACAGCGAGCCCCCTCCGCCCGCCACCCCTGGTAACAGCGGTGACAATAGGCTGCTGCTTCCTCCTCCGCCTCCGCTAGCCCCTCCACCTTGACCTGCGCTGCCAGGGCTGAGTGTGGTTGGAGCTGCCACCTGATTGGGCGAGAGCGGCTCAGAGAAGGAGGAAGTGGGCGAAAGGCGAGGGAAGTAGGCAGAGATTTGACGAATGGGGCGGATGGGGCCTGGACATACATCGATGGCCATGTGCTCCTGGATGGAGATGGCTAAACTTTTTCCTTTTCGCACAGTCATAGGGCTGAATGAAGAGAGACACAGATTGATGGGGTAAGAGGCAGAAAGTTAAATAACCTCACTCTTCAGCAATGCAACAACTGAAATTCTGGAATGCGTTCATCCAAAGCAAGAGAGAAGACACTGATCCACAGATATGAGCCGTTGTTCTCGATTTCACCTTTGCTATCCAAGCGAAACAAGGTGAGTTTAGTGAGATGGTTGGTGATAAATAAAATTTTTCCCATCTCTAAGATATCAGCACTCAAAATCAGTTTCTTGTTTGCCGTATAAAAGACGAACTTGTGATATGACGCATTTATCTCAATCTGCTCTCACACTAAAACCTCCTTTAACTTAATTAGAATCCTTTAAAAGAACAATATTACTCTTTAGATGACAAAGTACAGCAAGAGATGTGCGAAAATTTGCATCTCAATTGAATTTGTCTGAATAAACTTAAACCTATCAAGGGGGAAAATGGATAATGGACAGTAGGGTTCTCCCCTGAATCTTAATCAACCCTTCATGAAACTGCAGCGTGTGAGCCGCTGAGGCATGTGTGTCATCTGAAGTGCCCAACAATCCTCCATAGACAGACAGGTAATTATGGAATGAAGTCTTAACAAGCTGGAACACTCTTCAGCGCACTCGGATGCAGAGAAGAATCCTGACGATTACATAAAGTTGTGAAAAC
>MDSQ01000157.1_pt1 | contig 13322 bp, 10 predicted proteins | sample 1008251 | NCBI WGS metagenome assembly MDSQ01 (sample SAMN05526597, study PRJNA338239) | gut metagenome | isolation source: Hindgut content | host: Naso unicornis | place: Saudi Arabia: Red Sea | collected 2016-05
TAGAGCCTAGAACTTGTGGAGCATTCTAGGGTAACTATATATTCTAAAATAACGTAGTAACTTAATACTTAGGCTAATCAACTAAGGCTTTTTCAAGCCTTCACCTCTTAGGTGGGGGTAGTTGACATTTAATGTCCAAAACAAAAACAGGGGGGCGTGGTTATAACTCCCACGCCCCCCTGCTTTTAAGTCTGAATAATGGATAGTTATATATGCAATCAATCACTTGTATTAAATCAATTGCTAAGTATTAAATCAAAACCCACAATTACATCTCACCGCGGGCTTCTCTTTCTCCAAGTTCTTTCATAATCTGTGGATACATTTTATCTAGTCCATAGAATAAACCGCAAACAAATACTGCTGCCCACACTAATAATGGTGCCCATTGATATAGGCTTACAATTGCGTCTAAAGCTGAATCTGGCTGAACTGCTCCACCTGTAGTAGATGAAACGTATCCGCTAGCTGTTAGCGCTGTAGTTACCATAGCGGCAACGATACCTGGACCGATTTTTGTACCGATAGAACCTGCTGAGAATAAGTAAGCTTCTTGACGAAGACCTGTTTTCCATTGTCCATACTCCACAACGTCACATAACATACCAAATACTACCGCATTAAGTGGACCTGCGCCCATACCACGTAATATTACCGATACTAATGCTACTTCATAAGAATAAGGATTAATCATAAATACTACTTGCCCTACCATAGCTAATGCTGCACCCATCATTAAGTAATTTCTCTTACCGAACTTTCTCATAAATATAGGTGAAATCATAACTACTGCTATAATACTTAAAGTTTCAGCAAAATATAATGTGCTATATACCCAAGTATCGTTTAATAAAATATACTTGCTATAATATGGTAAAAGGATACCAACTACCCCGATTGATGCATTTTGGAAAATCCACAATAAACATACAATCCAGAAATATTTATTTGTAACAACCGCCATAAACGATCTTTTTCCAGCCCCAGGAACTTTCTCTTCTTTCTCTTTAGTCCTTGCAGGAATTACTACTTTCTCTTCACATTTTACAAAGCAGAAAATTAATAAAACTAATGCCACTACTGCCCAAATAGTTGCTGTAATTACAAATGCTTCTCTTGTATTACCTAACATTTTAACCATAGGTAATGTACACAAACTAACTAAAATACGCCCGAATGGAGACATTGCCATACGGAAAACTGAAACCATATCGCGCTCTTTTGAATCACGAGTTAACATTGCAGATAAACTTCCATAAGGAAGGTTTAACGCTGTAAAACAAATTGTGTTACAGAAGTTATAAGTAATAAAGATATAAATTATTTGCGCCGTTTCGCTTGAAGTTGGCACTGTGAAAAGTAAAATTAATGATAAACAAAATGGTAAAGATGACCATAGTACCCATGGTCTTGACTGACCCCATTTACTTTTTGTATGAGATACTATATATCCCATAATAACATCAGAAAAACCATCAAATACTCTTGAGATAAGCATAATATTACCGATTATAATTGGCGACATTCCCACATAGTCTGTATAAAACAGCGTTAATAATGCAGTTATAACCCCAAATACAATATTACATGCTACATCCCCACTACCATATGCTACTTTGGTAACCAAAGGTAGTTTCTCCATTGATGGGTCTACCACTGGCGTTTCATTTTGTAATTTTGCATTTGCTGTACTCATAAACATTTCCCCCTTTACTTCTATTAAAAACATTCAGTTCTAAACACTTAAAATACTAGAACTAAAAACAATAGAACCAGAAGGCTAGCCTAAACTCTAGCCTTCCTTTATCTATAGATTAATAATTAACCCATGTACTACCGTTATCTGCTGACTCTACGCATTTTTCTATAAATTTAACACCCTCAACACCATTATAAACATTAGGATAAATTAAAATGTTATCTTTATTATCTGTAATATACGCATTCATAGCAATTCCAAATCTTCTGTATAGGTTTGCCCAAGCCTCAAATAAACCTTCAGCATGACCTCCGCCTAATCTATCACAATTAACGGTTTCATCATCATACAAATAGCCCATGCCTCTATCTAACACGCGTGCAGGCTCTCCTTGCACTTCATACTTAAGCTGATTAGGATGCTCATCTAGCCACTCTATACTTGCTTTAGAACCTATAACACGGATTTTGTGTTGGTGCATTGAACCAGCGTTTACCGCACTTGCCCACAGCGTTCCAACCGCTCCATTGTCATACTCTAGTAATACTACTGCATTATCTTCCAATGGTGCTCTACTCTTAACAAAACTTTGACGATGGCAAAGTAGTTTGCTAATGTGCAGATTTGGTACCATAACTTCGGCCAAAAATAATGCATGCGTCCCAACATCCCCTAAAACGTAAGTTGGCCCTGCTACTTCTGGGCTAACTCTCCACTTTGTTCCTGGGTCGTTAAGCTCTACTTCTTCTGAATGGAAGCCATGTGCAAACTGCATGTTAATAACCCTAATTTCCCCAAGGTCGCCATTCTCAATCATTTTCCTAGCTTGATGAACCATTTGAGCACCTGTATAACCATAAGTTACGCCAAATACTTTATTTTTTTGCTCAGTCAAATTTTTAAGTTCTTCTGCCTGCTCACTTGTAAAACATAGAGGTTTTTCACATACTACATGAAATCCAGCCTCTAGTGCAGCTTTTGCAATTTCATAGTGAGTTGCATTTGGAGTCGCAATAGACACTGCTTGAATGCCGTCTGGTCTTTTAGACTCAGCTTCAAACATCTCTTTATAAGTTGGGTAAAGTCTATCCTCCGCAACACCAAGGTTCATACCAAACTCTTTACCACGCTCAAAATTAATATCAAAAGCACCTGCTAACAATTTAAAAGTGCCATCTCTTTGAGCTGATGCACGGTGAATATAACCAATTTGGCTACCGCGTCCACCGCCTACCATACCCCATCTTATTGAATCAAACCCTCTTTCTTCACTAAACATAGACGCATCCTCTTTTCTACTTAAAATATTAATTAATTTTTGGCGTTTAGCAACCTAATTGCTCTCTCATAAACGCTCTAGCTTTTTGCGCATATTCTAATGGGTCAGCAATCGCTGGGTCTTGCTCTGCTTCTACAACAATCCAGCCATCATAGTCGCTGTTTTTAATAATGTCAAACACACCATTCCAATCCACGCAATCACCATCGCCTGGCACTGTAAACATTCCGTTTTTAACTCCCCATAGGAAACTTTCATCTCCGCTAAGAACTTTATCTAAAATCTCACGTCTTACATCTTTAACATGGATATGGCCAACTCTATCAATATAAGTTTTTAATAAATCCACTGCATCATAACCTGCCACTGTAATGTGTCCTGTGTCAAATAACATATACACTAAGTCAGGGTCAGTCATAGACATAATTTTATCGATTTCTTCACGCGTTTGAATTCCAGTTCCTACGTGGTAGTGGAAGCATACTTTCATACCTTTTTCTTTAGCTAGCTTTCCAAGCTCATTTAAACCGTCTGCTAAACTTTTTAACTGCTCATCAGTTAAGATTGGAGCTTTAGAAAATAGCGGAGTTTCTTCATTGCCATGCACAGTTACACCGCATTCACCAACGCCCACAACTCTTGCGCCAAGCGCGTATGTGAAGTCCATATGCTTTTTAAACTCTTCAATCGTCTCTTTAGTTTTAAACGTTGTAAAGTTACTTGAAAACCACATATTACAAATTACTAAGTCACGTAAATCAAGAGCTTTTTTTAGCGTATCGAAATCTTTAGGATATTTACATCCGCCTTCGCTACCTTTATACCCTGCAAGAGCCATCTCGCTTAAACATTGCTGATAAGTTAACTCTCCTCCTAGTGTTGGTAAATCATCATTTGTCCAGTTAATTGGTGCACATCCGAATTCTACTTTCATTCTTTCACACTCTCCTTATCAATTTATTAGGTTTTGTTGCGTAACATTTTACAGCTTCAATTTTTAATACTTTCTAATTTCTTTTAAAGCTTCTTCTTGGCTTTCATAAGCTTGTTGAATTGCTTGTTTTTGTGAAACCTCAGCAACTCCCACACGCCAGAAATTCTCATAACCTTCTGTCATCGTTCCTGGTAATACATCTACCACTATTACAGTAGAAACCTCAGACCTACGCGCCTCTTCAATCGCTAGTTTTAACTCAGCTGGATTAGTTGCTCTAAATGCGTTTGCTCCATATCCTTCAGCGATTTTTACATAGTCTATTTTGATATAATCTCCTGATAACTTTCCATCTGCCTCTCTATGTCTAAACACTGTTCCAAACGTATCGCAGCCTTGTGAACGTTGTAAGTTATGAATACATTGGTGACCATGGTTATCAAATAAAATTACATTAACTTTTTTACGCTCTTGAATGCTAGTTACAAACTCAGAGTGACCCATAAGGAACACACCGTCTCCTACTAAAGCGTACACTTCTCTATCTGGCTCCGCAAGCTTAGTTCCTAATGCTGCTCCAAACTCATATACCATACAAGAGAAACCGTATTCTAAGTGGTACTGCCCTGGCCTTTTAACTTCCCATAAACGTTCAACATCTGAAGGCAAACTTCCTGATGCTACTACGATAGTTTCATTTTCAGTTAATAAGTTATTAAGTTCCATAACAGCTCTAGTTTGGCTAAATCCATCTGGTAGCTCTATGTTAGCAAACTCTCTTCTTAACTCTTCCCACTTATCTTTTGCCTCTTTAACTTTACTTCCCCACTCAGCTTGATAATCACCTAATGCATCATCTAGTGATACAATCGCCTCTGTAGCATCAGCTACTATAGAGTGCGCATTTAATTTCATAGCATCAAATTGGCTTACGTTTATACTTACAACTTGTGCGCCTTTTGAAAAACTATATTTTGAGTTAGTTACAAAGTCATTAAGCTTAGTCCCTATCGTAATAATCACATCTGCATCATGCATAATTTCGTTAGCACATTGTGTACCACAAACGCCTGCGCAGCCTAAATATCCATCAAAAGTATATGGTATTTCACCTTTTCCTGCTTGAGTTTCAGCTACTGGAATATTGTGATTTTGGCAAAACTTCATCAATGCCGCTCCAGCTCCGCTATATCTAACTCCTCCGCCTGAAAGAACCATAGGTTTTTTAGCGTTTTTAATAACGTCTGTAGCACGATTAATTGCAGCCTTAGAAGCTGGTCTTCTATCTAAATACCACACTCTTTCCTCAAAGAAACTTTGTGGATAATCATAAGCTTCACCTTGCACATCTTGTGGCAAACAAATCGTTACAGCACCTGTTTTCTCAGGGTCAGTTAACACTCTCATAGCGTTTAACATAGCTGCCATTAGCTGCTCTGGTCTTACAATTCTATCCCAGTAGCGAGACACTGCTTTAAATGCATCATTTACAGAAAGCGTATAGTCAGACTCATTTTCCATCTGCTGTAAAACTGGGTCTGGCTGTCTATCTGCGTAAGCGTCTCCTGGTAATAATAGTAATGGAATGCGGTTAACTGTTGCAGTGCCGGCTGATGTTACCATATTTAGCGCACCTGGCCCAATTGATGCTGTAGCCGCGTAAATCGCACGTCTGTTATTTTGTTTTGCATATCCCGTACATGCATGAGCGATTTCCTGCTCATTTTTTCCTGCAATATATGTGATTTCATCTTGATACTGTTCTAGCGCTTGACCAAGCCCTACTACATTACCATGCCCGAATATACCCATTACTCCATGGACAAATCTTGATTGCTCTCCATCCACATTAATGTATTGCTTAGTTAAAAATTTTACAAGCGCCTGCGCAACGGTAAGTCTAACTGTGTTTTCCATGTGTTACCTCCTAAAAGATTTATGCCTCTGGCCAATACTTAGCCCCAGGTTGTTCTACCCATAAATGTTGCTCTTCAAAAGTTGGTTTTAAATAAGGATTTCCATCTAGGTGACGTATAATCCATAAAAAGTACATTGCATATCCAGGAGCTGCTACTTGTGGATGAACTAAGTCTGGGTCAATTGTAATAGTATCATTATGCTCAACTAATACTCCTTCATCTCCTAGCTTAACTAATCCAAAGCCTTGCTGTGGCGAAAATTTATAGTAATAAATCTCTGGTTGGTTATGTGAGTGTGATGGGAAACCAGCCCATTTTCCTGGATAGTGTACATCTTCACCAAACATAATGTTTGACTCTGGCGCTAACGATTTATCCATTAACGTTTTAACGATACGAGTACCAGCGTCATTCATATATCCTTCTCCTCGAGTTTCTATAACCGAATTACTCTTATCTCTTGCAACGCTTGCAAATAAAGTATCATTTTCAGTTCTAAAAACAGCTACCTCAGCATCATCACTAACGCCTACTATTTTTATTCCAACGTTTTTATTAGTGTTAATAGCCCAAAAGTCATCATCTAAAAAACTATCTCTTTTAACTGTTACTTTTTCATTTTCCCACTCAACTTCAATTTCTCCGTAAAGCAAAAGGTAGATTTTCTCAAGTGGCGTATTATCGTCATGAGTAGTTCCTTTCGCTAACTTTAAAATACCAAAGTCCATTAGCATTTCGCTAAACTTACCATTATGCTCCGTAATTGCATTGTAACCTACATTAAAGTCACCATTTTGCTTAATTTTCATAAAATCCTCCTACTTCAAACTTTGTATTAATTCAAAGGCTGATTGCTCTGCTAACTCAATCGGTTTTAGCATTAGCTTCTGCCTGTCAAATTCGTCTGGTCTAGATAGTATTTCTTGCCTTAGGGCATCTCCAATTACTTTTCGTATAGCTGTACCAAAATTAACTTTGCCAACTCTTTTAGATTTTAAGCCCATTAAGTCTTGTGTTGAAATCCCCGATGAGCCATGTATTACTAGCGGAACGCTACAAGCTTGCTCTATACTCTCTAATACGTCAAATTGTATCGGTGCGGTTCTATTTACTAGCCTGTGAATATTTCCTACCGAAACAGCAAGCCAGTCAATATCTGTGCTTGATTCCATAAGCTTTGCTTCATCTGGACTAGTTAATACTATGTTAGTTTGCCCTAAATCATCATATGGGACTGCACCTAACTCAACTTCTATAAAAGTACCTTTATCATGAGCTTGCTCCGCAAGTTCTTTAGAAATTCTTATATTTTCATCTAGCGGAAGTTTGGAGCCATCAAACATTACTGAAGTAAACCCAGCATCAATAGCTCTTTTTACTGACTCTATGTTACTAGAGTGGTCAAGATGCACTGCTACAGGAACTGTTGCATCCTTTGCCATAGAAAGAAGTAATGCTCCCCAATGTTCAAGTTTTAAATCACGCCTTGCATCTCTGTTAATCATCAAAAGTACAGGAGCATTAGCTCTTTGCGCCGCTCTTATAACAGCTCCTGCATCTTCGTAGCCAAAAATATTAAACCCTGGCACTATTTGATTTGTCTTACTTGCCAATTTAACATAGTCTTGATCCCATAACATTTATTTTACCAACTCCTCTAAATGCTCTTGCCTATACTTATCAGCCACGTCTAATGTTGGTATAGCTGGAGCGCAGTTAATTTTAGTAAGCACAATAGAAGCGCAAGCGGAGCCTAGTTGCATAGAGTACTCAATAGGTTTAGCTGTTAAATATCCATACATAAATCCAGCAGCATACGCATCGCCCGAGCCGAATGTTTTTACTATATCTGTATTGATTACACCACAACTTATAACAGTTCCATCTTTAAGATAAGCATCAGAGCCTTTCGCCCCATCTTTTACTATCACTAGCTCACACCCTTTATCCAAAAGGTATTGCGCCGATTTAGCATTATCTTTATTATCTGGCGTAGTTGTATGTTCCACCACATCAAATTCTTCTCGATTACCTAAAACTATATGTGCCATAGCGCAAATTTTTTGATACACTTGTGAAGCTTCATCTAGCGATTGCCACCCAAATGGTCTGTAATCTATGTCAATAACAATTTTCGTATTATGTTTAGTGGCATATTCTAGCACTTTAAACATCGCTTCTCTTGAAGGATTAGCAGAAAATGCTGTTCCCGACAACAGAACCGTTTTTGACTTTGCAATCAAATCTTCATTTATATCAGAAGGTTCAATCAACATATCAGCTGTTTTTTCTCTATAAAGATAAGTTCCATGATGAAACTCTTCCTTATTAATGGCTTCATAAGTCCCACTTGTGCTAGCTCCTACAATCTCTGTAATAGCTAAGCAGTTCTTAGCTCCTGTTCTATCTATACATATACCAGATACATCAATACCTTGCTTTGTAAACTCATTTAAGATATATTCGCCCATTCCGTCGCCAGAAACTTTGCCAATAAATCCACTTTTTAAACCAAGTCTTGCTGTACCTTGCACTATATTAGCTGGAGAACCGCCTATTGATTTCTCAAACAACGCCACATTTTCAAACGTAGCATTTAATACAGTCGTATTAAGGTCAATACCTGCTCTACCAACCGTTACAATGTCAATAGTTTTTTCCATACTACAAGTCTCCTTTAAAATAAAATGGTCTTGTTAACTTAACAAAAACGCCCGATTTCACAACTTCAATAAAATCTTTTTGCATTTAAAACGACTAAATCTCATATCCATTTGCTTTTAGGTAGTCCACACTTCTTTTTACATCAGCCAAACTAGTATCAGCATCTCTTGGGTCTCTTTCCTGCTCAATAGTTATATATCCACTATAACCAATCTTATCTAATGAGTTTTTAATAGCAACGTAATCAAGTGAGCCATCTCCGATAGGACACATAGAACCTTGTGCGCATCCATCGAAAAATCTAATCTTCTCTTTTAATACTCTCTTATATACCTCATCATTAACATCTTTAAAGTGAACATAATCCAACCTATCCGCATACTTTTCAATAAACTGTGATGGATTCATACCGCTGTAATATAAATGCCCTGTATCTAAACATAAGCCTGCTACGTCATATGGTATATCCGCAACTATTTTGCTAATCTCATCTGCAAACTCAATATATCCACCAGCATGAGGGTGAATAACTGGTCTTACACCATGCTCATTAGCGCGGTTACATACAGCCGTTACATTTTCGACAAAGATTTCCCACTGCTTATCCGACAGTCTTGGCGCAGTGTCATAACTCCCCGACGTAATGTCGCGTTCATCATGAAACCAGTCCATTACCGTTAAAAACGGCGCAGCAAATTTTTGCCCCTTATGTATAGGCAACACAGGCAACTTAGTAATTACACCACAAATATCATCTACATATGTTAAAACTTTAGGCAAATTATCACGGTCTAACAAATCTTGAAAAATTGTTCCTGCAACTACAGATAGCCCATTTTTCTCAAGCTCTTGTGATACCAAATTAACGTCTAAAGGTAAATATCCATAAGGTCCAAGTTCAATAGCCTTATATCCTGCCTTAGATGCCTCTGCCAAAACTTTTGTCCATGGAGGGTTATGTGGATTATTAATATCTTCCACGCCCCAACAGCCGGGTGCTCCACAAATTGTAATGCTCATCAAATTCCTCCTTATCATTATTATAGATGATTATATAAATTTTATATCGAAACACTTTTTATCTATCATCTGTAAAAATATTACCATTAAAATTCTATTTTGTCAATATTTTAAAGTAATTTTTTTCTAAATTAATTTAGATTTCGCTAAGTCAAGGTGTCAATATGCACAAAAAAATTATATCAGTTTTATTGTATTAAAGTAACAATAGTCATAAATTGCTTATCCTTACTATTATCTATTTTATACTACAAATATTGCCGTAATATTAAGGGATATTCATTATATATTTAATTTATACTACAAAATACTATTTAATATATCATTTTTTTCTCTTTTCATTAAATTTAGCGCTATTATAGTACATGGTTTTTTAGACCATATTTATACAAAAAAATAACCCCCTTAACAATAAGAGAGTTATTAGCATTAATCTTTAGTACTAATTTTTAGTCATTCGTTTTCTATCGCTTTCTTTTAAATAACGTTTACGAAGCCTAATATCATCTGGAGTTATTTCTACCAATTCATCACTTTCAATAAACTCTAAAGCTTCTTCTAAAGAGAATATTCTAGGAGGAGTAAGTTTAACTGCATCATCCGCCCCAGACGAACGAGTGTTAGTTAATTTTTTAGTTTTGCAAGGGTTAACGGTCATGTCTTCACGTCTTGAGTTCATTCCGATAATCATACCTTCATAAACATCAATAGCAGGATTAACAAACAATGTACCACGAGCTTCCAAGCTATTTAAAGCATAAGCTACAGTTGTACCTTTCTCCTGTGCAATAAGCGCACCATTAGAACGTTTTGGCAATTCCCCAACATATGGAGTATACCCTTCAACATGCCTTACCATAGTAGCTTCGCCGCGTGAATCAGTAATTAGCTCGCTTCTAAAACCAAGTAGCGCACGAGTTGGACATAAATATTCGATTCTCATATAACCGTTTTCCGGTTCCATCGATTGCATTTCTGCTTTTCTCATATTTAACTTATTAATTACAGTTCCTGAATACTCTTCTGGTAAAGTAATAATAACTCGCTCAACTGGCTCTTGCAACTTACCATTTTCATCTTTGTGCATAATTACCTCTGGTTTAGATACGCTAAGCTCATATCCTTCACGTCGCATATTTTCTAACAGAATAGATAAATGCAATTCACCACGCCCAGAAACGGTATAGCCATCAGTAGTTTCCATAGGTTCCACTTTTAACCCCACGTTAACTTCAAGCTCTTTTTCCAAACGGTCTTTAATATGTCTAGTCGTTACATATTTACCACTAAGTCCCGCGAATGGAGAGTCATTTACAAGAAAATTCATTGTAAGAGTAGGCTCCTCAACTTTAATTGGCTCCATAGGCTTAACTTCACCAGCAACACCAATAGTCTCTCCAATTGAAATATCAGCAATACCTGAAATAACTGCAATGTCACCACTAGTAATCTCTGGCATCGCTACTTGCTTAAGTCCTTCATAACCCATAAGTTTGTTAATTTTTCCAGTACGCAAGTTTCCTTCATTATCTGCAATTTGCACTTGCATACCTTCTTTAATAGTACCCTTATATACTCGTCCGATGCCTAAGCGTCCAATATAATCATCATAAGCTAGCGCACTAATTTGCAACTGTAATGGCTCATCATCCGCTTTTGGATACTCACCCACTTGTTCGATAATAGTTTCAAGAAGTGGTATAATATTTTCCGAAGCCTCATCAAGCTCATATTGCATAATACCTTGCTTACCTATACCGTACAGCACAGGAAAATCACACTGCTCATCACTAGCATTAAGGTCTACAAACAAATCAAACGTCATATCCACAACTTCTTCAGCTCGGTTATTAGGCTTATCTATTTTATTAATAACAAGTATAGGTTTAAGCCCTAGCTCTAGAGATTTCTGAAGTACAAACCTAGTTTGTGGCATAGGTCCTTCGATTGAATCAACTAACAAAATAACAGTATCAACCGTACGAATAACACGCTCAACTTCTGATGAAAAGTCGCTATGTCCTGGTGTATCTACGATGTTAATTTTATAATCCTTGTAGCGGATTGAGCAGTTTTTAGAATATATCGTAATCCCGCGCTCCCTTTCAATCGAATCATTATCCATTACACAATCTACTCGCTCTTCATTGTCGCGAAATACTCCGTTTTGAGTTAAAAATGCATCTACTAACGTAGACTTCCCTGCATCTACATGGGCTATTACCGCTATATTAATTATTTTCATGGTTTCATTCCCTTTCTGTGTTTCTACACCATTGTAGTATTAACTATATATGGTAATTCTAAACCATAATTTTGAGATTATCTCATTGTATAGTATAAATTTTTTGCGATTATTCTATTCAATTACGAGTTTATAGGCAAAATTTTATAAAATCTAAGCGTAAAAAAGCCCCATTTAACAAGATAAATAGGGCTAAGTTTTATACGGAAAAAATACCAAGTTGTTCTTTTAATATTTCAGACTGCGTCATTAAATCATGGCTTATATCCAGATTGTTAGTGGAAATATGAGCATTTTTAGATAATTCTGCTTCTAAATACTCAGTCCGATTAATCATTTGATGCAATGAATCTTTTTGCTCAGCAGCGCTATGTAGCACTTGTTTAGAAGTATCTAGATTAATTGTACTTTTGGTAATTATGTTATCTAGCGTGTCCGCGGTTAATCCAACCATAATTCCGCCTTTATCTAAATACGCTAAGTTAGCATGGATTTTATCATAAATTTCAGCTACTATAGATGCCGTTTTTATAGATAACTCTCTAATTTCAGACGCAACAATGGCAAAACCTTTACCTGCTTCTCCACTTCTAGCCGCTTCTATTGCAGCATTTAGCGCTAGCAAATTAGTTTGTGACGCAATATCTTCTATAGATTTTATTACAGATATAACTTCTCTAGTGGAAGTATCTATAGTATTCATAGCATTAACCAAATCAGCTCCAACTGCTTTTCCTTCTACAGCAGTATCAGCCATCTCCTGTGCTATTTCATGACTTTTATCCATTCCCTCAATAATATTTATCACGCTTTGAGTTACCTCAATTGTTTCGGACTTAAAGCTTGATATTAAATCGGACTGCTCTACAGTTAACTGTGCTAATTCTTCTGCGGATTGTGAAATTTTAGCTTCTGCATTAGTTACATCAGTTGTAGCAACTTGCGAATTAGAAATTAATTGTTTTAATGTAGTAGAAATGCTCACTAGCGATTCTTGAATAGGTTGGAAATCTCCTATATAATTTTGTTTTGGCACAGTCTTAAAATTTCCTTCCGAAAATTCATCTAATATAGTAGAAATCTCGCTTATATAAGCTGAAATTGTTACGGATAATATACTTAATGCATTTACTAAATTATAAGTTTCTTCATTAGGAGTGGGAATGTAACTGGCATCTATATGCAAATTACCATCTTTAATTTTTGTAAGTTCCTCTACCACTTGATTTATTGGATTAATATACCTAGCTAAAACCACTTTGATTGAACAGGTTACGCAAACTCGTGACTTCAGTCGTGAGTAAGTAACCTCATAAATTTTAGAAAAAATACCTTGTCAAAAGGTGTTTTTTCGTGTAAACTACTTCTAACAACTGAATATAAGAGGTTGGTAGAAGTAGTCATTTCTACCGTAAAATGTTCAATGCTACCAGTATATAAATATATGTTACGAAAACCAAGTAACATTACATTAACTAATATATACAACAACCGTAGGGACTACGGGGATAGCTTGGTTATGCTTAGTCGGTTGCGACTATCGACCAAGAACCCTGTGACTT
>MDSQ01000158.1_pt1 | contig 13307 bp, 14 predicted proteins | sample 1008251 | NCBI WGS metagenome assembly MDSQ01 (sample SAMN05526597, study PRJNA338239) | gut metagenome | isolation source: Hindgut content | host: Naso unicornis | place: Saudi Arabia: Red Sea | collected 2016-05
AAAAAAAAAAAAAAAAAAAAAAAAAAAAAGAAAAAGAAAAGAAAAAGAAAAAGAAAAAAAAGAAAAAAAGGAAAAAAAGGAAAACAGAAACGAGCAGTTTGTGTGTTTGAATGTATGTGTGTGGAAAGCATTTTGGAATTTTTCCTTTTTTTGTGCAGTAAAACTGAGGAATGTTTCAGTGTTATCAATGGTAACACAACACTTGTCAAAGAAAATACCAAGACATTAGACAATGATACTCACACTTGGGTTTTAAAGTCCTGGGTGGGGTCACTTGGGGCATCATCAATGATCTTGTCAATGTTAGACACATATCTGAAAGGCATTAGTACAAGGATATGTAACAAATTATTTTCATTTAATATCTTGATGTCAATGCTGGACCATGAAGAAACTGTAATTATTAGTGGTAAATTTAAGAAATTAAGAAGAATTACATCACTTACAACTTTGCTGTTGTAATAATTAATTTGATGAAATATTTTCATCACAATCTCTTGTAAAAATTATGTGTCTCTCATCACAGAAAGTGACATGGTCAACATAACGTGGAGAAACAGGAAAAAGTGTGAGAGTTAAGAGTGAAAGAGGGTACTGACTTGCTCTGGAAGTCCGGAACGGTGAAGAGCACTTGCATGACAGAGTTGAGGTAGCAGCTGTTGCCCAAGTTCTTCATGCCAGTCAAGCCAGGCCCAAACAGAGGTCGCAGGGTGGTCCCCGACTCCTGGATCACCTCCCACTCCCCCACACGCTGGTTCACAGCTATCTCCAGCTCTGTCATTGTCCGTTCGGTCTGACAGCAGAAAAGTCAAAAACATAAGAGCACAAAGGATACAGAAAACAGGCACACAGAATTCTATTTCACAGCCTTAAAGAAGGCAAGTTTTGAGAACGACGAACGAGATTAGTGATACTAAGTACTAATGACAGCAGGCAGGCAGATGAGGACAAAACTACAAACACATCATCACAGCGCTAAGTGCCGCACTCTGTCTTCAGTTCCATTGTAGCCCAATTTCCCCACCCCCTGTCTGTGCAACATCATTATGTGTGTGCAGCAATACATTAGCAAGACAAGAAACAACATTACAGCACACAGTGAGTGGTACAGAGATCACAAACTCTGACAATCGTGTAGTCTGCAGGCTGAATGAGAGGAGAAGCAGGTGGCAAAGAAATTAATGGCAACAGAAAAACAGAGTAGAAACAGGTGTGGAGGAAAATATCTGTAACTGGGTAGAGCAGGTGGATATAATAATGGGGATGCTGTAACAATGAAAGTACACAAAGAAAATTACTACAGTATTATTGTAGTCTATCAGTAATAGTAGTACAACAATCCCTTAATAAAATGTTATATAAACATATACATACGTAATAGTTTACAGTAAGTGACAAGGAAAAAAAACAAGAGAGTGAACCAGAAAGAAAAGTTGGCTATTTTTCCACCATATGACTTCCGTGGTAGAAGTTTTTTAAAATTGAAACTTTAGCAAAGTTATCCAGCTTTTTATCAATACAAACTAGGTAGAATCTGCAAATGAACTTTAAAATTCTCTACATGTTGCCTGAACTCAAGGCTCGCCTCCAATTTGCTGAAAGGTCAGCTGTTGTTTAAACTACAAATTGTACTTCTGCACTGTTGTTGAGAGGGCCACCCCTCTCGCTTTAAAAGTCTACAAAAACGTATTTAGTGCACTGTTTAGCAGTGTCACACACTGGCTTGAGTGTTTACGCCGTTAACCTTTTTTGATGCAGTGCAGTGCATTGTGCTTGTTTTGGTTTTCTAACTTTGAGCAAAAGAAATACCACGGTCCTTCCTCTCAATTTTCTCAACTCATGTAAAATGACTTTAAAAATTAAAAAAAGCATCCTTCTACTGCACAGACAGCCCACTCCTAATAAAAAACATCTTTCCAGTGATGAAATACTTCTTTAAGTGCTATTGGCTTTCTAACACCCCAGCTGAACTTCTGACGTGTAATCAATAGCTGCTCTACGAGGCAGAACCGACCATAACTGTCTGAAAGTCTGCCAAAAGAAAAAAAATCCTCACTATATTTCAATAGTTGTACTTTAATGGTAAAGCAGAGGGATATGCCGTACTGTCCACAGAAACTTAATCCAATATTACAGGGAATTCATATTTGCAATTAGTAATGAAAAAATTAAAGATTCCACTTTAAAATGGCGGAAACAGTACTTGCCTTCTCCATGGTCATCATGTCAATACCAAAGTGAGAAAGGTGCTCTGGTAATTTGGAATCCAGAACCATGTCATCCTCATCATAGGAATACACATCTGGAAATGCAAAACCATTGAGGTAATTAGGGACAATAGAGCAAAACTCTACAGACAAATGCACAAACTTGCATATAGTCCAACAGAGACTGACCACATCACACATACAGCGTTATGTCCTCTGTATTTTAAGTCCAACCCAAATTCCATTTAGTTTTTTCTTTTAGCAGTCAAAATAATACTAAGGGGATTTAACATTTACAGTTAAGAATTTATTATTTTAAAAGTCAGCAGTGGTACTGCAGTGACGTTCACATCAGTATCAACAGAGAAAGGAGTCTCATTTGCTGCTCCTGACCTGCTCAGTAGCTATTTCGCCTGCAAACTGATAATAACAGTGCATTATTACCCACTGAATGTTTAATTGGTGGCTCATTAAACAAACTAAGGTGAAGGATGAGACATGTTTATGTATGTAAGTTAGATGAGAAGGAGTTTTCAGCACTTAAGCAAAGGTGGGTTGTTGCTCAAGGTCTGTAGCTCTAATGCTGTGAGGCAGTCTTACTGCTTTGTCCAAACATTGCTTAAAATATCAAATTCACTGGCTTTACGGACACAAGTTCTCTATCTATTTGTCAAAAACTATATTTATTTTCTGCTGAGCACCAATATTGTTACTACAGAAAAATCTTCTGCTTACCTGCTCCATCAGGAGTGATGGTACCCAGTTTTACAGCAAGTGGGTATCCTGTCTCCTGGAAATGGAGAAGGGCGTGGTTGTTGCCCCCAGAGCCATCAAAATACCTGCGACCACACAGCACTTTTCCATCCGTCAGGTTCATCCAAATATTTTCCTGGAGGTCACACACCTCACACCGCCAACCACTACAATGTGTAAAAGACACTCAACATTAATGGACTAATACAAGTATGAATTAATGGATCCTAAATGCAAAGCGTGTTCGCCTGGACATTTTATCTTACTGAAATTCACACACTTCTGCAACTGTTAGGAGGTTTCATGGTACATAGAAACAAATATAGCATTTGCTGTTTTGCACATTTCTTCTTAACTTTGCAGCAGAATACAACAGAAGCTTTGTTTCTTAAGTTTCGAATCTATAAGGAACTTAATTACAGATTTATTTAAGGGACATCTGTGAAGAAATATCTCACCTGGGAGGGATCTTGACCCCGTTGTCAAGCTGTTTGAGTTCAGCGGCATGTCTTGACTCCTGTCTCACCTCTCCATCCCACTGCTGAACTTGTAAGGTGTGAGACACTGAGTCAGCAGCCATGATTCCTGCCATTGACAGGGACACCTGGAGGGACAGCAAATGAATCAATAGGAACAAATTAGATCTAACTAAGAGCTCGTCCTGAAAGTGAAAGGAACACAATTTAATGTCCATCTGTCAAAAATATTGTGTACGAAGGGATCAGAGATCTATGAATAGAGCCTATGATTGCAGCAACCTTGTTGTGATGTCTTTAATGAAAGCCATCACTACATGTTTTCTGCTGTTTTATTATTATGATAATAATGATGTTTCTCTTGTAAGAAAATACACAAGAAATCTCACCCGCTCTCTCACAACATCTGGCATTGTATCAAGGTCCTCTGATGTCACCTCCTGTCTGTCAGGTAGAATGACCACCTTTACATCCTCCTCATACTGTTCCTGCTCCACATCAAAACCTCCTTCAATGCCTGGACAGACCAGAAACAAGAGGGGAGGTAAACAGGGGTCACTCTCAAAAGAGGACGCTTTTATTTTATTATCTGTGTTTATATTCTTCCAAGCTCTCACCTATAGCCAGCCTGGTGGGCTTTTTCTTGGGTGGGTGTCCTGATCCAGAGTTAGGATCGTCTTCCTTCTGAATAAAATAGGGCATCAATGGGTTTTACAATTAGTTCACTTGACATGGAAAGAGGTAGCATTGATAGTGTCATAATGTCAATTGGTGTCCATGTGAAGTTGGGATGGTTACAGGAGAATAAATCATGAAGTAGAGTAAGGCGTTCACCTTAGTTTTGCGAGTCCGCTTGATGTGAAAGTAAGCCCTCTGGCCGGTTCGAGCATGGTGTCTGTCAACATACTGACTGCCAAAGCCCAGGAAACTGTTCATGCACACATACAGGCCCCCTTCACTCTCCTGTGAAGAAGATGCAGGCAACGTTCAATGCAACAAGCAGTTCTCTTTTTAAACAAAGGGACGTTAATGCTAGAGGCAATTTTGATATATTAGTTAATGTTACATGACCTCGTTACTATATTTTAGCCATTTAGCTCTCCTGTCAGTTTGCTACTTTAGCCCAACAGCAGATAAATGTTATCTGCCCACGAGAAACTTCAACGTCATGGCTGAGATATTATGGGCAACGTAACGTTAATGTTAAAAACATGAAAAGCTGTGCCACAGTTGTGATATATAGTGCCACATAACGAATTAGTTAACTGCCTAGTTTGACAACATAACGTTACCCAATTTCACTTCCATAGCTAGCTAACAAGCTAACCAGTCAAGTTTCCATTACAGTGCATTATTAGCTTAGCTCGAAGCTAGCATGCTAACGTTAGACAGTTGAAACAGGAAAATCAAGGAAGCCAGTGCTTTAGAGTAAGAAAGCACTGACAAAACGTTACTTTGGACATGAAGAAGAGGTAGTGTAAGATGATGAGAAATGAAAAAGCACAGTTTGCTGGCTGACGTTTCGATTTGTAAAGGAAAGATGGCTCACCGGCGAGGAAAATGACAAGGCGCATTCGTCTTTGTGGACACGGTCCCCGGGCTTCGGAACCCGAATTGTGGACAAAACCGACATCAAAACCTCACCAACATCCGCCATGACAAGCTAGCTAGTTCCGCCTTTCAATGGGACACTTGCTCTTTTGAGTTTGGACCCCAAGCCTCTTGACAACCCGGCTCGGAACAGTACTCGTTGTCTAGTCCGTCTTCCGATGCCTGTGTTTGGTTGAATGAATCATGAACTGCTGCCTTGTGTTGAGGGAAGGCCGAGCGAACTCAGTTGCCCGCACGCCGACGGGCTGCGCCTCGTTACCGTAATGCGTAGGATAAAGGTATCCTACTTGATGTTGCAGTTAACTAAATTTGCATTAACATCTCATCTGTTACAGCTAAGCAAGTGCTTAATTAAATCTGCAAGTAGGATATTGTTAAAATGTAAGTTTCTGGGCAGTTATTGACGTTTTAACCTTTCAGCGATCATGATTATTTTCATTAAAATCAGTTTTATTCCTGTATTTACGGTAACGACGTTCAAACCAACTGCTTCCTCTCGTGGCTACAGCGAAATACTACAGTTTAACTTGCTGAATAATAATAACCCGTTAAACACTTTGCCTGCTTTAATTAGCTCAAAACAACCCATTACGTTGCATTTTGTTGGGTGTAAACAAACAAAGTTAGCAATAGGTGGCGTTAAGAAGTGGCAGTAGTTCATATATCATACTATCGATAGCCCCCACTTTCCTCAAACGAGGGGAAACTTTCCTCCTTCGTTCATAAATATTCTCATAGTCCCTCCTCTTCTCCCAACTCCGTCTTTTCCACAGGGCTGTGTTATCACACCATGGCGCTACACTCTGCTTATTTCGCTGTATACGTGGCGTTTTATTTTCTTATTACTGCATTACTGAATTTTACCGTTGCAACACAGGGTATTGGCGGCGCCAATGCTCTGTCACTGCTGCAGCCGTACGATTTTTTGTATTACAGTGGAGTACGTGCATATTTTAATGAGGAGTGGACGAAGGCAGCGGAGCTGCTGGAGAAATCAATCGCAACCAAGGAATCCCTGTTCCGAGTCCGCAGGCAGTGTCATGATCACTGTGAGACAGCAGGGAGGGAGGCTTTTAATAAGCTGGGTATGTTTATAGCTACGATTCACCGAATATTGTGTGTTTGACTGTTTTCCAGTGGAGTGTCCTGATTGAGTGTTCTTTCATTCAGTCAGTTGTGCTAAATTTCCTGTTATATTCTTCCTCTATGGTTCTAATTGATCATTCCGTCATCTGTATGAACAATGACTTTCACATTAATGATGAAACAGCTCATCATAAAACAGGAACATGTCCTCGCCACAGCTCATGTCACCATATGACCTTGTGACCTCTTCAAGTTGTGTTAAATTGTAACCCTTATGTTCTGTCCTCGCCTGAGTTATCACATTAAGATTTTAATGTTGCGTTAAAGACTTGTTTAACATTTGGCCAAAGGGCAACAGTTAAAAATGCAAGTCAGCATGCTTTGTCACTGTAAATAAATGAATACATAGAATTAGGCCAAACAAACTGCTATGGATCCAAGATAATTACTGGCTGGAAACAAGATTAGTGTCTGAGTGTGAAACTTAAATAGAGAATTGATTTCAAGAACAAGGGACCCATGCATTACAAACCAAAAAGGAGTAAACAACATAAACATGAATTATGTTTATCACTCCTCAGTAATATTTTCTATGTATTAATCAAACTCTTACCACTATAACCAATGTTTAGCATGTACAAGAGGCTTCATATGAATACTCCAAAGGTCCATGGAGCATAATTAATGCTCATCATGCAGACATCATTATATTTTGTGTTAATGGTGGGCCATGTCCAATGGTATATTTCACTCCTAGCAATGATCCTTGTTTCCTGTTTTGCTAGACTCTGAAGAGGGGAGGCTGTGGGACCTCTGGGCCTTGGATTGGGTGCAGCAGAAGGCTGAATGTTTGAGATTCTGTGTTGGACGCTCTGTCACACTTGCAGGACAGCTCCCAGTTTCTTCTGATATAGAATATGAGTTTGGTAGTCGCAACCCTTACAACTTTCTGCAGGTCACATATTATAAGGTATTTTAGAATATTCTTCAAACAACCGTTAAATATGTAAAATAATAATTATTTATCTTTCATTACTGCTATTATATTAACATATTGTGCTCCTGTCTGTTTGTGACATTCACACTCCTCTTCCCGCATATCAGTTGGAGAAGCTGCAGAAAGCAGCATCAGCAGCTCATACCTACTTTGTGGCCAACCCAAGTCACCTGGAGATGAGGAATAACATTGAGAAGTACAGACGGATGGAGGGAGTGACCGAGGAGGCCTTCCAGGACAGAGAGATGGCGAATGAGAAACACTGGGTGAGGAGGGAGGGATGATGTCTTTGCAAAGGAGAGGGAAAGGACTTGCATTAGGTGTTTTGTGCACTGATCTCTGCAGTAGGTGCATTTCCATACATAGAAATAATGCAGTGAAATGTGCATAAATTGCACTGCTTTGCTGAATTATTATGCTAAAGGGAAGACGAAGATAGATAATATAATTGTAGAGAGTCCGTCTTTACACAGATGTGATATTTTTCACTACTATTTAAAGAAAATTTCAGTAATTCAATTTTATTTGGTCATTTTGTGCAGGCACAGAATTTTATGTATCCAGTTATTATCCAGTTAAGTATTCAATGTTAAAAGGAGGGAAGCAACAGTGCTCTCTGTTGCATGAGAGGACGTTTCACACGTAAGTGTGGAGAGACAGCCACAGCTTGAGGGACTAAATTCCTCTCTCACACCTCCACTTTCTCTTGTCCAATCATGTAATCATAACATGGTTTAACATATTGAAAACCTCTGCTCAAACAACTTACACTGTCTTTTCAGACACGCATGTAATAACAGGATTTGGCTTGTTTCATTAGGCTCTAACAGCATGCTCTCAAGTCTTGAAATTTGTCTTTTTTTAAATAAACAGAACACGTCCGAGTTTGTTCTTTTATTTTCTTAAAGCAAGTATAAGTCTGGCAACGTCTTTTTGACTATATCATTCTTTTTCTCTTTTAAACCTTCTAACCCAGGTCCTGTATGATTCTGCAGTGCAGCATGAGGCCTCCTCTGATTGGGTGCGAGTGGTAGAAAAATGGAAAGCATGTGTGAATGAAACACTGCGGCAGACAGAGGAGTGCAGGGTGCAGTGTGAGGTGGCCTCCCAACGGCTGCCAGAGGACAGGGGAGTGGACAGTGTCGACGGTGCATTCGAGAAGGCTGCAGGTAAAAAAAGAACAAAGACCCCCAGACTGAACTTGTCTCCTCTGCAGAAAGAGAACAGAAAGTAGCCCTTGTTATGTTTTCCTTCCATCCAGCTCTCTCCCTCTCCCTGCTCGCATGTCGGCAGTCCTGTGTGACTCAGATTGCCACAAGACCCGGAAGGATTTCTGCGCAGGAGGACTTCCTGCCCTCACAGCTGGAACATCTGCACATTGCACAGTTTAAAGGTTGGAGTTGGGAGACCAAAATGAATATTTTTCCAGTTATATTCAATTACATGAAGCATTGAAGTTTCTTTACCTCCTTCATTTTGAGCACTAAAGTGTCACTTATATGTATTTTGCATCCCCGCTCCCCCACAGCTGGTGATATTAAAGGAGCAGTGCAAACTCTACGCTCTCTTCTCCTGTTTTACCCCTCTGACAAGGACTCCTTAGACAACCTGCAGCTTTACTCTGAGACACTAGGAGGAGACAGAGAGTCACAGGGCACACAGCCTGCACAGGTACCACTTGGTTCAATCACCGCTATGGTTGTAAAAATCTGACTTCCTTTTAATGTTTACTTAATGCATAAAAAAGAGATAACGAGTTACTGTCTAGTCATTTCAGGTTTCACGTTTTTTTTAAACTTTTAGTCATGCAGGCTTCATATTTCCATTTTTTGTCATACAGGAGATTGTCAGATACATCAGTCGCTCTTTGCAGGAAAAGAAACTACTGTATTTTGGTATGGAGAACCTTGACTTCACCTTCATCGACCCAGTAAGTGCTCGGGCAAATATACTTTTTGTTTTTAATCACCAAATTGCTCCCACCAATTTAAAGATTTGATTCCATTTAGGATCTCTGGACTCCAGAAGAAGTTGTCCCTGAATCTCTGAGGGATGCCTGGAGGTGAGAAAGACTGAAGGAGTTCTTTTTTTGCCAAAGGACTAATAATTAATATGAAGTCAACTTTTTTTGGTTTCACTGTGTTTCACTTTCAGAGCAGAAAAAGATAAAATAAATGAGAAAATGCAAGAAGTAGAGCAGCAGGTGGAAGTGGATGACAGCGGGTTTTTTGCAGGTAAGATCCCTCTTTTGTTTCGATCTGTGGGGTTAAAAATTTACCAATTTCTTCTCTCATCATTTCTCATTTATCCTCTCTCCAGGTGGGCCAGTCCCGCAGGTAGGCGTGACAATCACCATGGACGACGAGATTCTGAACGGGACCAATCGCGTGGTACTCGACGGAGTCATGACTGAGAGAGAGTGTAGCAGAATCCTGCGCTTAGCAACGGTAAGATCAGACTGTAAAAAAGTCGGGCTTTCTCAGATAGAAACAGCAGTGCTCTCACACACAGTTTCATCTTGTTTCTGACAGGCTGCAGCATCTGCTGGAGATGGTTATCGAGGAAGACGGTCTCCACACACGCCTCATGAGTTGTTTGAGGGCCTGACTGTCCTCCGTGCACTGAAGGTGGGAAACTTGAAGCAGAAGAATGTAGGGTTTTGGGTCGACGTGGATAATCTGTACTCAAGATGAACTAGTTTTGAATTAAACAAAAGAAAAAACCAAGATGTTCATTGCAGATTTCATTCTTAAAAGTGAACAATTTTTTAAATAACATTTTTGATTATATAGTCTAGATGGGAATGGGGATCTTTTTGCTGTTTTGTACTCTAATCAAGATTACAAACTTAAAATGGATTTAAAGTGCATCTAAGAGTCATGCTAGCTCTCACAAACACTTTATTCTAAGAAATCTGTCTCATTGCATTGTCCACAAAATTACTGAAGTTGATATTTTATTTAAACATAGAATAGAATAAGTCCTTACCATCCACCAAGGTGGAAAATTGTCTTCGGCTCACCAACACAGAAGACAGACAGTACTAAAATTCAGACAACGCCATACAGACATTTAGCATTGTATAAACACAAGGAGGACAACGTAAACATAACTTCTTTTGCAGTTGGCTCAAGACAGCATGGTGAACCAATCAGATGCCAGGCTGTTACACGAGCTGGGGGAGAGAGTGAGAGTCCTGCTGCACTCCTACTTCAGGAGCCCCTCGGGACTCTTCGTCTCTTTCACACACCTGGTCTGCCGCAGTGCTATTGCAGGTAATAACCTCATTATACATCTCATAAATGTGATTTAAACGAGATCATAATAACTTGTTGATCATGTGTTTTCAGAGCCAGAATTCTGACTTTTATGATGCACCCATTTGGAAAGTTAAATCATTTGTTTGTTTGATTTTTTTTTTTTCCTCCTCAGGGGACCAGGAGGGCAGGTTGGACCTGTCTCACCCTGTCCATGTTGACAACTGTCTCCTTGAGCCGGACACGAGGCAGTGCTGGAGGGAACCACCAGCATTCATACACAGAGACCTCAGGTACACAAATGCATCTGTGAGACAAAGAGCAGAAAAACTACTAGTCAACAAAATGTAAATGAGATAATTTAGGATCTAGTCTGAAAATAGTGTCTGTTTTGTTTGCTTACTCAAAAGAATTATTGAGAACTTAAGCTCACAGCTTAATAAAGCCATCATTGTTTTTTTGTTGTTGTTGTTTTTCTCTCACAGTGCCATTCTCTACCTGAATGACAACTTTGATGGAGGAGAGTTGTTCTTCACCAACAGGGATGCCAAGACAGTGACAGTAAGTCACTTTTCAAACTGAAGTCACTTCATTTAAGGACATGTAAACCTTAGCTGTAAAGCTTTGTTGGACCTGGTAACCTTTTGCCCTCCTTCTCCACATCTCCAGGCTCGAGTGAAACCCAGCTGCGGTCGACTGGTGGGTTTCTCGTCAGGTCCAGTAAACCCACACGGTGTTACTGCGGTGACCAGCGGCCGGCGGTGTGCGCTGGCCCTGTGGTTCACAAAGGAGAAGCTCTACAGGGACATGGTGAGCATTATGACGACAGCACACAGCGCTGACCCCCTTCTCTGGTTGGACCTGTCTCCTCCGGTCATGTGATTGATAATGTCGTAACACCTGTGTTGGATAATAGGACCAGCTGGAGTGTAATGCAAATCTGGTGGTTGTTATCGTGTTTTGGCATTCACAATGGCCGTTCTGTGATCACACCAGATCATAATTCTGTGAAGTTTATCAGACATCGTCTTGACAAACAGACGGCTCATTCAGTAGTAATATATTGTCATACATGGATGTTTAAGAATTATTATTTATATTATTTGAATCAGTTAAGTCATTATATAGGAATAAGGTTTTGGAGCAGAAATACTAGGTGTTCCTGCAGTGGCTTTTTATTATTTAGTAGGTACAGTAACGTATCCAGTTCAATGCTAGCTAACATTTAGCCACTGTCTCACTCATCCTCACAACCAAGCCATTAACTTTTAAAAGAAGAAATAACATTTTTCTTCTGACAAATGAAAAGTTGAGTTTACAAGCAATTAAACAAACTGATACTCTATTCAGTTCAGTGTTTTGCTGCACCTTCAGTAGTTGTATCATCATTAGCTGATGGTGGCTAACTTCAGCCCATATTTGCTCATTTTAAATATACATCGCTTTATAACTGACTTATGAGTTACTTTGGTGACTTTATGAAATTACTCTCCATGTGCTACCATTACATTACATTTTAATTGTTATGATTATCCTGCAGTTGTTCAGCAAAAGCAAACATACAGTGTTGCCAGACTGACTTGATGTTTTCCCCAATTGATGGAAAAAACATAAAAACATGTAATAAACCATACAGATGAATTCCTAAGCAATATCAACAGTATTGTAGTTCATCACTATTTTTCAAATGTGCAATAATAACAGAACAACAATTCAAATGTTTAAAAGTTTGCTAGAACGCAGATGTGAGGCAATCCATTTCCATTTCTGCTCTCTGCCTTAAAATTGTTTTTTTTAAAAGAGGAACAACGCTCAAATGCAAAAAATAGTTTTATGTTTTATAAAATGGCAACAAGCAGCAAACAGCTAAATAAATAATGATGCTGTAATGTTGCAAGCACAGAAGTTTCTGTCACAGTGAAAATACAGATTTGCAACAACACTATAGCTTCTGAGTGTGTACATAGGGTACCCAGTGGGTGGTTGGAAATGATGATCAAACTTCCTCTCAGCAGAAAAAAATAAAAGACCCACCAGTCTGGCAATATTGGCCATATGGTCTCCTGTATAAAAAATAAAATAAAATAAAAATACACTTTTCCTGGTAGAGCTTCCTTACTTCTTACTAATGTATCTTACCACAGAATAACTGGTTTCCGTAAAGTTCAAAGGCATAAATTTATACTACTATCAACAGAAATTAATGTAAAATGTTACTATCAAATCACTAGAAATCAACATTTTTTTCTGTTATGGCAATGCATTTGTTCCTCCCCCTCAGGAGCGAGAGGAGGCAGAGGCCATGTGGGAGGCAGACGGACAGAGCGTGGTGAAAAAGGACGAGAAGAAGGCAGAGGGCACTGCCAGCCGGAACGCTCGGAGCCAAGCACCGAAGGAGAGGAGCGGGAGAGGCAGGGTGACAGGGGGCAGAGATGAGCTGTGAGAGAGCAAACCTGACAGACTTAAGCGCCCAAACTCTTGGACCAGAACCATCATCCCATAACAGGACCATTACACCAACCATGAATACTTCCCTTTTTTACATTTTTTTATTTTTATTTTTGAGTTTTTATCCACACAATCACTCCTCATCTTGCTACCTTTTTATGTAGAGCTGCCTGCACGTTTGTGTATTTATATTGTATATGATGAAGGTAGGTGAGGGAAACAGTCCCTTCTCCTCTCTAATGTCAGTCTGTACCTTTGTTTTAGCTGGTTTACTGAACGATTTCACAGTCTTAAAAGAGAGATTAAAAGAAACTTTTTGCCAATGTTGCATGAATACTCAATACCATATCCACACATGTGAGTGACAATGACAGCATTAGAGACAAAGAGATAACAAAAGGAACTGCACATGTCCATTAGTAGATCATGTTGATGGGTTTTGCTTGTATGTCTTAATTTTGTAACAATACCA
>MDSQ01000159.1_pt1 | contig 13253 bp, 11 predicted proteins | sample 1008251 | NCBI WGS metagenome assembly MDSQ01 (sample SAMN05526597, study PRJNA338239) | gut metagenome | isolation source: Hindgut content | host: Naso unicornis | place: Saudi Arabia: Red Sea | collected 2016-05
TTGTTTGTGTTGCTTAGCAGCAGTCTTGTACCAGTCCACTTGTGAAGTATTTATGCTGGCGGAGCTAAATAAATGATTAACTTCATTAAAAAAATCATAATTTATTTTTGCTTATTACTTTCAATTAAATGGAGTTTGTAGAACGGTTGTATAAAACCAACATCACACTTGAGGTAAGTAATGAAGACTTGTATTACATCACACGAAGATTTTGAGATTTTTAGATGGACATTTTTAGATGTTTTGATGTTTTTTGAGCAATATCACACAAGAAGGAGTGCTGTTTCACTGAATGGAATGTGATAATATTGGACACTCGGCGTGCGGCCTCGTGTCTACAACCGCATCAAACCAGTGACAAATTTCACCACAACAGCACTTCCTCTTGTGTGATACTCTCAAAAGCTTTGCATGATAAAATACAAGTCTTCATTATAATGTTTGGGCTCAAATCTTCAAAAACACTGTTATTTTAGCTGAAAAGCTACCAAATACATGATGATTGATCAGAAAATGATTGGCTGGGATACGTATGTATGACGGCGCTCAGCTCGGAGAGAGAGAGAAAGAGAGAGAGAGAAAACAGCTGTTTTAATGTGCTTCTCTAATGATTTTGAATGATGTGTCGATTATTTTAAATGGTCTGAGTTAGATTTGAAGTATTTTATTTTTTAAGCACGTAGGCAGTGTCCAATGTTTTTCAGGTACTGTTTGATTTTTTTTATGTAGTCCCTAATTGTTTCTCTCACAATGAACTACTCAATCAGCACCCCCTCTGTGTGTGGTTCCTCCTGATTAACAAATTAAGCACATGGCATGTAGCCTAACCAGTGATAACCTTGCATCTGTCTATTGCATTGTAGTTCCTGATAAACAAAGGCAATCACCTCATCCAAGTCAGTATGATGTTTTCTTCTAAATAGGCACAATTTGCAGCAATGTCTCTTCAAAGTCTTGATACTTATGATGATACAGTGATTCTGGGCTAAGATAACAAGTATTTCCTTATTATTAAATCCACCTGAAAAATAAAGTTTGATAAGATCTTTCACTGCAGGCATAACGAAACAAGTAACGTCTGTCCAGCCTTGCAAAATTGCAAAATTGCAAATTGTAGACGTGTTCCTTTCCCTCACAGAAAAAAAACACAATTTTTTTTCTCTGAAATTTTTGAAGTTTTTTTTGTTGCAAATTTGTGACTTCATAAGGTAAATGTTCTTAATCATGTTTTTTTTAACTTACTCGCTGTTGTACAATAGGAAAACATAACTGCAAAAAGGAAAACATAATAATTCATTGAGCACAACAACAAATAGGAAAACAGAACCGCAAAACAAAAACACAAATAACAAATACAAAAAATACAAATACAAAAAACAGTACAACAAATACATGAAACGACGACACAAAGAAAGAAACACAACTGCATAAGCAGAAAGCACAAGGACATTACCTTAAACAGGAAAAAGCAGGTACCAATGGCCTTTGTCCAATCAGCAACAGGGGGTACCTACCCTTTCCGGTTCAAGTTAATGTCTCTGTGCTTTTTGCTTTGGCAGTTTTGTTTTTTATTTTTGTTGTTGTGTTTCATCTATTTGTTCTTGTGTTTTTCTATATTTGCTGATGTGTTTTGTGACTTCTTGTTGTGTTTTTCTTTTTGCAGTTGTGTTTTCATTTTGTGATTGTGATTGGCACTTCAGGGCCAACGTAGATGTGGTGTCAGAGAAAGCGAAGCAAGTGGACCCAAATGCAGGCAGACAGGATTAAAATCAGAAAGAAAACAACTGAAAGAAGAACTGAGACACAGGAGGACGCACACTGAGCAGACGACTTGACAAAGACTGGCCTGAGAGCTTAATTTTTTTTTTCTTCCAAATTTAGTGTTTTCTATGCGTTCTGGCCTTTCGTTGACACACTAATGCCGTTTCAGATCTTATGTACAAAGGGTAAAGGGTTGAAATATTAATAAAATCCACTTATAATGTTGAGCTCTGCGACACATGAGCTTTTTTCAGCAGAAATAAGCCGAATCTGATTAAGTGGAAAATTCAAGATTTAAAACATTGAATAATTACTGATGTGAAGTGTCTCACCAATTAAAGCAAAATATTGTGGAATATGTAGGAAAAAAATAGAGCAGACACACAAATATTTTCATCCTGTTGTCTTTTTTGAATAATTTTGAGTTGGTGCCTTCCACTAATTTGGTCCTCTTTTGGTGCAAACTGCCTGATGATCAAAGACCAACTGTTTCATTTAAATTACATTGGGAGAGACACAGCACTGATCTTCCTCCTGTACAACCATAAGGAGCATATGTCATTTTTTGTCCATCAAAGGGAAAGGCCAGTAACACTGGATACCAAATGAAATGTAACAGTCGCAGAAGCATTTTACAGATATTACACGTGACACCAATTTGTCACGAAAGCAGGAGAACATCCAGAACAGATTAATCCAGCTAGTCTTTGTGATACATGTCATGAATGTTTTTTTATATTACAGACGGTGTTTAGCGTCTCAGGCCTTCAGGCATGTTTTTCAAGTCCTGAGGCTTCATGTCGTTCCTGTCTGTGTGAAAACAGAGTGGGATGGGAAAAGGATTTGGGATCTGGCGCCTGTGACTTCCCTTGTTTCGATTTATAACATAATGATCAAGCTTTGAGGGAATGCGGCAATGCGGCAAATTCAATCAATACAATTTAATTTTCCAAAATGAGTAAAAACCCATAAAATCCCTCTTGGATGGCTTTGAGAGGACAGGAAATGTAGGAGGACGGCTGTAAAATCATTCCACGCTCTCACAGAGATATCGACTTTGGGGTTGTTTAGGAAAGGGAACAACATGATGTAAAATGATGAGCGATCAGGGCTTTGCCTTACCCAAGATGAATGCTCCTTCATCTGGTGCTGGTTGCTATGGGGACCATTGGCATGGCCACGCCAGAAGCAGCTCTGACAAAGCTGGTAGCCATGGCACTGTTGGCACCGATACCGGAAACCCATCATGCTCTCGCTCCGGCAATATGAACATTCCACAGGATGAAAGACTGAGCAGCGAAAAACAGCAGAGCAAGAATCTTCTGTCAGACATCTTTACTTACGGAGCTGCTGACAAAAAAACTCTTTGCACAGTTTGTTTGTTTGTTTGATTCCAACATCCAGCCAGTGGTGGAAAAAACTGAACTACATTTACTCAAAAAATGTGCTGAAGTATTATTTTAAGGTACTAAAACTATTATTTTTAAGTATTTTTTAGTTTATGTTACTTGCACTCCATGATATATATCGGGGGAAAATATCGTACTTTTTACTGCAATACACATTAAACTTCAAACCGACAGCTCCTGAACTATTAGGCTTCTGAATCCTTGTGAAATCTGGCCATGGTCAATTTTAGGCGGGTATGAGTTTTTGGCATTTCTATCATAGGCACATTTTCTCTTTAAACTTCATTTGGTTACAATTAATTAAGTGTTTAGTTGCCCAAAAAGGTAATATCAGCTATTAATTCACCAACTAAAAAAATGAAATAAAATAAAACAAAATAATGATCAGAAAACATAGTAGTAGTTGAAGAACTACACCTCAACCGGCTACAACAGTAAAATACTACATCCTATTGTTTATTAATGCGTCAGTATTCAAACTCTAACAATGTAAAATTAAACATATCACTGACAAGAGACATTTTACTGCAGGATCGATACTTTCTTTGTATTTTTGATTAAGTACTTTTGAATGCAAGACTTTTAAGCAAGACTTGTGATTGGTAAGTTTTACAGGAATGTGTTGAATTGGTACTTTTACTTGAATGCACAATACTAAATACTAAACACTATAGTATGTAAATCATGAGATTTGTTTATTTAATTGTTGAATGGCCACTCTGCGAATGAAAATCTTTACGTTTTTCTTTACTTTACGTTTAGTCACATTTGCCGACATTTGAGCAAACTGTTTCGACTTTGCTTTGGTTGGTGAAAACTGTTTCCTGTGGCCTTTGAGCCTGTTAGTTTAATGGCTAGTGGGACAATAAATATACAAAAGAGTGACCTCATATCAAATAACAGTATAATCCCAGTTATACCTGTGCTTACCCCCTAAAACAAATACAGAGACATTTATTATCTAAATACGCTGGATAACTTAACAATATTTCCATGTACTCTCTGGCACCTTCCCTTTGTTGTTCATGTTGCTGTAGTTCGAAACACAGTTTTAAGAGATATAGAGTTGTAGAAAAACTGAATGTATGAACTGAATGTGTTCATGTTGAATTCCAGTGAGGACGTGTAATATAGAGATAACAGCTGAGGAACCAAAGCTTACCATTTTCAACATTAGCAAGTCGGTGCATAAGCGGCAGCCATACGAGGCATTGAGGGGGAGGATCTGCCATCAACACATCCAAAAACGTGTTCAACATGATCTTCTTCTAGAGACAAACAAACATATACTCATATTAAACAAGACAGGTAAATCAATAGAGGTAAATAAGAAGAAGAAGGAGCAGAAGAAGAAAAAATAGGAGAAGAAGAAGAAGGAGAGTTCAAATATGATCCTCATACCTGCTGAGGGAAGCACGTCCGCACAGAATGCTCCGTGTAGCCAAAAGACGGACCCTCGAACACGGCTGTGGGGAGCTTCAGCACCTCCCGGAGAAACTGGTCGAACTTTGCAAACATCATGACTCCACTTGAGTCAGAGATCTGTGAGAAAATATCTGAGAGGGAAAATGTCAGACTTATTACTCTCAAAGGCATAACAGGCATTTGACATTTCTGTTAATGTATATCATTATTGAACCACAGTCTGCACATTTAGCACAGAGTTTAAAGATGCACAGATAGGGCAAATTAATTCTGCATGCATGTGTCAATAGTGCCCCTGTGTGTTTAACTTGAGCAATTACATGACAGTAGTTGCTGTCCCCGGTTACAGATAGCCATGACATCATAATTCAGAAAATCTGGCAAAAATTACTAAAGCTAATTCAATAGAAAAAAAATAAATATAAAGTTTCTGACATGTTAAGGTGATCATATATGCACTTACAGCGTAGTTTGTCCACAATTTTCCCTCCACACATTGTTGCCAGCATGGCTTTCATCGAGAAAACTGTCAACTTGCCATGGCTTTCACTGCAAGAAGAAAGAAAAATTACATTTCATCAGCACATTAAAATGTGACTTTATGTGTAATGTATATGGTCAATTTTGTTTATATAGCGTTACATTACAGCATGAGTTGTCTCAAGACACTTTACAAATAAAGTTGGTCTTAAACCACACTCCACAATTTATTGGTACCCACTGAAAGCAATCCCCACATTGTGTCTGTGACTCATGTGACTTGTGATTATGTGACTCCTGAAAGAAGAAATAACATTATCTAAGTCCTAAAAAATGAAAAGTTGAATTCATAAGCGGTAAACAACACACCAGGGACGGAGGAAGTACTCAAAACTGTTTGAGAATGTAAGTATTTATCAGCAAAATGTACTTGACAGATGAAGAAGTAAAAGTAAAAGAAAAATTGTCCCTGTCAGTGTTCAGCTGTTACTTATGATATTTTTTGGATTAATATGATAACTGCTTTGATGTGTATGTTTCATTTTACTGCTGTAGATGTTCAAGGGTGAGCTCATTTTAGCTATTGCAAAAAGTGATATTTTACTGCAAAACTATTTTTTTGTGTATCAATTACTCATCCTTAGATGTCTTGAATTGAAAAATATATTTTTCCCTTCAAGTGCTATTCCACAGCAAACGGATTTTCTCCAGAAATGCGAGCCACTGACTATAGCCGCTTTTGCTGGCAGTCTATTGAGATACAGTTTCAAGACATCAATACCATCTAAAAATATCTATCTAAAAGTCTCAAAATTTTGAGTGGTACAATCCAAGTCTTCTTCATTGTGTCGTAAGCTCAGTCCTTTCCAAACACTGTTATTTAGGCTAAAAAGCAACTAAATCCAACACAGTTGGTACAAGGCTCCCTGTCATGTGCCCAGCCCAGCATTAGATACCGGATATTTCGGATTGATTAGTTCTGATATTGTGATGTTGATCAGAGCTTACTGAGCTAACTGGGAAGTAGCTGGATACAGTTTGGCGCCGAATAAATCACATGATATCAGATCGGTGCACAGATTGGTGTAGGCTACTCACATATACTGATCACCAGCTTTTTCAGCGTTACCTGTGGCATGTTCTGATAGTATCAGAACAACTCTACAATTGAAGCTAGGGTTGGTAACTTTGAAGAAAAGAGCAAAAAGGGGCAGTTTCGACAGAGATTTTGAACACAAACATCACCACTCCTAATGTCCTGCTCCCTCTCAGGTTCCTCCCTCCTGCAGCCCATCCCTTGAAATAAATAATAATTTCTTTCCCATTCTTTTGGTAGTATAAGCAGATGTTGGCAACGGAGGAATTAGAAGCGAAGATGGAGGTTCATTGTCTGCTATTGTTTCACATTCCTCGTGAACGCTCATGAAACTGAGGAAGCCCTCAGCCAATCAGAGAGGAGAAGCCAGAGAGTGGCCCTGATTGGTCAAAGCTGATTGGAGTGGTAGAATTTTCAGACCCCCCCAAATATAGAGAACCATACTTACTCTTGGACAATTTCTATTACTGACAGCTAAATGGACATTATAACATTTTTACAAAATAAAGATTAATACAGATTAAGTTACCAACCCCAGCTTTAATGTTAGCTAATATTTACTCCCCTCTGTTGGTGTTACTGAAACCCTCTGTTAAGGAATTAAATATAATCCAACAATTGATCAGATAAAGTTATACAGACTTGCTTTGATAAAACATGTAGGCTATATTATTTTATTCTATTTATTCTTTATTATTTTATTGTGTAGAGTTTAATTGAATCCAAGAATTCTGTTGCAATTATGAATTTGAGATGCAACACTCAGTGAAAACTTCTTAAAGATAAACAGAACAGAGAAATGCAAAATGCAAAGTTACAACTGAATAATCTCAGTGCTCTTTAGATGTTGCATTCATTAAGTAGTAAAAAGTCAAAAATCATGAACTGAGCCTTAAATCACAGATTAACAGGGTGTGTCCGGGTCATTATTGGGCTGCCTCAAGACCTCCTAATATCTTTTTTAACTTGCCAAGAGAGACCAGCTCACGCATTTCAGATTCATTTAGCTCAGGCTTCCGAGCAGAGGTAACAGAGTACATGAAAGCCCTTCTGCTTAATTCAGTTTGGGCCTCTGGGACAGATAGCGAAACTGCTTCCTGTGATCGCAGACAGTCATTTCCACAAAGTTTCCCAGAGATACGGCAGCATGGATAATAACGGCGCGGGACCAGAATGGCCTCACAGATAAAAGTGAAGCAACTAAATGAGTCAATGAATGGACGGAGCAAGCAGCCAATCAATTTGAGCACACAAGGAACAATAATGAGAGAGAGCTTTACGGTCAATAATAAACCTCTGCACTCCAGGATGCTCAGCAGCCGGGGCCTTAAGCACAGAGCAGACACTAAGAGGAGGGATAGACAGTAAAACATCATCATGGATTCTTCAGCTGTGAGGGACTATTATAATATTACACGGCACACCTTTCTATCTGCTGCTTGAGAGAGAAAACATGCAGATCTGCATTTATTCCATCTAAATGTCAAGTTTTTGAGACCTAAAACTTGGCTGGATGGACTGTTTGCGAAAGAGGACAATAGGGTCGACATGTGCCACATATTTTTTTAGTGAATTTAGGGACACAAGGACAGTAATGTGCTGGCGGATTTGTTTTTCTCAACACTATATTAAAGGATTCAGCTTATTTTCCCCAAAATGTACTCAGCAGAATGTGGAGACAGCTCTGATGTTCAAATATAAAAGGTTAACGATTTATATTATAGCTCTTTAATTAAATTACTAACAGTTTCCAAGTTTGAGAGTTTCCTGGAAAAGCAACAATTTAATTTGGTTCTAATTAAAGGAAACAAATAATTGACAAAGATTGCGACAGGTGATTGTTCAGTTTCTAAGATACAATTAGAAAATGGAGAAAAATGCCCATCATAAGTTGAAGTTGACGTCTTAAAGTGTCTTGTATTGTCTGACCAACAGTCCCAAAGTCAAAGATTTTGAGTTTTAAATACTTAAGTCAAGGAGGAACAGCAATTGCATTGCATTTTCTTTAATTGCATTAAAGAAGATGGAAACATGTACCATGTTTTTGCTTGATAAATTACTTTCTGTTCATTAGTAACTACTCAATCAAATCCAAATAATCCCCCCAAAATTTGACTTTCTTTTTAAGGTAATTAAGGGTATTTTTTACTTTAATAGGAAGCAAAAATGAATCAGCCCTGAATCAGGGAATTTTTTAACAGATCAGGCAGGATTATTTGTAAATTGTTCACTACCTGTAACTTGCGATACTTGTGAGATTTTAGTGCAACATTTAAAGCAAGAACAGCAGTCACTGTGGTCAGTAGTGGTGATTACTGTGGATATAAGTGGCTGAAATGGATTTCCTCTGGAGGGGGGCTGGCGTCTCCCTCAGGGATAAGGTGAGTAGTTCACTTATCGTTGTGGGACCTGGAGTAGAACCGCTGCTCCTTTGCGTTCAAAGGAGCCAGTTGAGGTGGTTCGAGCATCTGGTACGGATGCCTCCTGGTCGCCTCCCTAAGGAGGAGTTTCAGATAGTCCAGCTGGGCAGACCCAGGTCCATGTGGAGAGGTTATGCCTCTGCACTGTGCTGGGAACGTCTTGGGATCCCCCAGTGAGAGATGGCTCATGTGGCCAGGGAAAGGGAAGCCTGGGGCCCCCTGCTGAAACTGCTGACCCGACCCCGGATGAGTGTTTGATGATGGATGGATGGATGGATGGCACACTGAAAAGTCATCCTAGTCTACTGGTTGTACCCATAGACAGTAACTTAAATAGCTGGCGAAACCATTGTGATGCCCACCATTGGTTTGAGGAGCACTGTTTTGAATCCTACCATTATGGCTGCTGCCATCTTGGTTCAGTTGGGGCCAAAAGTGGCATTATTTTGACAAGAAGGTGGAGCTACCAGTGACTGCGTTTATATGGACACTAGTACCCATTATGCTATGAGCCTTGTCCTGGTTTTGATTATATTATCGGGATATGATGTTTGTATGCACAAACACAAAAACAGGATACTTTAAAAACCAGATCATAACCAGATACTCAATTCACGTAAACGTATTCAGTGACTGTGTGACGCCTAGCAGACAGCTAAAGGCTGCTGTCAGTCTAGGCAGCCAAGCCCTTAATAATGCAAACAAGTGAGTTACATTAAAAAATTTACCCTAGTATGGCTGTTATGAACGTGGAAATTATCATAAAGACTAAAACATTTTAGTGCTAAGCTAAGCCTCAAGTGGCCATTCGAGGAACTGCAGTTCTTGACACCTAAGTGCTAAGTTTTTAGCAGGTTGCTGCTTTTTTTATACCAGACCAAATACAGCTTTAGTGGCGAAACAGCTGAGTGTATTCACATGAGCAAAGGTGTGTTTTGTTTAGTGGATATGACATTGTATTTAAAAACACACACTGTAGAGTAGCTTTGTTTTTATATTAAAAAGTTTGCTCTAAAATGTGTATTTAGTGTATTGTAAACATCTCATCAAGCTTCTTTTAATTTGGCTTCTCCAAAAACATGAGGTGCAGAGCAACCCTGGACCGACCACCTGACCCTTACCTATCATAGGTGGCCACCATGAAGTTGAGCAGCAGCCCGATGGACTGCTCCACATTGATCTGGTGGGTGGTGGGCAGCCGCTTGTTGAGCTGGTAGTAGATGGAAGACAGGATAGTCTCTAGCCGCGACACATTGATCTCAGCGTTGTGGTCCAATGTGTTGAGTCCATTGTCACGAAAGGCTTCGATCATGTTCCACACATCCACCAGATGAACTGTGAAGGGGGCGGTAGGGGGGGCAACAGACAGAGTGTGATCAATTAAGCCTGAATTCATGTTGGAACAAACGTTTCTGCTGGTTACACAGTGTCTTGACGCAGAAAAGAGGAAAAAACTGCAGCTCTTACGGTTGCATCTCTTCTGCACGAACCGGAGTTTGCAGGCAGTCCTGTAAGTCGACAGTCTGATTACATCAAAGTTTTGAGCTCCTGCAAAACAAAAAACACAAAGAAAGTCTAAAAAAAACATATCATTTCAATTAAAATGATTTCCAAACACAATCAGCCTCACTGAGGATGCATTTAAACACTATTACTGTCTTTGTGTGGGAGGAATTATACTGTACGTGTGAGGCACCACGCATCTCCTGCGCAACTTGGAGCCAGTCAAAGAATTACATGAGCCGCTGCTGACTGTGAATAGTGAAAAGAGATTTCTCTCAGTCGACTCCACTCACTCATTTCCATGAAGAGCTGCCTCTTCTCCACCATGGCCTTGCCTCGTTTACTGCCTTCCTCGATCATTCTGTGGCACACGACACAGCAGAGTGTGCAATGCTTACTGTTTGAACCATGCACCACGTTCATGAATGCAACACACACCTCTTTTCATTATCAAAAAACAATCACACAGATTGCAGATGAGACTGAAAAGCCTATGTTTCAGTTTACAACTTATTATTTTTGTGGGGAAATTACTTATATCTTTGAAAGACAGAGGATCTGCTCCGTATGAGTTAATTATGTTGTGAGGTAAGTTAAAATACATACAAGAAGGATGCAGTTTGTCCTTTCATCTTCATTATTTACTCTGCACATCAAGGACTGTTTTAGTCATGACTCCAGCTGTTCACTTAGCAAAATAAACAGATAGTATGGCTTTGGCTGGCTTTTTAACTGATGGTGAAACCCGTTTTAAGGATGAAAACATCAGTTTCTTTGAGGGATGCAGGAAAAACTTTGACACAACATTGATTGGAGGGGCTAGCCTAGTAATCAGACTTGTTTCACATAATTCCCTACTTGAGTCAGAGATTTTAGATGTTTAAGAAATTGAACATACGTTACAAACACTGTATACAGCACTTTTAGTCCACTGAATTGACTGGTGAGTGTAGGTGCTCAATGCAAGGTGCTAGGAAAATGCTATCTTGACAAAAATGTGTGTTTTATTCAAACTAATAGTTCAACATTTGTGGACACACTCTTATTTCTTGAGAGTTAGATGAAAATATTGATTCCACTCTCATGTTTGTACAACACACATAAAGCTACAGTTAGCAGCCGATTAGCTTAGTTTAAAGTGACAAATAGAAATGGGAAAACAGCTAGCCTTGCTCTGCTAAATGATAACAAAATCTGACAACTAGCACAACTAATGTGTTCTTATTGACATGTTACATTCCATTTATTTTTTTAAACGTTAAAACAACAACTTGTGGTTTTATGGGAGGGTTATGGGCTGTATTCTTTCTTTCTTTTTTTTAGGCTGTATTATTTCTTAGCTGGGTCAAGTTTGTGCTTAACTGAGCTAACGTTAACCAGAAAGAAAGAAAATAAGAGCCTTTCCCCACATGGTCAAACCCATCAAACTAGTCCTTTTAAAGCAACAAAAGTGTGCTTAAAGGTGTGCTGACAACCAGTATTTCCAGTATGTTCAAATCAAGTGCACAGAGCTTAAATAAAAAAAAGGGAAAAAAAAGACTTGTTCATAATGCTGCTGTCAAAACTTCCCCACAAAGACTTTAATCTTTGGGGTGCAGGTATCAGACGCAGTACAAAGGAACAAAAAGGACACACATCTGTTTCATATCAGAGAATTTACCTCTTTTGAACAATTTAAACTGTTAACTTTGGTGCTGACACCTGATTAAGCTTCAGTGTTGGCTTTGTTTTGTGTTTTCAAAAAAGGTTCATTGTTCCTGTCTCTTTGAAACAGTAAAGATTTCCTTATTTCAGTCATTCCTTTTTTTCCACTGCTCTTAAAAAGGAGTGCCACCAGAGCTTTTTGTGTGTTGGTATGACTTCTTTCTTCAGAGCAGATATCATTTTTCATAAGCAGAGGACATTTTAATTGGAAACAGATATCCTAAAATGCTGTTTAACAGTAAAATTCCCCTGTGTTCCTTCGTTTTTAGCCATAGTATCATTATATTAGTGGCATAGAGCTGTGGTAAAATGTACTGGAAATAGCAGAATTTATTTAAAGCCATTTAATGACAGATGTATCCTGTCTTTTACCATATAAGATATAAATGAAGCATTATATTTTTAATTAAAATGGATGACAGTGTTTACCTGTCGCTGGCTGACTGTCAAGCAAAGTGAAGCCCTTAACTTGGACCCTGTAAAGAAAAGCCACATTGAAAGCGTTAGTGAGGGTGTCTTTCCGCTTGATGTCACCATTACAGTGAGAGATAAGCTTTCCCTCATTAACAAAATGTAGTTGACTTCTAACTAAGTAATTAACACCTGCCCTCTCTCCCTCCTTCAAGGACTTCATTAACTCTCAGTTTGCGCTTTTGTTTCCCCTCCCTCTCCTCCTGTAGAGATATTGGTGAGCTGGCTGGGGAGCGCTCGAGCGCCTGTGGTCTGTGCAAATGATAATTCTCCATGACATCCCGCTCAGCAGTGACTGCATCCTGTGGGCCAAAGACACCGACTGAGCTGCAAGGGAAGCACTTAATGATGATGGTCACAATGCACATCACAGCTGGCCGGTGAGTGAGAAGCCCTGGCTGCCCAGGATGGGGGACCAGAGTGCCCAAACCATGTGGGGATCACATGCATGTTCACAGGGTGCATTCGCTGACCGTGAGCAAAGACGCTCCGGTTGTGCTACCTTCTATTCTTTAGCCTTTAGTGATCTCTACTGTTATGACAGAGGCTCTTTCCAGTCGCTAACTTGCTACTCAGGCTTTTGTTGAGTGGTTCGCATAGCTGGTTACAGGCACTACCAAAGCCTTTAAAATCACCTATCAGCTCAAATGCTGTGGTTTTTATTAAAACTTTTAAATGAATCATTTAAAACGGTAGATGGTATGTGATAGGGGTTACAGCCAATGGTTATTTTCATTATTAAACAACATTTTTCATACTAACTGTTCATAATTAGCCAGTCACAAGAGCTGCAGCAATTAGCCAGTTATTGCAGAACAACTGGCATCTATTTGGTCGACTGAATATTCATTTGGTCATTTTTTTAAAGCAAAAATGCAAACTGTTGGTTAATTCAGGTTTTGTAAATATGAAAATGAATGCGTTTCTGATTCAGGTTCATGTGTGCAAAAGAGAACAATTCTCTACAAATCTGCACAAAAATCT
>MDSQ01000160.1_pt1 | contig 13233 bp, 8 predicted proteins | sample 1008251 | NCBI WGS metagenome assembly MDSQ01 (sample SAMN05526597, study PRJNA338239) | gut metagenome | isolation source: Hindgut content | host: Naso unicornis | place: Saudi Arabia: Red Sea | collected 2016-05
CTGTTTTAGCTGAACTTAAATCTCATATTAGAGAGCCTACAAAACAATCAGTACCAAAAACACCAACAAAGACCATGGATAAATCACGTTAAGTATACTAGAATTACCAACAAGGGGGAATTTAATGAAAAATGAGAAGTACGCACAACTTTCAAAATTATATGAAGAAACAACAATAGGACTAACAAAAAGTGTTGAGGACTGGACTAACTTCCTAACTGTTATGGGGAACGTATACAAGTACCCATACCACGAGCAACTAATGATATACGCACAAAATCCTACAGCAACAGCTTGTGCCGAGTATGGTTTGTGGAATACAAGAATGAACAGATACGTTAAAAGAGGCTCAAAAGGAATTGCACTTATAGACCCATATTCTGATAAGGGAAATATTAAATATGTATTTGATGTGGCTGATACTGATGGTAAGCATGATGCCAAGACCCCGTATCTTTGGGAAATGCAAGACCATCATCACGACAACATTTTAGATATGTTAAAAGATAGATATGAGGTGACGGGAGATAGTTTAGAATCAGTCATTGATAGTATTGCAAATAAACTCTCAAAGGAGTATTATAATGATAACAGCTATTCACTCCAATATCTAATAGAAGGTACTTACTTAGAAGATTTAGATGAGGATAACATACGCCTAATACTTGAAAGTGCATTATCTGTTAGTATGTCATACACACTAATGAAAAGAATGGGGCTAGACGTATCGGAACAATTTGAACCAGAAGATTTTTTTCCAGTAATGGAAATCAATAGCCCATCAATTATCACCTCATTATGTACTGCACTTAGTGAGCAAACAGAACAAATTTTTAGAGATATAGGTAAAGAGATTGTAAAAACAGAAAGGGGATTAGAAAATGAGCGAATTAACTTACAGACAAGAGGGCGATTATCTAGTGCCGAACATACAACTGAGCAAGAAAGCCGATACACCCATCGGGAAATATGGGAGAATGAGAAAGGCGTATTTAATGGCACGCCACAAGCCACTGTTCAACCATTTATTTCTGAGCGACAAACTCCACTCTCACATACTGGAGATAGACCAGAAAGCCAACAGCCGAATGGAGCAACTGATGAGGGAATTGCAAGAGAAACAGAAAGCACCAGACAAAATGACACAGCAAATGGAATGGGTAGCATATCAGAATCAGATACAAGCACAGGCAGAGGAAATAGTGCTGACGGAGCTGATATACGGGTAACAGAAAACATAACGCAAATAAAGTTATTTCCATCAGAAGAAGAACAAATAAAAAATATAGCAGATAGGCAAAGTGAAATATCACAAAGTCCATCTGCTTTTTTATTGCCACAAAATGAGATTGACCATATACTTCAAAGAGGAAGTGTAGTTCAAAATAGTAGATTACGAATTTATCACTTGTATAACCAAGAGCTATCTTCTGATGAAATAATAAGTGCTTTAAAAAATGAGTATGGCACAGGTGGAGGCAGTCATAAATTTTTAGATGGGCAAACAGGAATGGTATCTTACTCAGCCTCAAAAGGTATCAATGTTGGGGTATTTGGCGTAGATGAAAGGTTTACATTGTCTTGGGGGCAAGTGGAAAAAGATATTAGAGCGTTAATCAATAACAATAACTACTTGACCGAACAAGAAAAGTTAGTATATGAGGAAGAACAACGTGCTACAGTAGGTATTGTTTCAGACACATTTAATAACACAGAAACTATAGTTGAGGTTGATGTACAAGAACCAGAAACATTACAAGAAGAACCCTCTACCCCACAAATGGAAATAAAAGAAAACTTCACTACAACCAATGATGAATTAGAAGTAGATGCTAAAAGCGAAGAATACAACGCCCCTAAAGCATTTAATAATGCAACACACGTTGAGCAACTTTTCAGCCAGATACAGTTTCCAGATACTATAGAATGGACGTGTAATCAAAGTAAAGTTGATAAGACTTTACGAACTATCGCTACTACAGCAGCCTATAATCTTTTAGAATTAAAAGAACAAATACTAAACTTGGGATTAACTCCTACTGATAAATTTATAAACGCTTGTTATTCACTACAATGGGGCAATGCAAAGGAGTTTATCTCAAAAGGTATTAGTCAAAAAACTACTCTATCTGAAGTAGTAGAAGAAAACCTAACAGACTTAGACATTTCTAATCAACATGTTGAGATAAAAGAAAACTTCCGTATAACTAATGATGAATTAGGAGTAGGTACTAAAAGTGAAAAATACAAGAACAATATCAATGCCATTAAAACACTACAACTACTGGAGAAAGAAAATAGGGAAGCAACCAATGAAGAAAAAGAAATACTTTCTAAATACGTTGGTTGGGGTGGACTTCCAGAAGTATTTGAAGAAAAGCATGTAGGTTATCAGCAACTAAAAATATTGTTAGATAAAGATGAGTATGTCAACGCTAGGTCTAGTGTCTTAAACGCCCATTATACTTCCCCTACTATCATTAAAGCCATTTATGAAACAATCGCCAATATGGGCTTTACTACTGGAAATATACTTGAACCTAGTTGTGGTGTGGGGAATTTCTTTGGATTGCTACCAGAAAGTATGGAAAAATCTAATCTCTATGGAGTTGAATTAGATTCCATAACTGGAAGAATTGCAAGTAAGTTATACCCTAATGCAAATATTGATATTATAGGCTTTGAGAAAATAAATTATCCAGATAGCTTTTTTGATGTTGCAATAGGTAATGTACCGTTTGGCGATTATAGTTTATCTGAAAAAAGATATGATAACCAACATTTTAAGATACATGACCACTTTTTCGCCAAAGCACTAGACAAGGTACGCCCAAATGGTGTTGTAGCTTTTGTAACCTCTAAAGGGACTATGGACAAACAAAATTGTAGTGTAAGAAAATATCTCGCACAAAGAGCTGATTTGTTAGGAGCTATAAGACTTCCTAACACAGCATTTAAGGCAAATGCTGGAACAGAAGTAACTTCAGATATTATCTTTTTGCAAAAAAGAGAGAACCCAATCGACCTAGACGTTGATTGGGTTCATTTAGGTTTAGATGATAACGAGATTTCAATGAATAGCTATTTTGTTGAAAATCCAGATATGATGCTAGGCACAATGACCATGCAAAGTGGCAGATTTGGACAAGAATCAGCTTGCATACCACATGAGGAGGGAACTTTAGAGGAACAACTACAGATGGCGATAAAAAAAATTAATGGTAAAATACCCGAAATAGAGTTTACAGAACAAGCAACAGCACAAGACAATGTATTTCCTGCCGACCCAAGTGTCAAAAACTTTTCTTATACATTGGTAGATAATGAGGTCTACTACAGGGAAAATTCTCGTATGATTAAGCCAGAAATGAACCAAACAGCATTAGAGCGTATTAAAGGTATGGTGAAAATCAGAAATAGTGTTAATGACCTTATACGCTATCAATTAGATGATTTTCCCGAAGATGTTATAAAAGGTGAACAAGACAAATTAAATGCTTTATATGACACATTTACAGCCAAATATGGGTTGATAAATAGTAGGGCTAACTCACTAGCGTTTAGTAATGACAACGCCTACTATTTACTATGCTCTCTTGAAGATGTAAATGAGGATGGTACACTAAAAGCAAAGGCTGATATGTTTACTAAAAGAACGATTAAGCAAGTAACACAGATAACATCAGTCGATACTCCATCAGAAGCACTAGCTGTATCCATTTCAGAAAAAGCTAGTATTGATATGGATTTAATGTCACAACTTACAGGAAAATCTGAACAGGAAATATATGAAACATTGCAAGGTGTGATATTTCTTAATCCTATGCATAGCTACAACAAAGATAGTGAGCCTAAATATATTACAGCTGACGAATATTTAAGTGGTAATGTACGAGAAAAGCTAGAGTGGGCAAGGCGTACCGAGCAACTACACCCTACTCAATATACTATTAATGTTGAGGCATTAGAAAAGGCACAACCCAAAGATTTAGACGCAAGTGAAATAGAAGTAAGACTTGGAGCTACTTGGATTAGTAAAGAATACATTGAGCAATTTATGTACGAAAAATTCCAAACGCCGTATAGGTTACAATCTAATTATGGTATTAGTGTTAAATTTGCCAATTATACAGGTGAATGGAGTGTCACTAGCAAAAATGCAGCTGGCTACAATGATGTTACATCAACTTCTACGTACGGGACTACTAGAGCCAATGCATACAAGATTTTAGAAGATAGTCTAAATCTTAGAGATGTTCGTATCTATGACACTATAAATGATATAGATGGCAAAGAAAAGAGAGTTCTAAATAAAAATGAAACTACACTTGCACAGCAAAAGCAACAAATGATTAAAGATGAGTTCAAGGAATGGATATTTGATGACCCAGAAAGACGACAAAAACTTGTAAGGTTATATAATGACAAATTTAATGCTACAAGACCTCGTGAGTATGATGGAAGTCATATCACTTTTGGTGGAATAAACCCAGAGATAAAACTAAGAGAACATCAAGTTAATGCTATAGCACATATTTTGTATGGAAATAATGTACTACTAGCACATGAAGTTGGTGCAGGAAAGTCATTTGAGATGATTGCAGGGGCAATGGAAAGTAAAAGGTTAGGGCTTTGTAATAAGCCACTTATGGCAGTTCCAAACCACCTCACAGAACAAATGGCAAGTGAATTTCTAAGATTATACCCAGCTGCCAATATCCTTGTAGCTACTAAAAAAGACTTTGAAACTAGAAACCGTAAGAAGTTTTGTGCAAGAATTGCTACAGGTGACTATGATTGCATTATTATGGGACATTCCCAATTTGAGAAAATACCAGTATCATTAGAAAGGCAAGAAAGGCTACTAGCTGAGCAAATAGACGAAATTACAAATGGCATTAAAGAGATAAAATCTAGTGGTGGTGAACAATTTACGGTGAAGCAATTAGAACGCACTAGAAAGGGGCTAGAAAAAAGACTAGAAAATCTTAGAGGGCTAGAACGTAAAGATAATGTAGTCAATTTTGAGCAACTTGGGGTAGATAAACTTATTGTTGATGAAGCCCACTCCTACAAAAATGGCTTTGTATTTACTAAGATGAGAAATGTTGCAGGGCTTGGGTCTAGTGAGAGCCAGAAATCAGCAGACATGTATATGAAATGTAGATATTTAGATGAAATAACAGGTGGAAAAGGCATTGTATTTGCAACTGGAACGCCTATTAGTAACTCAATGACTGAGATGTACGTAATGCAAAGATACCTACAATACAACACCTTAAAGGAAACAGGTCTACTCCATTTTGATTCTTGGGCATCTACTTTTGGTGAAACTCAAACATCAATAGAGCTTGCTCCAGAGGGTACAGGCTATAGAATGAGAAATAGGTTCTCTAAGTTTTTCAATCTTCCAGAACTAATGAATATGTTTAAGGAAGTTGCAGACATAAAGACTTCAGACCAACTTAACCTACCTACTCCAGAGATTATTTACGAAACTGTGGCAGCTAAACCAACAGAAATCCAAAAAGAAATAGTTGAGGAACTATCAAAGCGTGCAGCCGAGGTACAAAATGGAAAAGTAGACCCCTCCGTTGACAATATGTTAAAGATAACTAATGACGGTAGAAAGTTAGGCTTAGACCAAAGAACAATTAATCCAATGCTACCAGATGAGGACTCAAGCAAAGTTAATTTGTGTGTTGATAATATTTTTAATATTTGGGAAAAAACTCAAGAAGATAAATTAACCCAACTACTCTTTTGTGATTTGTCTACTCCAAAAGGAAAGACAAATGAAACTGCGAAGATTTCCAAATCATCAAATGTAGGTATAAATGGTGTAGACATAAACGCACTAGAAAATGCTATTGCACTTAATGAGAATACAGAAAAACCCTTTAATGTGTATGATGACATTAAAACAAAACTAATTGAAAAAGGAGTTCCAGAAAAGGAAATTGCTTTCATACATGATGCTAAAACAGAAGTCCAGAAGAAAGAATTATTTGCTAAAGTTAGAAATGGAGATGTACGTTTATTATTAGGAAGTACCTCAAAATGTGGGGCTGGAACTAACATTCAAGATAGGCTAGTTGCAATGCATGACCTTGACGCTCCTTGGAGACCGGGGGAGGAGGGTCGTACTGAAAGGTGCATTTATTCATTGTGTAGTAAACAACTAAAAAATAATAGAACAGACAACGGAATACCATAAAAACAATATGGCGATACAACAGATTTTAGCATAGGAAAGACTTACTCTTTCCTATGCTAAAGAAAGTCATAAATTACTATTATAGAACTATGTCTTTTAATATTTTAGCAAATTCTTCAGGCGTTTCTGGACAACCATTTTCCACCCAATCTTTTAATAGCCCATGTAAACCATATACCAAGAAGTCAAATGAATATTTGAACTGTATAGCATCAAATCCATCTTTTTGCTGAGCTTTGCTCAACTCTTCTTCATATTGAAACTGATTACGTTCTTTTATTAAACTTAGAAGTAAGTTAGTATGAAAAAACTCTCTATAAAATACTTGGTACTCATAAACTTTAGTTAATGCCCTAATATCAATCATATCTCTTATAACATCAGCTTCAATTTCAGCACATAGTTCTCTTTCTATAGTTTCAAATAAATCATATATATCTTTGTAGTGCCTATAAAAAGTTGCTCTGTTTATATCTGCCTCAGCACATAATGCCTTTACACTTATTTCCTCTATATGAGATTGATGTAATAGTTTAAAAAATGATTCCTTAATAATTTGTTTAGTATACTGAATTCGTCTATCAGATGCCATGATAATTGCCTCCTATGCAACACATATCATAGTAGTGTTGATTATATTACATTAAAAAAATATTGATGCTTGAAATTAGTCTAACACTTGAATTATACTATATATGTGAAAATAAAGCAACACATGTTGTATAGATGAAGAAGAAAGGTGAATAGTTATGAAGATATTATATTTTACCGCTACAGGTAACAGTTTATATGTAGCAAAATCTTTAGGTGGAGAGTTACTTTCTATTCCACAAATGATAAAAGAAGGAAGATACGAGTTTAATGATGATAAAATAGGGGTTGTTTTTCCTCTATATGAATGGTCTGTATGTTCGTATGTTGCAGAATTTCTGAAAAAAGCAACCTTTCATACTGATTATTTGTTTGCCATTGCAACATATGGAATTTTTGCAGGAGGTGTAGCATCTCATGTAGAACAATTAGGAGAAGAGCATGGTTATAAATTTTCCTATATCAATAAAATTAAAATGGTAGACAACTTTTTGCCAACATTTAGTATGAAAAAAGAAATCGAGAATGAACACAAGAAGAATATCGAGGAGCAAATTGCAGCTGTAAGAAAAGATATAGAAAATAGTAAAGAGTTTGTTATTACAGAGGCAGCTGTCAGAAGAAAAATGACCCAAGGCATGGTTAAGAGAGAGGAAAAGCAAAAAGATAAAACGGGCGATAAAGGTATTAAAAAAGTTGTTAGAATTGAGGAGTCTTGTACTAAATGTGGAGTGTGTACAAAGGTTTGTGCTGTAAATAACATCAACCTTGACAAGGAGAGTGGTGAAATATCCTTTGAAAATAAATGTTTTAGTTGTTATGCCTGTATACAAAATTGTCCATCAAATGCTATTCATATAAAAACTGAACGAGATGATAGTAGGTTTAGAAATAGCCATATTACGTTAGCAGAGATTATTAAATCCAATAATTGACGCATACTCAAAGGGAGGAGTAGGTATGGAATATAGAAAAATAGCAAAAGAAGGTGCAGAAGTATCATTATTAGGATATGGGTGCATGCGTTTTCCAACTAAAGGCAGGGGCATAGACAAAGAACTAGCATTTTCACAAATGAAATTAGCATTTGATAACGGAGTTAATTATTATGATACAGCCTATCCGTATCATGCTGGAAAAAGTGAAGTTATATTAGGTGAATTTATAAAGAAATACAACATTCGTGATAAAATATTTATTGCTGATAAATTACCAACTTTTTTGGTAACTAAAGCTGAGCAAATCAATAAATATTTTGATACACAGCTAAAAAGACTAGATACAACTTATATAGATTATTATCTAATGCATATGTTAACAAGTATCTCAGACTGGGAGAAGTTAAAATCATTAGGTATATTAGAATTCATAGATAAAAAGAAGAAGAATGGACAGATTAAGCATATTGGATTTTCCTTTCATGGGAAGCCCGATGAATTTATTAAGATATTAGAGGATTATCCTTGGGAGTTTTGTCAAATTCAATATAATTATTTGGATGAAAACAATCAAGCTGGCAAAGCTGGACTTAAAAGAGCCGAAGCACTAGGAATAGGTGTAGTGGTTATGGAACCTTTAAGAGGTGGCTCGTTAGCTGCAAAAGCCCCAGATAAGGTAAAGGAGATTTTTAAGTCCTATAAGCAGCAACGAAGTGCAGCATATTGGGGGCTGCGTTTTGTAATGAACCATCAAGGAGTAGGAACTGTTTTAAGTGGAATGAATGTTATAGAGCATATTAAGGACAATATTGATGTGGCATCTCATACATCTATAAATTCGATGAGCAAGGAAGAGCATGATATAATTAATCAGGTAAAGAAAGTATATGCTGACCTTATGAAAGTCCCATGTACAGGTTGTAATTATTGTATGCCATGTCCGTTTGGAGTGGACATTCCAACAACATTTAGTGAATATAATAGCATATATTTTTTTAATAGCCCGCTATTTTATAAATTTCAGTACATGGCAAGAGCTGAAGGCATGGTAGGTGGGGGCAAAGCTGGGGCAGATTTATGCGTGAATTGCAAAAAATGTATGAAACATTGTCCACAAGATATTGCTATACCAACTAAACTTAGTGAGGCACATAAAAATCTTAACAACAAGCCTATTAGAGCAGTTCTAAAAATAGGTGCAAAAGTTATGAACAGAAAGAAAAAATCTTAGACATACTCTTTGTGTCACTAGACGACGGGAGAAAACAAATAGAAATAATAACGGAGAAAGAGGGTCATGAAACACGACTCCCTTTCTTTTTTGCGTACATAGCAATTACAATAGGCTTAGACTATAATTAAAGTTTTATCAAATTAAGTGAAATAGACCTGTCACCTTTAATGCATATATTGACACGTATTGTAGTTTGTTATGTGAAGATTTATAGGTATAATATTATATAAATAAATTAAATATAAGGAGTAACATTATGGGGAGAAATAAATTATTGCTTGAAGAGAAAACTAAGAATAAAGACTTAAGTGGAAAAATTTATATTGTAACAGGTGCAAACTCAGGAGTTGGACTGGAAACTACAAGACAACTTATTAAACAAGGAGCTACTGTAATTATGGCATGCCGTAGAGTAGATGCTGGAAAACAAGTGGCTGAGAGTTTTAGTAATTTAAAAGGTAAGGCCAGTGTGTTAAAACTGGATTTATCCGACTTAAACTCGGTAAGAACATTTGTGAAAGAATTTTTGTCGAAGTATGATAAGTTAGATGGGATCGATTGTAATGCAGGGGCTGTAATTATGGGTACTAAAGCAATATATACAGTAGATGACTTGGAAATGACAATGGCAATATCTTATTTTGGACATTTTTTATTAGTAGAGTTATTACTTGATATATTAAAGCAAAGTATAGATGGGAGAATTGTGATGTTATCATCCTGTGTGCATGCTGGGAACGAAAAAAATCGTCCTTATGTACATTTTGATGATATGAACTATAAATTGAGAAAGTATAATGCCATGAATGCATATTGTGAGGCCAAAGTGGCCAGTGTTCTATATGTGGTAGAGTTGGCTAATAGACTAAAAGATACAAATGTTACTGCGTATTCAGTTCACCCAGGCTGGGCAAGGTCTAATTTTGGAAAAGGCAATACTTTTATGCGAGTGTTAAGTCCTGTTATGGCACCATTTATTCGCTCTATGACTGATTCAAATGAAGAATCTGCACAAACTTCTCTCTATTGCCTAATTTCTGATGAAGCATGTAGATATTCAGGAAGTTTCTTTAGTCAGAGTTCAGTTTTATATAGTGATAAATATTGTAAAGATGGAGGGTGGCCACTAAAATCACCAAATCCAAATGCCACAGATGAGAAAAAAGCAAATGAATTAGTTAAGCTGACTTATAAAATAGTTGGTTTATAATACAAGGGGGAATGGTTATGTTTTATAATATAAATCTGGAGCCAGAGCATCTAAAGCTGTTCAATATGCTAGATATAGAGTTGGAAACTATACTTAGGAGAGTAGGCATATATAGACAAGATTTAGAATCTAATCATTTTCAAATAAGCGAAAAACAGTTTAGAGATATTATCAGCATTTTAGATAAATATATGGATGATGACTTTATATTAGGATTTTCAAAAACATCTGACGCTACAAAATTTAATCCAGAGCTATTTGTAGGATATTGTGCTGAGAATGGACTTGAGTGTATAAGAAGAATAGCCAAGTATAAAAAAATCATTGCACCAGTGAAATTAACGGTATTAGAAGATAAAGAAAGTGTGAGTATTATGTGTGGATATGAAGAGGGGGAAGTAATTCCAAAGGGAATGTACCTCCATGTTCAAATATGTATTTTATCTATTATTCGTATGGCTACAGGCAAAAATAACATAAATCCAATTAAGGTAATCTGTGCAGATAAAGTTTCAAAGAGCATTAGTGAATATTTAGGGGAAACACCCCATATTGTGGAAGGTATAAATCAGATTACATTTAGTAAGGATGACCTTATGATACCATTTTTATCGAAAAACAATATGATGTGGTGTTACTTAGAAAAAGAATTAAATGAGCGATTACGTGAATTAGACACAGATAAAAGTTTTTCATCACTAGTGCGTAAGATTTTGATAGAATCTTTGCCAAAAGGTATATGTGATGCTGATAAAATTGCTACTGAGCTAGGAGTTAGTAAAAGAACACTTCAAAGACGGTTAAGTAATGAAAATACAACTTTTAATAAACAACTTAATCATACAAGAGAATTAATGGTTAGAAATTATCTGAATTTAGGAATGAGCGTAGAGGATATTACCTTTTTAGTAAATTATGCAGAACCTAAGGTATTAGCAAGAGCTTTTAAGTCATGGACAGGCATGAGTATTAGTGAGCTAAAAAAATCTACAGTGTCTAAAAAATAATCTGTGGCGTGATTACTATAGAATAGTACGATTAATGCAAAATGTGGCGTGAATTATGGTAGTATAAATTTTCAAAAAGTACAAATTATATTAGTAATTTATGGAGGTAATTATGGAAAATAAATTTGCAACAGTAGCTTTAGTACAATCGCAAAAGAAGCAATCGGATGATATAACTACAGAAGAAGTCAAGAATATGGTAAGAGAAACCGTAAAACTTGCAGGGGGATTATCCTTTATCAAAGATGGGCAAACGGTGGTCTTAAAACCAAATCTTATTTCAACTAGGGCGATAACAGGTCAAATTGCCCCAATGAGAATGGCTATGCCATATGCAGATGCGTATAAAGATGATAGTAAGATTATTCCCAAAGAAGCAAACGGTATCACATCAGATTATAGGATTGCGATGGAGCTTGCAACTATGATTAGAGAAGTTAATCCAAGTGGTAAACTTTATATTATGGAGTCTAGTGGAGATGGCTCAACCACTAAAAACTTAGAGCTTATGGGTTATGTTAAGGCAAATTTTCCTCAAGTAGATGAAATAATTTCACTAGATTATACAGGAGATACTTATAGGAATGTCAATGCTTCTGATATAGTTGGGATAGATGCCCCTAAAGACCAGAAATATAAAAAGCTTGCTAGTTGGATGAATAATAAATACTACTTTGATAAAAAGTACTATGAGTCTGATGTAGTTATCTCTCTAACGTGTCTAAAAAATCACCAGAATGCAGGGTTTACAGGTGGCATTAAAAACATTGCAATAGGGGTTATGCCACAACAAATTTATAGGAGTTTTAAAAATGGTACAGTAAATAGAGGGATGGCTATTTCTCATGAGTTTTATGCACTAGGTAACTTTATGCATGACTATTATGCATTAAAGCCAGCTGATTTTGTATTTGTAGACGGGTTGTCTGGGCTTGCATATGGACCTGCTTGCCAAGGGGCACCAAGTTATAATGCGGCTAAGATGAATATGCGACTAATGATGGCATCAAAAGATATAATTGCAAATGATACGATAGGAGCTTTAATTGTTGGGGTAAATCCACGTTCTATGTTGTACATGAAATCCCTTGCAGACAAAGGAATTGGCACAACTGACCTAACCCGCATAATAGTGAAAGGAAATATTCGTGTAGACCAAATCAAAAAACCATTTCCAACACCAAGTGGTCTACTAGGTACAGTTTTCAAAATTCCAGATGGCGTATTTTATGCTAACTATAACGCTCCAAAGGCTGAACTAAAATCAGTAATTGTAGAAGATGGTAAGCTAAAGGCTACCTTAAATGTGGGATCAGAAGTTATCAAAGTGGAAATATATAATGGGTCAGAATTGGTTGATGTTATAACGAATAATTTTTCGTTAATAGATATAGAATTTAGTGGTTCTAGCGGGACGCTAATTGCTTATGATGACTTATTAAATGCAACCGTATTAACATTTTAGATAGGGGGGTGAAGATATGGAGAAAATACAAAAATCCCAACTAATTATGTTTGCTCTTACAATTATTATAATAGGAATATCGTATGGCATTAATCCAGAAGTCTATGCACTCGAATTATATGGATTGCAAGTGGTAGGTAATATGGTTTATATATTTAGGACATTATGCGGAGTTTATTTAGGATTAGGAATATTTTGGATATACACAGCAATTAGTAAACAATTTATATGGGGTCTAGTAGTAGAATGTTTCTTTGTTGGTGGAGCGATTTTGGGTCGCCTAAGCAGTATATTGTTAGACGGATTTCCAAATAATTTCTTTTTGCAATTTTTTCTATTTGGAGAGGTATTCTTTTTAATAGTAGCATTATTTTTGCTTAATAAAGCTAGGGGGGCAAAATAATAGAGCCGACAACGCAATCCCATAAATATAGTAATGAAGAAAGGATGTAATGAAACACGACACCTTTCTTTTTTTCGTACATAGCAGTTACATAGTAGCCATATCTTGGGCTACTTTAATTATGTCCTCAGAGTATGCTGTTTTAAGAGCCTCTATGCTAGTTAGCCC
>MDSQ01000161.1_pt1 | contig 13187 bp, 6 predicted proteins | sample 1008251 | NCBI WGS metagenome assembly MDSQ01 (sample SAMN05526597, study PRJNA338239) | gut metagenome | isolation source: Hindgut content | host: Naso unicornis | place: Saudi Arabia: Red Sea | collected 2016-05
ATAGAAATAAAAATGCTAAAAAATAGTTATAAGATATTGAAATGACAAAGGACAGTACAATTTGTTGAAATGTTATGCATTATTACATTTCCTTACATTCAGAATTTTACGTTAAACAGCATTATCATGGTTTTTCCTGCATAATGCAGCGTTAAAAAAACCCACATCCTCCATTGGTTTGCTGCAAAGGATATTTTGCAATAACATGTGGCTAGTTTTCATTACGTACATATGACATGGCAAAAATCGGTCCGAGGCTTTTCTTACAACAGCCTCTTGTGTCTGTTCTGCCTCTCCACTCTAGTCCCGTAGGTTAAGAGTGTGGCCTGTTTACACCCTTTTTACTTTTTCATCCCCTCAGAATAGATTCATTGTTTTGCGTTTTACAACTGCAGGCAACCACACTCCGTGGCCTCATGAGCTGGATCTTGTGACTTCAAGTTCCCATCAAATCCAGACTTCTACTTCCTGGAAAACACACTTGCGTCCAGGAAAACCTTGTCAGTCTTTAGTTCTGAATTGAAAAATTAATAAACTCATGCAGTTGCAATTTTTGGACAGTTACCCTTCTGTGTCCTCCCTCTTAAATCAACCTCAACATTGAACATCCAAGTTCCTGTTTTAGTCGTAGACAAGTGCTGGGCAATATGTCGAATTTTTTAAGATATGTCAGTATATTTTCAAACGAGATACAGGATAAGACAATATCGTTTATATCAATATTTTGTTTACATTTTCATTATTTGCTGAGCTGTGTGTATTCAGAGATGCTGGAAAGGGATTTTTTAATCTACTCACTTATTTAAGGGGCATTTTTATTTAATGTTTACTAGTCATTTATTTTTGTGTTATTTTTCATGTACATGTTGATATTGTGCAGCTGTCTGTCTGGAAATAAAAGTTGTGAAAATTTGGCATTTGGCACATGTGGCTCAGTTGGCAAGGACATTCTCTTTTCACTCACAATTAACAGTAACAACTTTGGTGCTCCCAGACTTTCATGCATAGCAACATCATTGGGTAAGTTTTTCATAAAACAAATATCATTACCATCATCATCTGCTGTCTTTAGTTCAAATGTTAGCATGCTAACATGCATGGCAAACTCGGTAAATGTTATTCATGCTTAACATAAGCATGTCAAAGTCGTTATTGTGAGCATGTTAGCATGCTGTAAACATTTAGTTAACAGAACCATATTAAAACTTGTCTTTAATTTGTCTTCCCATTGTCTTTCTCTTTTTTACTCTGTTTTTGAATCATTGATCTGCAATTTTTATTTTATTTTTTTGTTCTAGTTTACTTTATTTTTCTTAATCCTGAGCACTTAAATTGAGAAAAACATCCCTACTGTAGCCTTCTGGTGAACAGTGTTGTTTACTTATGGCCTGATTCTATTCTCAGTCTTTATCATTTTCTTATTCAGAGGAAGAACTAGCAGGACGCAGTAAAGACATGTGGAACACTTCATTCTGGTCATTTTTTTACCTTCTTGGCAAAAGAGATAGAAGATAAAAATGACAGCATTCCTAAAATTTGAATCCTCTTACATCTTTTTGTTTGAAGAGGCCCTTTACTCAGTGGGTTTTAAACAATGGCGAGAATTATTTGCAGCATTTTCCGTGCCCATAAAATGCAAATATTCTGTAGGCTGGAAGTCAAGTCGTGCAAGAAACAAAAACAGATTGCTGTCTTATGTGTCACCTACAGCTGCAGTCATCACTCTGAGCCCTATTTCCTTTTTGTTCCATGTTGAACATTGAATAAGAAGATAAATCAGCTGCTTGATAGATGTATACTATATGATAATTTATAGAGTGACTGGATATCACATTACCATGTAACCATTACCACCTCTTGGAGTACTTTAGGTGTTCTGCACATGCAAATTAAACATCTGGGGTTTTGAGAAAATAAAGAGCATTATGAATGAGTCATAAAAATATTTTATTTATTATAAAAACAATGCTCAACAAAAGGGCAAGCCTTCTACAACAGTAAATGCTCCATAAATTAGAAATAGATAAACTTATTTAAAAAATACATATGCTTAATATGAAAAGTTCAGCCACAAGTAATAAAAATAAAAGTCTGCTAGACTATATGCAATAAAAGATATTTAAATAAACATTCACTGAGCTTTTACAACAAATCTTCATTAAATGGACAACACACTTACATTTGCACAGATGCTACAAAGCTGCCATTGATGAAATGCCCGACTGTCTGTTGACTTTTTATAATCAGGTTCACTTGGTGGGATACATTAATCCTTTTGTGAACTTGGAAAGCCGCGTGTTAACCGCGATCCATTCGTTGTAGTTGGTGACCTGCGTGTAAACCCCTGGTTTGTTCTTCACGGCACAGCCGTCACCCCAGCTCACCACCCCGAACAGAAACATCCGACCTGACACGTCACACACCAACGGACCACCAGAGTCGCCCTGAGGGGACAGAAAACATCAGTTAGGGAGTGTTCACACATGACAAAAGATTCCAATGTTTTAAAATATTCTAGTAGAAAATGTAAGGAAATATTTTAACAGAAAGGTATTCAACAATTTTTGGGGTGTTGGATTGTAATCTTTCATTTCAGTTATTAATGCACGTCTGCTTTTGTGCAGGTATTTAAAGCAGAACTGAAAACATTTACTGTGTGCAAGCAAGACGCAGTTTTTTCTCTTTAGGTTTTTACGCTTGGGCCTCTTAGAGTATAATCTTTTCAAAGTGCACGTGTGAACACACATTCAATCAGGAGGTTCTTTGCTTACCTTGCAGGCATCACTGCTCCAGTCAGGGCTGCCAGCACAGAACATGTTCTCAGTGATGAGCTCTCCATAGTATGATTCACTTTTACAGAGATTCTCAGCAATCAGGTTCACCTTGGCTTGCTTCAGGTGCTGCGAGTAATGCCACGCCGCTGCAGAAAAACACAGTGTGAGTTACAGAATCACTGGAAACATCAGTTGTGAAACTGTAGGTTAGAGACAGAATAGAATAGAATAGAAGACTTTATTGTCATTGTACATTGCACAACGAAATTCTGTTTAGTACCCTCGGCAAGATAACACAATAAAAAGACAGACAGTATATAAATATAAAAAGACGTCATACATACTGTATTTCTCCCTCCCAAATCCTGCTATGCTGCACTGAAATCCTGCAGGAAGCTGAGTGTGGGAAGGAGGAAGACACACCGCCCGTGCAGACGCTGACTTCACCGCACATCCTCCATTTCTGCTTCTGATCTTTAACAGTGCTGAAATTTACAGACAAGCACAGCTATGAGTCCCCCACTTAAAACACCCACACAGCTCCTTATCTTTTGTACTCACATGCAAAACAATTTCACACCTATATCATTGTTGTAGTTGGAGTTATATTTTTCGTGGGTGATCAGTTTTTCCACAGTGAAGGTCTGTTCCCTCTCAGCATCTGTGTCATTGATGGCAGTCTTTCCCAGGTACACAGCCATACGCTCGATGTTAATCTCATCACTAAACAAATGGCAAACTTAAATGGTTAAAGTACACACACAAGGGTGTAAACATTACATACCCGCATGAGTCAAAGTGCCATTACAGCATGAGTATTGCAGTGGAGGAAGTGAGAGCATTCGGTGTTTTGTCTCACCCATCAATGAAGCAGTGTGCAGCCGTGACAACCCAGCAAGGTGCGATGAGAGAGCCACCGCAGAGGAAACGCTTGCCGTTAAAGATAGCAGTGACCCATGGGTGCGACTCTATAGGTGTGAAAGAACCACCCACGATTTTATTCATCCTCTGCTTGGACATCTCACCACATGTCAGCTCTGCAGGGTAACACAGGAGGAGTCAGTGAGTGCTGATCAAGGAAGTCACACGATGAGAAAAAGTGCGTTTAAACAACAATAGTACCTGTATCCACAGCAGGTGAAGGCTTTTCTGTTGGTTCATAACCTAAGCGGGAGAAGAAATAAGAGTTTAGCAAAAAAAAAAAAACTTAAGCAAACATACAATATTTTAATGACTCTTAAGTCCCAAATCTCAGCCTTACATCTGGGAATATTGCAGAATTGCCTCACAGTCTTCTTTCCTCTTCGGACAAAGCACCATGGCATCAAGTTGTGGTCAGGATTCCTAGCATTCAAGGGGAATAATATTAGACACCAGACACTTCTCCTTACACATATCTGGCTGCGACAGCAGTGTCCTAAAGCATACCTGCAGTAATTATGGTTGCCGATACCCTCTGAAGCTCCCCAGCGGTTGTAATAGTTTTTCCAGTTGAGACATTTTTTGCCAAAAGCTGATCTGGAAACAGTTCCTCTGTAACTGCTCCCATCCCCAGAGCGACACGCCTCTGACAATCACATTACAAAGAGAGATGAGATTATTTAATGTGTGATGCAACAAATGCAGAATATTAACAATGTGTTTGTTGACATTTGGCTTACCCTCGAAAGTGCGCCTGGGTGACAAAGTCTTTCTAGATGATCTTCGTGAAAAAGCCTGAGGGAATTTAGAGGCAAACTCAGTTGATTCCAAGGCGATTGAATATTACACTTAATGTTACTTCCTTTTACTGTTGCTTACCACGTCCAGACTGAATGCTGCAAGCACGGTGAGGATGACTAAGAAATTCATCTTGACTTCTGGTTTCACTTCTCCTTATTAGGAATATTTTGGTCAGAAGGTGGACTGAAAAAAGAACACAAATTACAGAAATGGAACAAAATAAAACAGAACTTAAAGCTTCTGTGCCCTTTTATGGATTTTACTTTTAAGCTCACCACAGGACTGAAACAAGTGTGACTACTGTCCCGTGGTTTCATTCATCTTCAGTTCCCACAGTGTTACATGTCTGCTGATTGCACGTGTACGTCTATTGCAGGTTTTAATGTGAGAGCAACAGATAAACTATGCTCACTGTGTTCGCCCTGTACTGTAAACAACATCTCTATCTGTACAGTGAGTGCAGTATCAATTTAGCTTAGTTGATTACTGCATAGCATGTGCACGCTATTACATGACATTAGTTTTGCCACGCGCACAGTTCAAACTGTGATTTTCTAAATATTTTAAGGACACAGTTTTAACATGACAGTGACATAAATAAATGGTTGCATAGTTAAAACTTTACCTTTGATGTGCAATTCCTGTCAACAGACACATGTAAGATTACCTTTTCTAGTTGGAAAAGTTTTTAGCATTAAAATATCTGTCCCTCTGTGTGTTTGTGTCCTTTCTCCTATCAGGGTGAATCCACCTGCATGCATGTCAACCATCTATCTATGCTTTGTCATCCTGATTGTCTGTGTAATTGTACTATGTTGGTTTATTCTGTGCACATGATCTACTACATGTCTGTCCATCCAGAGCGAAGTATTGCTTCTCAATTGCTCTTCCTGAGTTTGTTTTTGTTTTTTTTTCATTTTCCTCTCCAGTTGAAGATTTTTTTGGAAATTTTTCATCAACTGAATCAACAGTCGACAGTCAAAGGATAGCAGCTGCCACATGCTGTACAGACTGTAGAGCCTTTTTTTTGTTTGTTTTTTAACTAATTTTGAAGTAACCTTAAACAACCTTCACTTTGCTGAATGTCACGATCTAAATAACTTTGTTAGAGATATGTTTACCTTTCTGTCCAAACGTGCAATCCCGCTGATGCTCTTTGTTGTGTCCTCCAGTTGAAGTGACTGTTTTCTCCTGGCTGTTTCCCTCTGATATGCACCTGATCTGCAGCAGGACTCAGATTCTCGCAGCTTGCTGTTCTGGTGCTGCAGTGCTGAGCCTCTCTGTGTTCCCTCCCTTTAAAAACACACAGGCTCCAAGTGGGAGGGGTTAATGAAGAAATATGAAAACATCACTGCCACTCAAATCGCTGATCAGCAAAGTCTTGACCAAAGTATTTGTCATGTCCTGTGACTCGTCCCTTCAACCGCAACAGTACAGCTTAAATGAAAATATCCTAAATTGGTCATATGTTCACTGGAAACTGCTGCAGCTGTTGGTGCAGAGGAGCACGTTCAAAGGTAGAATGGCAAGTTTTACATTCATAACAGCAATTAACTAAATTAAAATCATAATATTTTGCCCACAACAGAAATCTAGACTGTAGACGCCACTACATACACTTAGAGGGAAAAAGAAATTAGTACTTGGTCTCAGGTCTAAGCACACTCAAAAGATCATGATGGCATCAGTTTAAAATGGCTTGATCCCTCATGTTCCCTTCAAGTTGCCCCTTAAGTAGCTGTGAAATTTGTTAAGGAATGTTCCCACGTTACATAGCGACGTCACACATGTATCTACATACACATTTAGGTTCAGAAATACTTGGACAGTTTTGTTTCTTTACATCACCACAATGGAGTTTGAAATGAAGCAATTCAAGATGTGGTTAAAGTGAAAGTGTAAACTTTCAGCTTTAATTCCAGAGGTCTAACGAAAATACTGCACTAACTGTTAAGGAATAACGGCCATTTTCATACATAGTCTTTGCTTTTTAAAGGTTCAAAAGCAAATAATTGATTTACAAGCAGTTTTATGGCCAGATGTGGGCTGTCCCCTTATTATTTTATGGCAAGTTAAGCGTATAAAAAGTTTAGAGATGATTTCAAAAGTTGAATTTGCATTTAAACTCTTAGCATGTGGGCCAAAGCCGTGTCAATGCTCATTGTCCAAATACTTTTTAACCATTATACATACTGCGCATTCTGCATTTGATTGGTCCAATGCTGCTGTCAAATACTGATTGTGTGATTGTGCACTGATTGAAAAGAGTCCTGATACGCCTTAGTGTGTGGCTGCAACCTTATACAAAGGAAAAATTTCTCCATGTGTTTGCATCATATACCTCACAATATTTTTTTCTGTGCAGACGGATTTCAACACATATGAAGAGTCATATGGGATGAGGTATTTCCTCTATTACATTTATAATGCCATGCATGGCAGGTAGTCACAGTTCAAAAACCACAATGACTGAGCTCAGGGATTCCTTTATTCAGTTTAATTTTGTCTTGTCTCAACCAAAATACAAAATGCAGCTGCATGGCTTTCAAAAGATCAAGTAATAACAAACATGTCATTCCTGTTTCAGTTTCCCTCCAGTGCTTTTAAAATGGTTGCTCGCCATTTTTACTCCATCGATCAGTCTTTATCTGCAAATTTCAACTAAAAAGCTTTTCACTGTATGATCTTTTTCTTGTACTCCAGTGTGTTTTTAACCTCTCATTGAATGTATACAGTATATGGAGTGTGAGTTTGTTGTGTGTTTTGATGTTTTTATCCACACTTACTCATAATATTATTTGCTTGTTGTTAGAAATGTGTCTTGCTTTCACTTGTGAAGCACCTTGCATAGTTAGCAGCTACACAATTTTTCTTCTTAAACTTTAACAAGCAAGAAAATAATTACTTTAAGATTGTTTAATGCCACTAAGACCACAAAACCAACAAGCCAATAAAACATAAGAGCACTAAATGTTTACTAAACATGATATTGCGTAAAATGCAGTTGACCATGCACTGCATACTGACTTCTTTATCCTCTTGAATCATCTGCCTGTTTAAACATGGAGACAACTGTGTCAAGACCACTTCAAACCATTTATTTCCCGAAACTCAAGCAATTAGAGATTATACAAAATGACAAAGTTTAACCCACATCTTAACTCCATGATCTGGTTTGGATAACAGAGCAGCGGCCTCTGGAGACATTTCAACATTCTGTGCTCATATTAAGCTGGTAATGTAAGACAACTTCCCCTAAAACAATTGGCATTGTTATGGATTTGCACGGGGATTTCTTGAGTTATTTTTCTGACGCAGGTGTTACTCACATTTCCTCTTTTTGCCATGACAATAGCCAGATTAGACACCTTTGTGCAAGGCTCTGTGGGTCTGTGAGGATGAGATAGACATCTATCACAAGTATGATTTCAGCTCAGGAAGCATGAAACAACTGAACGAACTAACATAAAGTAGGGAGGTGTGAATGCAGTCTGCTGAATAGCTGACACAAAGTTGCTTTAATAGCTTTAAAAGTATAAGAGATGTGGAATTTTTAAAGCTTGTTGAAAAGCTGATGCTACACTAGCTGCCTTAACCTTAAGAAGCAGAAAAAAACAGTAAGTGTCTTGATTATCGATAGGGTTTAAAACTCGACTAAAACTCACATTTTTTCTATAGGATCTGGAACAAGTTTTAAATTTCTGGCCAAAAGTTTAAAGGAGTTTATACAAATTGAAAACAGTGAATTTAGTGATGAATAAATATTGGCTGGAAGCTATATTTGCCTTGTTTGAGTAATGGCTGGATGTTTGACGTCATTGCTTGCTTGACCTTCGGTAAAGAAGCAGCTCAGCGCCTCCAGAAACATAAAAAAGTGGGAAAGTCTAATTCTTGTATATTACTGTGAAAAGTTGAATAAATCTGTGTTCTAAAAATACAGAGTATTTTAAGATTTCAATTAAGTTCAAACGTGCAACAAAGAATTTGTGAATGGCTTGAAAAACTGAAGATGTCAAGGTCTGTCTGTGTCACACTACATTAATTAGTTAATCTCAGTCAGCTGTGTTTGTCCATCAGCAGTCAAAGGTTGCCATGGTGATGGCAATGACTGTTTGACTTAGGCCTATATCTCAGAGAGTTCATTTTATGGTGATTTTAGTTGAGGTGCACATTTAAAACTCCAGCCTCTCAATCAAAGACAGTAAATCCTGTCATCTACATGACATTATTTTAAGAATTAGGAAAACTTTCAGAACAAACGGTGTGAAAATTGTGCGTGTAGTGTCAAAAATTTGATCACAGGAGCAGTTTGAAAAAGTGTCTTTCTCTGCTTCACTTCTAAAATTTGTCCCCCCATTTTATATGTAGACACAGCAGATGGTCGGTGCTCATGTCATGTAGTTTAAAATTTCAAAACAGTAATTCTTGATCTTCTGTCAGGTTAAAGAAAACTGGATCTCATCATTTTCAACCTCCTAAATTATCATCATTTGAACTTAAAACCATGAGCGACACATCTCAGACTCAAATGCTGTCTTCAATTTTAACCGTCGTCTTGATCCTCCTGTTTTTAAAGGGAAAAATACGAATCCTGAGGTGCCAATTTAAAATGGCCGCGAAACATAATCTGACTTGCTGGACCGCAGTGGCTGACAATTAAGTAAATGGGAAGTAAAAAATTTTTTATATGATAGAAAGACACCTGTTGGCTTCTGCTTTCCACTGTACTGAAAGGAGGGAGAAATCTTTTAAATAAAACTGAAAGGTAATCAGACCAGAAAATTTGAGAAACATAGATTACATTTGGTGTGCATGTGTACACTACATTTGTTTAATTTTCACTTTATCTATTAAGAAGGATGAAAAAAATTCTTCTGCACACTCAGAAAAGACTTAGGTGACAACAGAGGTCACTAAGGACATAAGGAAGAGGTCCTGCACACCATCAGGACACCTGGTCAGGTCCAGACCTGAGGATGATCCATTTGGATCAAAACGTTGTCTGTCTATATTTAATAAAGCTCCACTTCTATATTGCAAGCTCTCGACGATGTGCAGGACATTATTTATTGTGACAAATAGCCACTTTCAGTCTACAAATATATATATAAAATGATTTTTAAAAGGAAAAATACTCTGCTTTCAGCATCCCTTTCAGATTTATTTATGAGCTGCACAATTTACAGAATAGACTTTTAATGTGTGCAAATTTTGATGCCTCATAAAATACATTTTTATTATAATTGTGAAATCTGTCTCTTTCTCATCAAAAACCTTGTTGCAGAGAATGCTATGCCATCATTCTGAATAAAAGCGTTAACCATTGTTGCATCAGTCCTTACTCAACATTTTCTGTTGTCACAGTTCTTGATTAATTACACATTTCTCACTGTTTCTCATCCAGTGTTCGCGTTGCGTAGTAGATTGAGAAATTAGGATTTGTCCATTATATGCCAAAGCCAGAAACGTTAAGCGTCAGCAAGGCACAATGTAATCCTGTTGTCCAAAAACAAAAATCAAAACAAAACCACAACATTTTATTGTATCCACATGGAGATATACTAGCAAATGGAAACTGTAAGGCTACATTGAAAAATTAACCAGCATCATAACCCTCGTTTCCCAATAACATTTAAAAACACTAATTCTAGCCTACCTTAAGTTCTTAAAACATTAACATGTGCCACGTTTCAATGGAGTTTGTTATGCTGCGTACAACTAGATATTGTACAGCTGAAAACATCAGCCATTCCTTTTGAAGATTTTGAAAAACATCATACTCCAGCATTTTAAAGACTACTTGTAGCCTAACTGTTCTCTTCAATCTGAAACTAATTGGCTATATATTTTGCATAATACTTGTGTTTGCTGGGAATTTCTGTATGTTTATTTGTACTAGGCCTATATATTTTGTGTGTGCCCATAAGTCTCTTTTGAAAAGGAGGTCTTGATCTCACTATGAGTAACTGTTTCAACAAGGGATAAACTGACTAATCGAAACACAAACAGCTAATTTCACATGTCACTTTCCGTTTGTGTACTGCACTATAAATGTGTCTGTATGGCACCATCTAGTGGACAAATTAAAAAGCTGCAAAATATTTTGGAAATATGAATTTTTCTGTTTCTAAAGAGAACAATACAAATCCTGAGTAAACAATTTAAAAGGGGCAGAAACCACTGAAATATTTCTTTTCAAATGTGAACATATTCTAACAGTTAAGAGAACAGGAAGTGATCATTTTCAGAACATGTGTTTGTATTTGATACCTGTCGGCTCTGCTTTCCACTGAAAAAATGAGAATTCTTTTAATTAAATCAGAAAAGTTATCAAGCCAGAAAGTTTTGAGAAACATAAAATCTGGTGTGTATGTGTACATTAGGCTACTTTTAGTAGATATAACAATGATTCAAAGAATGGCCCACCCTTTTGCTTTCAGCATCCTTTTCAGATGTTTGTATGAGCTACACAGTTTACAAAATAGACTCTTAATTTGTGCAATTTTTGATGCCCTGTGAAATGCATCTTTATTATATCTACGAAAGTCTCTATTTTTGCAACCCTGTTGCAGAGGATGTTACTCCATCATTCTGAATAAAAGCACTAACCATCATTGCTTCAGTCCTTATGCTACTCACTGTTTTATGTTGTCACAGTTCTTGATTAATTATGCATTTCTCATCATTTCTCATCCAATGTGAGCTCATCTTTTACTGAGTGAATAAACATTTCTTACAGTTCATCGCCATGGGAAATTTAGATCACTTTAGCAACAAAACTTAAAATCAGCAAGTAAATATTACTGATATCGGGGCACACCAGCAGAATGTTAAAAAAACAATAATGTAAAACTTAAAGCAGCTGTAAAATATATTGAAAAAATGAAATGTATATGTTGTTTCAACATAAGTGGAAAATGAAGCAAAGACATTAACATGTAACTCTTTAGTATTAACTGTGCAGATGCATTAAAAACAGAGGTGCACATGCATTAATAAAAAGGCATGAAGAGCAGAACCTGATCTATAGTACACAATGCCTCTAGACAGTAGGTGATTTATTTTTCTGGCTCTTTTCTTTAGGTCTCTAGCAGACTGCCTCTGCTGTCCGGCTGCTCCAGCAGACCTCACACTATGGAACGGACCGCGCTCAAACAGAACCAGCTGTGTGGCTCCTGGGAAATGAAGGAGAGACTTGGGATGGGAGGCTTTGGGCACGTCTACCTATACCAGCACCTCGTAAGATCCTTCAGTACCTTGTATGCTAAAGACAACATGAACTCCAAACCCAAATGTGACTTTCTCTTGGTTTGATTCCCTGTTTGTGTTTGGAGCAGGAGTTTGGAGAAAAGATAGCTGTGAAACTTTGCCGCCTGGAGCTGAACTCCAAGAACAAAGACCGCTGGAGCAGAGAGATTCAGATCATGAAGAAGTGAGTATCACAAAATAGCCCATGAACAAACTTCACTGTATGTCTTTTGTTAGACAATTTGTATATGTTTGGCTCTCTTTCTGTCACAGACTGGACCATGTGAACGTGGTCCGGGCCAGAGAAGTTCCTGAAGAGTTGAGCTGCATTGCTGTAAATGATTTACCTCTGTTGGCCATGGAGTATTGCTCTAGAGGAGACCTCCGCAAGGTACAAAGTGGGTATTTTAAAAGGGCCAAAACTGTGGGGTCTCTTCTCAAACATGGCACTGTTAAATGCTGTATCTCAATATGTAGTTGCTGAACAAACCAGAAAATTGCTGCGGTCTTAATGAGAGTGAAGTCCTCTCGCTGCTCAGTGACATTGGTAAGATTTTCCTCCACATTTTCTTTGACAATAAGTCATGTTATCACTTGCTACCTTGTAAAATGTATGGAGTGATTTTTCTCGAACACAGGTTCTGGTATTCAGTATCTCCACGAAAATAAGATTATTCACAGAGACTTAAAGCCAGAGAACATAGTTCTGCAGGAAGTTGATGGAAAGGTAAACTAATTTCTCTTTTTCCATGCATGCAGCTTGTCATAAGTGCAAGTTCATATCTTATTGCTGTTCTGTTCCTTGCTATAATAATAAAACTATTTTTTCCTCCAGCTTGTCCATAAAATCATAGATCTGGGTTATGCTAAAGACCTAGATCAGGGCAGTCTGTGTACATCCTTTGTTGGAACTCTGCAGTATCTTGTAAGTGTTTATTGGTAATACAATGCTGATTATATTTTTTCTTGAACATTGTCACCAGTCAGTGCCTGCTTCATAAATCTGTATGTGCTTCAGGCTCCAGAGCTGTTTGAGAGTAAACCCTACACTGTGACTGTGGACTACTGGAGCTTTGGGACAGTGATCTTTGAATGCACTTGTGGCTTTCGCCCCTTTTTACATCACATGCAGCCTGTACAGTGGTGAGTTAACACAACGGCAACACTCGTGTTTTTAGATACAGTATCAATAAATCACAGCAAAACTTTACACTTGAATATTGATATTCAAGTGTAACAGTTGACGACTGGTAGAGCTGGGCAATATATTGAATTTTTAAGATGTATCGAGATATTGTTTAAATTGATCCTCTGTTTAAATTTTCATTATTTGCATAGCTGTGTGTATTTTGTTATAAAGGATTTTTTTTTTTCAGTTTATTTTATTTAAGGAGCATTTTTATTCAATGTATAGCTGTAGCTTATTTTCGTGTCCTTTTTCAT
>MDSQ01000162.1_pt1 | contig 13175 bp, 10 predicted proteins | sample 1008251 | NCBI WGS metagenome assembly MDSQ01 (sample SAMN05526597, study PRJNA338239) | gut metagenome | isolation source: Hindgut content | host: Naso unicornis | place: Saudi Arabia: Red Sea | collected 2016-05
GTATGACGATCTTGATGATTTTTTTTCAACATGAACTCTAAAATGTTCTCTTTAGTATTATCATGGAGTTTTCCTTTGTACATTTTCTTTGTGTTTTATGGTATTGTTTATGTTTTTCATACATTATTGTTGACAAATGGGAAGCCAGCCTGTGTCTGACCCCCCCACCCTTTACCACTGTTGTTCACATTACATGTTGTCCTCTTGTTAAAGGGGAATGCCACTGAATTAACATGAAAATGAAATTATGTAACCTTAATTCCTGTTTGCTTGGAGAGACGGTGGTTTGAGATTTGAAAAATCAGCAGGATTTAACCACAGTCTGCACACTTCTCAGCTGATGCAGCAAAGAAAAACCAGTCCTGACAGTTGGACATAGATGTGAGAGACTCCATGTTTCTGTCTCACCACAAAGGTTTATTTCAACATTTCTCATGAAGTCTGTAAATCTTGGTTACTTACAAGAAGTATAAAAATAGCCACTATTGAGAGATTTTTCCCCATTTGTGAAAAAATAAAGTTTCCAGAATTTCCCTTACAGAAGTGAAGTGATTAGTAATATTATATCATTACAGTCATACAGTGACCCGCCCAACGTGTCAGAGGATTTGGCTGCTGACACTGTGCTGAGTTTGGATGGTTTCACAGAACTTGAGAGTCAAGTTGATGCAGATTGTTTTTTCACTGACAGTTTAGATGTTTTCATATTTTGTGCCAGCAACATTTCCTAAAAACATAAAGACTTTATGACAGAGAGCCTGTTGTTAAAGCATGGAGGACGATGACTTCATGTCTTTGAAATGCAAGCATTTAACATGATACATGAGACATGATACACTTAACATTCAGTTAAAAACGTTTCAGCTCTTTTTACTAAAATGACTTTGTACCAACAAAATAAAGTTCAGAATCCTTCAATCAGAATATATTACTGTTGGTTTGGACAAAACAGTGTTATTTATTACACAATTTATTGTCTGGATGTCAAATTTCTTTTCAAGGTTTTGTAATGAATTATTTTCAAGTGAGTTTCAGGAGGTGAGTGATGTAATTTGGGAGCAGTTATTTCTTGTCATATTCATTGTTGACAAGGTTAGTTTTTTAACATTATAGGTAACAAATTACTGTTTATCTTGTTAACAAGTGCAAATTAGCAATAGCTGCAACCAGCAGCTAAAGTCTATGATAAACGGTTGATGAGTTATGGAAGTGGGCGGGGCTAAATGTAGAGGCAATTCAAGCCATGACCAATGAAAGTGTGTGTGTGTGTGTTTCTAGAAAGTTTGGCCATGCTACATGAATCTGTTTAGAAGTTATGCGCTTTTTCATTACAGGTCACTCCCACTGCCACGCCCCTTTTTGCCCGTCGGGACCAACAGTTAGACGGCTGTCCTTTGACTCATGACCAGCCTCTCCATTAAATGTTGTGCAAGACAGTAAATCCATTTGGAAGTTATGCATCTTTTGGCAGTAAGCCACTCCCATTTCCACAGCCCCCTTTAGCCGGTTGGTTTGAACACAAACACACACAAACACACTTGACCTCCATGTCAAATTTTAGCTACCCATAATGAAAATTGTGACCACTAAAGAGTGGAAAATTTTTGTGGACTGACCGACAGAGCCGGTGGTCGCTGCTAAAAAAAAATGTGATAAGCAATGTAACGACTGGGATTTTTACTACTTGATTAAAGAAATGTAACTTATATCAGAATATTTTTCAAACAAATGTTTAAACTGGTGTTTAAAACCTTATGTGACTGATTGTGACGACATGAACTCGCAGTACATGTTTCATGGGTTTTTGCATGAACATTTGATGGTGACAACGTTTTCACTGCTGGTAAATGAGCTGTACATGTTAGTCATGCTCGAGCACTTTTCTGATTTTACAAGGAAAATATTGAATTTCCGACACTAAAAGTTGTTTCTGTCTGTTCGATGAGGAGGCATGGCAGATTCGGGTCGCCAAGAGCAACACTCATCGATATGACTGGCAGAGGAGACGTGGTGCAAATTGAAGCAAGAGGACCAATCAGAACAACGCAAAATATTTGACTTAGTACCACCCAATAAATAAAAGCTGTGCTCCTTGTGGCACATTTTTACTAAAGACAATGCACTCAGATTTGTCACAGTAGCTTTGGTTTGCAAAGCAACAAAACAAACATTATATTCTACTGAAAAAATATTTATATTAAGATGTAACATCTTTAACAATCCACTTTGTAAATCTCAGCAACTGTAACCAATTAAAATTACGTTTTCGTTGTAATTTATTAACATAACTCTGTGACATACTGTATGACTAGTTATATCCCAGCAACAAAGTTAAGTAGCATTTATACAGTTTATCAGTGGAAACTCAGAGATGTTGTGAACAAATAATTGAAGACACGTGATTAAAGAACTGAGAATTTTCGGGAAGGGGCTGTTTGGCTCTCTGTCTTTCTAACCTCCTGGCGATGGACTGGTGGAGAACCATTTGAGGAAAGAATAAAGCATCTTAAAAACATGGAAACAAAGAATTTACCCAAAGTTCCTGTCAGCAGTTCGTTTCTCTTGTTGCACTGTGAGGTTTTGATGACTTGGCAGTAGAGTGCCACAAAACGCACCGCCACCTTTCAACTTGTTCAACTTCCTCTATTTCCTGTCTGACGGAGCAGCTAGCCATGTAATTCGGTTGGTTTCCTTTTTAGGGACACTCAACAGACCAAGGGCAGAGATAGGGTACCAGGAAGTGTCTGATCAGCAGAATTTTCACTGACCTCTGATTGGCATTCTCTGGGCTCCAGCAGGTCAACTGATGAGAGAGAGTTTCACTTCCAGACTCTGCTCTAATGTAAAGGGAAAAAAACTTATGTTAAATTGCCCAAAACTTCATTACATGGAAAGTTGGGACAAAGTGACAGAGCATTTTAACAAATAAACTCTGGAGCGTGTTTATCACCTCTGCGGAGCTGTGTCAAACGTCTCCACATATTTTCATTTGGAATCAGTTTTATTTCACAGGGTTTCTTCCTGTCACAAGTTAGAGTTTTTTTATTATTTCAACATCTGCAACTGCTTGAGTAAAACAATCAGCTCATCTACATGTCATAATCGTCTTCCTGTTACTAGTTGCACATTGAAGTGTCGTGCTTTAGGGGCTTTAAAAGACATTAATCAAGATTAGTTTTCATACATGTACTTTTTCTCTCACACACATAAAACCAGATATACTGCTCACATTTTTTGGATAGTCTGCCTACAGCCTAGTTTATCGAGTATTTGTAACATTTCAACAGTGTAATTGTTTGTTGAATATTTGTAGATACATTGTTTAATATTAGTTGAACATTGCTGAATCTTATTTGAGCATGTTCAACAAAGATTCACAAAATGGTTAACTAATTACGGATCAGGTTACATAGAACAGTTGTTGAATGTGAACTGATGAAATACACATACACATACACATACACATACAAGTGAAATGCTTTTACATGCAGGATCTAGGAGGGAAAAGTATTGCACTGTCATTGCGGTGTTACCTGTATGCTCTTAAATGGTAAAACTTAGCCTAAGTGTGGAACTGAATACTTAATGTGAAGTTAGCTAGCAACTCAAGGTTTTAATGGGTTATAAAACATCAACCTAACCTGAAAATGAAATGTGCAAACCCAGTTTAGTTCAGATTAACATTAGCTAATGGTTCAGATTAGCCACTGAAACTGTGATTGAGGTTAACTGACAATTTTCTTAAATAGCAAAAATGTTGGTACAGGTAAGCTAACAGTTCTGTCAAGCACCTACGTCAGTCAGGTTTGGCCTATATACCCTTACGAAAAAGAAGTTTATTTAAGTGTGCTTCAAGTATACTTCTTCTAAACTAAAACTAAAAGAGTACACTTTCAGTTTACTTTTTATGTACTTCTCAGAGATATACTTACCAAAGTTATAGTTAAGTATACTTGGCTTATACTGAAAATTATACAAAAAGTCTAAGTATACTTGGCCTACGCTTATACGTAAACTTTAGATCAAGATATACTAAACAAAAGTATAATAAAGCATTAAAATATTTGTGCTTTATTATAAGTATACTTGGCTTGTAGTTGTGTTTATTGCTTTGACAGTAGCCTATTTAATACATTTTCACACATATTGGCTTCTTTGTGGTATACTGCAACATGTTTTAAATCCTATTTTATAATCTATGCTCCATATGTAAGTTTGTAGGTCAGCTTTGGGGTGAACAGCTGAAGAGTGAACAGTGGTGTAACTGAACTTGATCTTTCATGTACATAGTGTTATTAACCCACATAGAGACAGATAAACATTTGTCTGATTTTTATTTGAAAGCAAATCTGACAGACTTGATTCATATTGCCATTACCAAAAACAAGACAGTTACTACAACACTGGACTTGTGATAGGACTCATGACTGCTCTTTTAGTCCCGTTCATATGGATTTGGCAAAGGTGTAATGTACAATTTTTCAACCGTTTCAACAACAACACATTTCATTGTCATCATATAAGGCCAGATGGCACTTAGGTTTCCAGTCTTCCTAACCTCATGTATGAAGGTACTCTGTACATTTATCTGTGAATCTTTACATAAAGGCCTGCCAGATTTAGCAAGTACCTCAACCAACACACAGCAATGTTTGGTACATGCACAATATCCAGGGTTTTGATGTGAACACTTTTGTTTAAAAATAACTAAGTCATTAATTAAACACAATGTACCATCTTTCAAGTATACAGCACTGTTGAACCTTTTCTTTAGTCGGTCATATTTTTGACTGTGATACAGAACTCCATCAACCAAAAAACGGCTGTAAGACCAGAAGCAGTTACTTACATTTCCACACAACTTAGCAATGGCAAGCCGATATGAAGCTGGGATATGTTCTTGTAGTGGGGGATGCCCAAAACCCTTGACACTTCCATTTAGTGTGTCACATTTTACTGTTCTCCGCTTATTACAATAAAGTTCTTCAACAAATGACTGAACTTTTGTAGAGGTGATAGTATGCTTGGCCTTTTCTGGCAATTCTTTCCACAACAAAAATTTTCTAGCTTTTTGTGAAGGAACATACTGTGTTCCATGAAAATACTTAAGTAGAGTGCCCATATTGGATTCAAATGCAAAAGCTGAAGTAGCCCATAAAGGTCCCCAGTGTCTGACACTTTGTGTGATGTGTGTGAGCAAGTGTATGTTGAAAGTCATGTGGTCTTTCCCATACAATCTTTGAAATTCAATTACAAATTTTTTAAGAGCCAGTTCTGCCATCAAGATGCTTCTAGTCTTGATCGTATCCTGTAGCAACGTATGTATGCTGAACACCAGAAGGAACAGATGATTCCAAAATCTGGCAGGGAGTATGCCTTTCAATACAGGCAGAGCATAGAAGAGGAGAAACGCTCGCCACTCTGAAGCTTTCCAGAATTTCCTTTCACTCATTGACCTTGGTGTCCTAGTTATCTCAGCAGGAGGTTTTATTTTTTCAAGTCGCAAATCAACCTCTGTCATCTGTTTACCAATATACCAGGGGGCTTCACTGTTTGCTGTATCAAACCACAATGTGGACAGTTGCCGAGTGACTCCAAGGCACACATTGTGTTGATATTCAGGAATGAAACCGTTTATCATTTGGAAGTGACCAAGCTTCATTAAAGGAGATGGGCCTTTGACTCCAAACACTGGCTCATCAACTGACGCTGACATTGCATGACGGAAATGATCTCTCTCATTTCGCAGGGGGGGTTCAGGTCTATCGTATGGATAGGTTTTCCCACCTTTGTGATAACAAAAATCACAACCATAAAAACCATTGAACTGCTTTGTGTTACGAAGCAATGGCCGAGCCACCGAATCAGAGCTACAAATCAGCACAAACACTTTAGAAACACGACAGTTTCCCTGTATGTCTTGCCAATCAACACCTTCAGTTTCCAATAATGATGCTTCTTTAACAAATGGTGTTAGTAATGTTAACATGGATGGCTTAACAGGCCCAAACCATAACGCTGACATCAAAATGTGCTTTTTCCTCACATCTGGTTGCAGTTCAATTACCTGACACTGAATTGGCCAAATGCTGCATTTTGAACTTTTGAAGACTGGTGCGCCGTCACAATTCCAAATCAGGGTCAAGTCATCTTTCCCAAGAACTCCACTGTCACATAACTTTTGATACTCTTCACCAGACTGTATGTCAGAGTGAATCCCAAAAGTTCTAGTTTTGTCATTAAGACTGGCACTGTGTTCTTGCAAAAGCTGCTTAATCTGTGCATGCAGGGGCAACACAAGAAAATAGAAGCCTTTTTTCAGGTTTGCATCGGCATCAAATAGTGTGTTGCAAGAGTCACATTGAGAGGGACAGTCAGCTCTAATGCCAAGGTATTTTAAACAGCTTTCACAATAAAAGTGAACTTCAAATTTAGATGATCTTCCAAATTCTTTGTGGAACAGGTAATGTGAAGATGGGATCAGGCCTGGAAACATTATGTTAAACATTTCCAGCAAATGAGTAAGAGCTTCACCAGTTAAACTGTGCCGCAACACATAGGACATCAGCATCAGTAAACTTTCTCCTTTTGAAAGTGGAGCACCAGGGTACAAGGGCTTGTCACCAGTACCTGCTCTATCTTCACTGTCCTAGGAGAGAGAAAGAGAGACAGGATATAAAAAGGTAAGCAGTCATAAAATATTAGGCCAGCATATCTTCCTTTGCTTTGGCAAATGTAATTTTCAAGAAATGCTTGCAAAAGTGATCATTTAATCATTTCCTACAGAGCTGCAAACCTAAGAGTACCTTATACCAAGCTTTGCGTGTACCTACACCTTCAATTTTGGTAGTCTTCAGTTTTATAATTAACAAAGCTTAATATGAGTCCTAATGGTGCTGAAATGTCCTTATTAGTTTCTTCATGATTGCCTGGGCTATTAATATAGGATACAGTATATCTCCCCATTGACTTCTATAGCACAGCAAAACATGTTCACAGTAGCACTTAGCATACATAAACGAACACAACGCAGATTATGAAAGCATGAATAAGTCTCAATTTTTGGTGCAATTATAATTATTTTGTAAAAATACAGTGTTCTTCATTTCCTCTGTCGAAGGTTGACACAAAGGTACTGTGCAGTATTTACCTAAATACTAGACCTACATCCTAATTTTAAGCAGAAAAATTACAAGCAAAGGGTTCTTTGCAAATCCATTTAGCTCATGTTCATTTTTGCACTAAATGTGCTACTTTCAAATTTTTAAGAAAATCGACAGTTATATTACAATAGCAATTACAGTAATAAATGATAACTTAATAAGTAGGGGTGTAATGTTGCCTGGCTTCAGCCCCTGAATCGCCAGCCACATCCATTTTAAAATTCTGCTTTTGCTACAGTTAAGGATCTGGTGTTGGGCTTCCCCAAATGAGCTATTCTGCTGTCATTAAACCATTTACTTCATACCATTGAAACTTGAGATGTGTTTTCTCCACTGGCATTGCACTCCAAGTCTTTACTGTCCACATCATTTTCATCTTCACTCCTGGCGGCATCAAGCATGTCCCCTTCGGAATCTGACAGGTCTTCTTCGTTCTACAGGTTAACATGGGGAAAAAAATGACAAGAGAATATCAATGAATTGAAAGTGTAGGCATTTATTCAACCAAAGATAAAAACTGTGATAAGTGTGTATCTACCTCTTGAATGTCAGTACCCAACAAGCTAGTTGTGGGCAAGTTTTCATTCTCTACTTCATCATCTCCGTCTTCACAGTTGGAAGCATTACTTATGTCATCTTCTGTGCTTACTTGGTCAGCTTCATTGCTGTTCTGCAGGTTAATGATAGGAAAAAAACATGTCAAGGATAAAATGTCAATGAATAGTTTTAAAAAAGGCAGGCTTTTCTTGTACTACAAGTAATAGATGTTATAGCTGGGGGATGTCTGGATTAAATTCTTTATCACTAATGGGTCATAGGTATTGTTTATGTGCAGGAAATTGTGATATGAGAAATGTAAACTGAACGTTAAAATCTATAAGACAATTTAAGGACAAATAATGTGGAAGTCATGAAAACAAGTTGTATGATACAGAATCAAATATTTTGAGTACTTTGCTGTTGTAATAAAGAGATATTGCTCTCCATTTGAGCTGGGTTATATAGAATAAAAAAAAACTTGTTACTGAAATTGTAAGAGGATAGCTGATGCTTTCATAACATATGTACTCAATTACATTTTTAATACAAGTTCATTATTGAGATGGGCATGGTTATCGAGCAGGTAGGCTTTTTTAGCTCATAAAAATGATGTAAAAAATGTTGACATTTTACTGAAATAATTGGTGTAACAATGTAGTGTTTATACTGTACCTCTTGAATGTCCTTCTTAAAATCTTCATGGTCCACTTCATTTTTTTCATCTTCACTGTTGGAAGTGTAACTCATGCCAGTCTCTCCAGTATTTACTTGATCATCTTCGTTGTTTCTGTGCTGGTACACAACAAAAGAAAGAATATATAAGAATTTACGTCAAAGAAAAAAAAAGGTGATAATTTCCCCCTGAAGATCAGTGATTCTGTGCATCACAGAAATGCAACTATCATCTCAAAGAACATGTTTAATTTATTATGTCTCTCTAAAAGTATGTGTGTAATGCTCATTACTGTGTTTAATAACAGGTGTATTTCCAATAAATCAGTGTTGGTGAGGGTTTAAACAGTTAGTCACTTAATCAATTAGTTGATCAAAAAGAAATTCAATGATTTCCTTATGTCTGTAATCAACTGATAGTTTCAGTTAATTATCAAATCATCAATTAATTGACAATGCTAATCATTATTTGCAGCCCTTGTCAATCACCAATAAGCATCCTTCATAACTGGCCACATTTTGCAGACTGGCATCACCATCTTCATTATCTTCATCAAACTTGCTAGCTTCTTTGCATCTCTGCATTTTAAGAAACAATGACATTGTAGTTCATAAGAAAAAAGTTCTCCTGAAGCATATTTGTCTGATAGACTGATATTAACATTACAGCTGAAGTAACATACAACAAAATCGGCGCCGACAGGATTGTAATGTCACATAATCATCTCGTTCTCTGCTTTCAGAAACTGGTTGAATTTCCTTGCACCAACGGTGTAAGAGTTACGGTACTGAGATAGCCGGGGAATCACGTCTGTGATTGGACGGTCATATCTCATGATGCGGAAAAGCTACCGTAATGCCATGTGTATGAGCGCAAAGCTCAATTTTCCTGCGGTCCGGTGTTTTTTAAATTTTTCCGATATCACAAACAGTTTATGAGTTATGGCCATGAGTGCAGGTGAACATCCTGTCGGCGCAGACATAATCCGTTATTTAGGGATGATTTTGAGCATAAATAAAAGCAGTCTTGGTGATGTGATGTTACCGCAAGCTAAGCATTAGCAAGGCTAACGTTACTTACTTTTGCTAAATTCCATCTGTACTTTGTTCTCCTTGGAATTCTTGCTGTGTCGCCTTCCAGGTATCTTTTGTAAGGTCCTGAACGTTTTGCCATTATTTCCTCAAGTCACAGCAACAACTTAGACCAAAACGAGAGGTAACATTATTCCCACTTCTATTCTGACCTCCCAGCAATCATTTTGATGCTAGTCTCCTGATAATAAACAATATGTTCAGTGCATAGACTGTAGGTGCGCTGCACACATCTCGCGATAGAAGGCTACGTAGTCCCTCGCGCCCATTCTCATCCGTTGCAGTTGCGGGTAGGCGAAGAGACTAACGGGAATCTATAAAGCGGCTGTTATAAAAATTTTAAAAGTTAATGCTAACTACTCTTGGTGATAACAGCATTTATCAAGATGACTTATGCCATATATTATTTCAAGGATAAGACTGTTGAAGTTGGGAAAGTTGACTGGATGAGAGTTGAAGACCAGAAAGAAACGTCTTCAAAAAATATCACACAGTGCCCCAATCTGGAGGATGAAGATGGATGGATAAGCGTAAAGTGGGAAAGAGGCAAGAAAAAAAAAGACGGTCCAGCCTTTTTTCCAGCAAAGGTTTTAATGCTCGGTGGTAAGTCAGCCTAACATTACATGTTAGCTAGCACTGACTTAATGTGTCAGATAACTAGCTTGATGGAATCAATGTTAGCCTAAGTTAACTTAACATTATGTGTTAGCATAACTTAGCTGTCTGTTTATCAAGGTTGTGGGGATGACTGGATTTTTCGAGCTTTTGTGCTATGTTTGAATTGAAACATGCAATGTGTAACTTTTCTCAACTAACTTTTTATGCACTTATAATTTGCTCATTGTCCCAAATTTTGTTCACATAGACAACTACAGTGACCTCTGCAAAAAGAGGGAGGAATTTATAAAGGGTGAAGACATCTGGAAAAAAACAGTCAAGAGGAAGATAAAGCCCAACAACAGGTGGACAGAGAATGTGGAAGAGGAGAATAAAATACCAACAAAACAGGTAAATAAACAGATAAACAAACAGTATGGAGAAGATTATGTGGCAGCTCCCTAAGTGATTCTAGCAGAGAAAAGCATACAATGCAATAAAGTTTTTTTTATCACTCATCTTTCATGTCATAATGAAAAGTAAAACCTGCCCTATATTCTTCTGACATCACTTGATCTCTTCATCTAAAAACAGTAGGGGAAGGTCTTTAAGAATTAAACTAATCAATTTGTCTCAAAAGTGAAGGTAATCCACTCAGAAAAGTACTACACAGATAAATTTTTTATAATTTTCATCACTAGTTCCCCCTCCATTTCCATGAACAATATGACATAATTGTTCTTAATTGCAAATTAAATGCAATCACTTTCTTAACTGTCATAACTCCAGCAATCATGTCAGTGATATGGAGGTGTTTCATCATTTCTGACAGGGACACAAAATGTCTTTAAATGAAACTTGTAGATGGGGTGCATAATCAAAAGCTTTTATTTTCAGTTTTGGCCAAATAATTTTCTCGTAGGTACAGCCCTGGGGTATATTATATTAAATGAAATGCTAATCTCAGTTATTTTGTCTAATGTTGTTACCACAGTTATTGATTACATTTCTCAGTATAGGTGGATGGATCGATCAATTGAACTTCGTCTCATTATTAATGTCATATATCTGGCCAAAGTCTATGTAATAGTTTTTTACCAAGCCTTTGTGAGTATAATGGATAGCAAGATACAATATCCAGGTAGCAGTGAGGACACCATGACCAAGGAAATCACACAATTGACCAATGTAAAATCTTGACTTTGTGACTTTGGATTGTTTTGTTAAATTATGTTGCCAGGTAAGAAATATTTGGTACCAGCTACGCTGCAGTAGCTCACCTGGTAAAATGCAAACCACATGTTACAGTAGACGCCTGGGTCTGATTGTGACCTCAGGCCCTTTACTGCATGTCTTCCCCCTCTCTCCCCCTTTTCCTGTGTATCTCGACTGTCTCTATCAAGAAGAAGAGGGATAAAATGGTACCACTTGATTCTGACAAATTTTAAATATTTGATTTCAACACATTGATACACATCCCTGCTATTAAAGCAGCTGATTCTAATCCTTGACTCTTAAAAAAGATTAAATTGAAATTCTACTCTGAAGGAATTTTCATGACTTACATATAGCAGCCTCAGTTAATGAATAACTACAAGGGAATCTTTACAAATATTTAAGCGCTGACGGTCCCAAACGTATTGCATGTTATTGCAAACATAATAAATGTATTAAGCAACACGCAGTAAGTAACCAGGGGCCACATTTATCATAAAGCGTCCTCGACTCAGACTTGACCTTTGTTTTCAGATCGTTTCTGCTGCTTTTATCAAGTGTTGAACCAAAAAACAAAGACGTTTCAAAACGTCACTTATGGATGTTTAAATATATATTCCCTGCACTGGGAGCTTCAGTGTGCGCACCTCTTCTCTCTTTCCCTCATATAAAGCCAGCACAAATGAGGGTTAATAAAGACCAAAAACAGAAATACATGTTCTTGGAAGACAAGATCACTATCACAACAGTAGAGGAAATTGTAGCTAGACAACAAGTATTATTCTGTGTGCTCAGCAGCAGACTGACCAGCTTACTAAAGCTTGGGAATATGTCTCAACTGCAGCGAATAAGATGGGCAGAATGCAGAACTTTGGCACATATTAAAAAGGAAAACTGCAAAGTGATATAAGGATAGTCGCACGTACCTGCATTAGTTCCATATTCCTCATATTTAGATTGAAAGTTCTTATGACTTTGGTCATAAAGCCAATGCAAAGTTTTACAACAGGCCTGGACAATTAGTGGCTAATGACCTAAAGTGAACCTGTCTGTCTCTCTTCATCTCTCTCTGGAGTCTGTGTAGTAGTCTTTTAAAGGCTTTTTATCTAGTGGCACCTGTTTATTTATTTATTTATTCATTTATTTATTTATTTGTGTTTTAAGCCCATTGTGACCTTATATTCCTGACTTTTATTATCTACTTGTTTATTGGTTTTAATTTATTATTATAAGCCTGAGGTACCCAATACCTACATTTCCCCAAAGGAAGGAAGGAAAAAAAAACATCCATCCATTCATCCATCCCTTCATAACTAGCAAGAAAATCCCTTCTGTTTAGTCTAGACTTTGTTTGGAGGTCATCACATTGTTTCAACGTTAAAGTAAGGTTTTATAAAGAACTACTCATAAGCGATTTTCTGCTCAAGTCATATTTATCATAAGTTTGCCTTAAAAAGAAGCCCCATCACTTAAGGGCCACATTCATTTCTTTCCTCTAAATGTCATTTCTTCTCCAGTGCACCTACTCCCAATGCAGGACTCAATTATTGTGCTTACCACAGAAAGTTTATGATCATGCTGGAAAAAACAACTCTCTGATTTCCCAAATACAGGCCAGCCAATTAAAAAAGTTTCCTCACATTAAACTTTAAATGGGTCCACTTGACCTGGATTGTCAACCACGGGAAGAAACACAATGGGCCTGTTTGGCGAAGAGGAAAAACAGAGAAGCAAAAAAACGGTTGACTCACCTCCACAATCAGCACGTTCTTATGGGAGCATGTTGGGGAGAGAGGAGAGGGAGGAAAGCAAACAATTTTTCTCGGTTAGAAATGGATAATAAACTGCTGATCTGATCACATTCCAAGTTAACAGACAAATGTTATGAAAAACAAA